>ERZ857922.4085-NODE-4085-length-11511-cov-4.963425_pt1 | contig 11511 bp, 10 predicted proteins | sample MGYA00519579_ERZ857922 | MGnify/ENA primary metagenome ERZ857922 (study PRJEB31778, sample SAMEA3449375) | human gut metagenome | biome: human gut; feature: human-associated habitat; material: faeces | place: United Kingdom | collected 2010/2012 ... | reverse complement strand
CTTAAATATTTGTCATCTATTTTTTCGCCATAATAAGGTTCCTCAATATCTGAATCTTCTCGAATCTTCCATGCTTCTACTAATGACAAATCTCCAAGTTCAAGATTGTTAATTAATTTATAAACAGGTTGAGCTCCAAATCCCATATGAATTCTTTTACCGCTCGCACCTTTAGCATTTAATCGATAAGCAATTGGTTTAAGCCCCATGATAAAGTCTCTTGCTTTGAAATCATAATCATCAATAACATCTTTTTGTTTCATATCGGATGTTGAAACGCTTCCACTTGTTGAATATACGGTCGACCATCTACAGTTTGACGTTCCTAAATTCGCCCCTCCATCGTAACCCGGTCTAAACGAGTTCATACCATTTGAATGTAGTATGAAATGATATTCACAACCCCATCCACCTCGATATGAGCTATTTATATTCATTCTCATTCGCGCATTGTTGTTATCGTAACTATCCCATATTTGACACATCCCAGATCCATCAGTGATAGTTCTAAGGTAACCGGCCGTTAAATACCCATACACTCTAGTAGTATTGTTACTACCTGGGTGTAATATTATCCCGTTATTCGTTTCGTTCCGTATGCAAAAGTGTGAAGATCCATCATGACCAATCCATCCTTTTCGAGTACCATTTTGCTTATCATACCAACCAACCCATTCACCACTTGAAAAATATTGCCTACCAGCCCATCCACTTGTTGCCTGAAGATAACCTCTAAAATTACCCCAATATGATTCAGCAGTTATATTGTCTACAGTTATATCTCCTGTGCTAATTGAACTGCTATAAATAGATGTTGACCCTCCGTTATATCTTGTTGATTGAATCACGATAGCGCCAGGAGTCAATAAAGTATATCCAGTTGTTCCTGTCATGTCTGATGGTTCCTCTGGATTAGATTGTCCGCTAATAGTTGCATCATATGTCAATTTAATAAGGCCTTTTGACATAATTTCCGTCGAATCTCTTCTATAAATCAAGTCACCGGATCCTTCTCCTTCAATCCATCCGAATTTGTGATATTGATTAGTATCACTCGCTGTGAGGTTTCCATCGTTAATTGTGATTCCACCGATAGTTCCGCCTGTCGAAGTTATTTTACCAGAACTGTCCCATTTCAAATATTTACTGTCAAATGAACCATTTGATAAATTTAAGAATGAGCCAGCTGAGTTTGCTACATAGTTTTTAGATTTAATTGCATCTACTGCTATCTTATCTGCTGTGATGGATCTAGTCCAAAGCTTGCCGCCATTGATATAAGTCTTATCGGCATCAGAACCCCATGAATCTAAAATATTCAATTGGTTTTGGATTGTAGAGTTCAAACCGTTAAATTCGACCAACCCATTTAAATTAATATATTCAGATACTAAACTTGCTGTTCTGTCAGTTAATAGAAAATCACTTTCACTAGTTCCAGACTTAACTAACCAACTAAATCTATCAGAAGCTTGAGTTGCTTTGGTAATAGCTTCATTAGATACAGAGTCAATTGTATCAACTCTAGATACAATGCTGTCGATTTTATCGGATTCGATTTTGATTGCAGCATCAGTTTCAATCTTAGAGTAATAATTATTTTTTAACTGATCACCAACTTCATCAACTTTTTGAGCAGTCAACGAAATACTTTTCGCATTTTGATTAATGTTTGTTTCAGCAGTTTCAATTCGTTTTGTCAAGGCCGCAACCGTTTCCTGAGCCTTTTGTGCGGTTGACTTTGCAATCTCAGCTGCGGTAGATGCACCTTCAGCTTTCGTCTTTGCATCATCAGCAACCTGTTGAGCATCGTCCGCGGCACTTTGAGCATTATCGGCAGCTGTTTGAGCATTCTTAGCTGCAGTTTGTGCATCATTGGCATCTTGAAGAGCTTTTGACACATTCTTTTCAGCTTCAGTTACTGCATTTTGGGCCGCTTGAACTTGTTCTTTTGTCGCGTTGACATCAGCAGTAACATTTTTTAAATTTTCTTTAGCAGCAGACAAATCTGACTCTGCAGACTGTAATCTGTTGTTCGCACTTTCAGCTGTAGCTTTTGCTTCGTTTGCTTTTTGTTGGGCATCAGTAGCATTAACACTTGCCAAATCAGCTGAAGCTTGAGCGCTATTGGCAGCGGTTTTAGCATCATTTGCTTTTTGTTGAGCTTCATTGGCTGCCGTTTGAGCGTCTTCAGCAGCTTTACGAGCAGCAGTAATCTTTTCTTGGGCATCGGTCGTATCATTTTCAAGTTTAGCTATTTTATTAACTTGACTTGTTAAACCTTCAGCATTTTGAGTAATTTGACTTTGAAGTCTTCCTTCAATCTCAGTCACATCACTTTTACCGGCATATGTCTTTTCAATGTTTGTAGACAACTCGGTTGCACTTTTAGTAATTTCAGCTTTAAGACATGCTTCAGTTTCACTTAGATCAGTCTTTTTAGCATAGCTCATTTCAAGAGTTTCTTTCGTCTCTTGTAAGTCACCACTAAGACCATCCAAAGTTTCTTTTGTCTTTTCAGCTTGAGACGCCATTTCATCAAGTGTTTTAGTTGTCGATGTAATGTCTTTTTGCAAATTATTGATGTTTTCTTTAGCTTTTTTAATATCTTCCTGTGCCGAATCAACTCTATCCAACGCATCAGAAGCACTGGCTTTAGCTTCGTTAGCGGCAGTCTTTGCTTCATTAGCGGCAGTCTTTGCTTCATTTGATTGATTAATAGCTGTATTCGAATTAGTTATAGCTTCAGCAGCACTTGTCTTCGCATCATCCGCTTTCTTACTTGCGTTGGTTGCAGTAGTGCTTGCTTCATTAGCCTTTGTCAGAGCCGACTTAGCTAACTGTTGAGTCTTGTAAGTTTGTTCTCTTTGCTTAACTACATAATCTTTAAATTGTTCAGCTATCATTTTGACTTTTTCATCGATTCCACCTGATTTGATTAAGAAATCTCCTAATGTTGCTGTTGCAGTTTTATCACAAGATGAGGTTTCTAATTTCAAGACCCTTGCGTTTAGATAAAGTTCACCATTTTCATCAATAATGTTGATGGTATCTCCAATTCGAACATTATCAGGAAGTATAGCAATATCTACTTCATAGTTGTAAATGATATCGTAATACTTCTTTAAATAAGAAATTGATCTGTTACATAATTCAGATTGACTTGTCGTGTCATAAGAATAGTATTTGACAATATGACCGCCATAATTTCCATAAGTTTCCCATTGGTATCGACTCCATTTTGATAATGCAGTTCTAGAAGCTACCCATCCTAATTCATTGACATAGATATCGCCATCGTCATATTTATATCCAGCTAATGTTATCGGATGTTCAGAACCTTCAGGAGTTCCACCGCTTGGAATCAAACAAGTAGTCAAATCTGAAATAGAACTTTTAACGATGATGTTATCAATGTCCGTATTCAAACGTAATTGAGCAACATTTTCATTTCCACGCTTCTTATAGATGTTGATATACTTATGGGTAATCGTCATATTTTTGACAGTAAAACTGAATCCAATTTCAGCATCGAATGAATTTGCAACGCTTAAGATTCTTGCTGTACAGGTGTCTTGTCCGCTCCATGAAAGCGTACGATTCAAGTCACTTACTTCATTTAATCCAATTTCAAATCCACTGTCGTATGAGAATTTTTCAATATAAAAGGCGATTGGATGAGGCCCATCTGCTGTATAAGCATCAACTACCTCATTTAATAAATCCAAACCGCCATCTTCTGCATAAATATTAATACTGTGCTCTTTTCTGTCGTTTTCAGCTTCGATGATTGTGTAGAATCCATTTTCCCCATTATCATCGTAGACAAGCACGTAGTTTCCTGATTCACAATATTGAGCTGTTTTAACTGCATCTTCTTCATCATACAAAATATCGACTGAAAAAGTAGCAACACCAGACTCAACATCTTCTGCTTTTAAATCATTTTGAAATTTTAAGCCCTTCGGTAGATTATTTGAACATGTAGCAACGATGTTCATATGTCTATCAGCCAAATAAATAATCATAAGAACACCTCTCTATATTTTAATTTCACTGTAGGTTTTCGAGCCCAAGACGAGTGAGCAAATTTAATTTGATTGTATCCGGGTTTCAAGTAGAAATTATCCCAGTTGTTTGCTAAAGCACCTAATGATGGATCTCTAACACCATTCAAATAAACATTTGCAGTCTCGCATTCAATGGTTAATCTGTTTCCATTTCTAAATTTATTTGGAACATCACGCCATTTAGTTACATACATCTTTTGAAAATCAATAGCTCTGATACAGTTATGTGATATCCATTGTTCACTCATGTTTCTTTCGCCCCATTGAGCCATACCAACTTGTATCTTTGTACAAACCATATTTTCTACTTCTGGTACTGTATATTGATAATATGTTCCTTGATAATAGAACTTAATAGTTCCACCTTCTTTTACAACACAATTATGACCTCTTGCATTGTCAAACATATTTAACTGTTGATCTTCGTATGGATAAAATAACACGTTTTTAACCACATTATCACCATTGATAAAGAATGATACGTAGGCACCTTCCCCTGCAGCGTCTGTTTTATTGATAGATACTCCGCAAATTACTTTGTTATCATCCGTTAAAAATGATATTTCTTGAATGCCTGTTTGACCTGATATACCGATAGAGAACCATTGATTCATATAGCAGTAGAAATTCTTTGCTCCTCTTTCACCATTTGAATCTGCTGGAATTGTTAATAATCTGCAAGCTCCTGTCCAAAAATGTCCTGATTGTGCTACCGATGTCATGTACAAACAAGGGTTATAATTACTTCCATTGTAAGTTTGATATATCATTCCGCCACCGGTTCTAATATAAGGTCTATAATAATCGGGAGAGTCGTTTGGTAAATTAGCAAAATCTGACAAATGACATAAGTATTCATTTTGTGTGTAATTTTCTCCATCGACTTCATCAGGATTTCCAAACTGTAGAATTTTCTTTTGATCGTTTACTAAAGCAAGAAAACCATTGTCACCATGCATTACAGCTTCGATTTTTGGATAAGCTTTTCTAGTTCCTTTGTAATCTATTTCAAAAGTATAACCGTTATCTAATGTAGTAGTTACTGTTTTTTCTTTAACGCTATATTTAAATGGATCCGCACAATATATTTCAATCTCACCTATTACGGAGTTTGAACCACCTTCAATTTCATGATTTCCTTGTGTGGTCCCAATAAAAAATTTATCTGGCTCATCATTAAAAATAATTTGTGCTTGCTCAACGGCAAAAATGCTGTTCATTTTATTAAATGCTTTTCTAAACTCACTATTACTTTTAGTAATCAATTGATATTTAACAGTAATAATTCTCGAACCATACCTTCTTGATTTATAATGTGTACCATCTTTACTATTAATTTCAATGTCATTAATTGAAGAAGATGCAAGTTCTCTGCCTTGAACCGAGAGGGTTCGATAACCATCAATCTCATTTTCTAAATAAACGCCATTAAAAGACATTGCTTCAGCAGGCAAATAATTACCTGCTGATATGTTCGAAGTTGTGTCTATAAAATCATATAACATTTAGATATCACCTCTCAATCTTCTTGAATGTTTGTCCATCCTATCAAGTTCTTCTTTAGTGTATTTTGCCATTGCTTTACCAGCTGTTTTACCATCAATTTCAGTTGTAATATTGAAGTTATATTCTGTGTTATCATCGTTGCCACCTTCATCATCAATATAGCGATCATTGTATTCTATATAATGATTCAAAGTACCACTAAGTCCATCAGCGAGCGAAAGGTTCATACCTAGTGTATTGACATCAAAAACATAAGATTGTACAGTATCAAACATTTTTTGAGCTTGATTTGCAATCAAACGAATATTATTGCCAACACCTTTAGCAAATCCAGTATCAATCATTTTTCCTACCCATTTACCCCAACGAGAAGGCGAATGAATACCAAAGAACCCTAGAACTTTGTCTTTGAAACCGCCTAAAACACCTTTAGCTGCATTCCACAACTGACCAGCAGCATTAGAAATCCCTTTTGCGATTCCTTTGATGATATTAATACCGATTTCTAACCAGTTTGTATCCTTGAAAGTTGAAATAATTTTCTTAGCAACCTTAGCCACACCCGAAATAACATGAGGTATTGCTGAAATCAATCCTGAAACCAACTTCAAGATAATTTGAACACCTGCAGTCATGATTTGAGGGAGATTTGTAATAATTGCGTTTAAAATTGCTCCTATCAATTCAACTGTAGCATCGATTATTTGTGGTAAATTATTGATTAAACCATCAACTAATGTATTGATGATTTCTACTGCACCATTAAGGATTGTAGGAAGATTTTCACTGATTGTATTAATCAGTGTAGTTATAATTTGAATAGCTCCTACAACTAATTGAGGTAGCATTTGAACAATACCGGTAGCAATATTTTGTAGAATTTGAACGCCCATTTGTATCATTGTAGGCAGTTGTGTTTGAATCGCTGTTGTAATATTGGTAATCATAGTTTGAATTCCTACCAATATTAAAGGCATGTTATCTAAAATACCTTGTGTAATTGAAACAATGAATTGTAATCCAATTCCAAGCAATTGAGGTATAGCATTTAATATTGCGCCACCTAAAGTACCAACAATTAGCAACGCGCTTTTAACAATTGATTGAGCGTTAGCTGATATTCCCTGAATAATTGAATTCAATATTTGCATACCTGCATTTACAACAAGTGGTAATGTTTTGGCTATTCCGACTGATAAGTGAACAAGTAACTGTGCTCCTGAACTTGCTAACATAGGCATTTGACTAGTAATTCCTTTTACAAAATTACTAACGATTCTTGGTGCCTGAGTTACAACAGTTGCAATCATCTGATCAATTTGACTTCCAAACTGATTATTTACAATTCCTAAACCAGCAACAACCAATCCTAAAATAGCTGCAGGTCCTACTGATTTCATAGCAATTGCAAATACTTTAGTTAATCCTGTCGTCATTGTTGACATAGCTTTTAAGCCTACATTGGTAGATTTTTGCATACCTGTTCCGATACTTGAAATAGGTCCTAATATTTTACTTGCTTTTTCCGATATTGATGAAAACATACCAGTAGTATTTTTTATATGCTTTCTCAATTTTCCAGCAACCTTGCTACTAGTTTTAGCAATCTTATTTCCTGTATTTTCAAATGATTGCCAAATAGCCAATCCTTTATCTCCAAAATTTTTAGAAATGTTTTCCATAGATATAGCTATTTTCCCACCATAATCATCGATTCTATTAGCAAAATTTTTAACTGATTTATTGATTTTGTTTACTTCACTAATGCTTTTTTTGCTAAATATACTAAAATCAACTTTAGATATCCTACTTTGCAATGATTTAATCATGTCATTTACTAAACTATTTTTTTGATTTACAACGTCAAATCCTCCACCTAATGCTCTAATATAGTCAACACTTCCACCCGCTACTGTCAGTCCAGCTAAAATAGATCCTGTCTGCATAGCTAATCCCTTAAGGTTATCAAAATTTGCAACAGCCTGTACTAGACCTCCGTTAAACTTTTTAGTACCATCATCTAATAATGTGTAACTTCCGAAAACTTTGTTTATTCCTTTTTTGACATCATCCAACATTTCTTGAATTTTAGGCAACCCTGAATTACTCAACATTGTATCGATAGCTGAAATAGTTCCTTCCATACCGCTCTTAATAGCAGTTTGGATATTAGCAAACGATGTCTTAATTCCACCACTTGCTTCTAATGCCATTTCAGCAAAACCACCTGTTCTAGTAGAACATTCAATCAGTGCATCATTAAATTGATCAAATGTAATTTGCCCAGATTGTAACGAACTATATAATTCATTAGAAGAACCGCTTGCAATTCCAAGTTGCTTGGCTGTTTCGCTTAATGCATAGCCCATTGTTTCTTGTAATGTTCTCCAAGACTGCATATCAACAGTCCCTTTTGAAAGCATCTGTATATACTGTTCCATACCTCTTGATGAATCTGAAACAGAAGCTGAACTTGCCAGAAAAGCATTATTCAAAGCTAATGTTGTATCAGTAGATTTATCTAGATTACCTGTTAAAACAGTAAGTCTTTGTGATGTTTTAACAACATCATCTAAAGCCGTTGGTAAACCTTGTATACCATCCTTCAACTTAACTGTCGATTTATTTGCTTGTTGTGTACTATATCCAAGATTAGTTAATACTTTTGGATATTTTGTTAGCGTATCATATCTATCAACTGCACCACTGACTGAGCTTGTCAGCATATTAGCACCTGCGCTCAGTGCCTTAAAAACACCGATTCCACTTGCGATTTTCATGATAGAGCTTGTAGCACTTTCACTTGCACTTTTAATTCCTGCAAGACTGTTATTTGCTGTTTTCATTGTACTGGTGAAGTTTGAATCAACAGCACTCAGTATTGCTTTTACACTATATGTTTCCAATAATTATCACTTCCTTCCTTGAATTTCTACAGCTTGTCTAATTCGTTCAATGAGAGAAGTTTCATTATTTTGATTTTCTATACTGCTTTCGATTTTCTTTCGATTAAAGAACTGTTTGAAAGTTCTATATACATATCTACCACTTTTCTTTTGTGCTTTTGCTTGTCTGATAACCCATGCTAAGAGAAATAACTGTTCTGATTCATCAATCTTTTTCTTTTGGGCGCCTTTCATCAAACATCTATAATCTTTGATTGTTAATCTATTGATTTTATCAATATCATTGATGTTTAAATAGCGAAAACAATTTTCGATTATTTCTTCATATGTTACTACATTGCTTGATCCTGTGTTTCTTGCATTTTTTCTTCGTACTCTTTCATCAGCATCTTTGCTTTCTTCTTTGTAGCATTCGACTTTTTTAACTCTTTTAACACATCGTCAAAAAGACCATCAATATCTGTATTTTCATTATCGATATAATTATCAAGCTGTTCTTGAGTGACTCTTGGGTTTTCAGTTCTATTTGCTACAAATAAACAATCAGATAAAGTAACAGTATTTCCTGTTAATAAGTTTGGAATCAATGTTTCCAATCCAATTCCAAATTGAACACCATTTTGTTCAATTGAAGATTTTCCATCTAAATATCTTACAAATCCAATTCCAAATCTAAAATTATATGTTTTGTTTTCAATAGTTAATTCCATAATTTTCTCCTCTCAATCCAAATAAAAAGAACGGATATAAATACCCGTCCTATTCTCCGCTTTCTTTTATTACATCTTTATAGACGTAAGATGCAATTTCTTTTTGCTCATCAGTCAATGTTGCGTATCCATCTGCACCTTGACCGTTAGCTCCATAAGTGATACTTACTTCAACATTATCTTCAGCATTAGAAGAAATTCCTAATTCAGTAATATATCCTTGATAATATTTTGATTTATATTTACCACTGTTTGTGCTAGAACCTGGTTCAGCTAAATTTACTTCCCAGCATTCTACAAGTTTGTCATTTAGCATTGCTGATTCTAATTTATCAATCATCTTATCCCCTTTAGGCAATAATGATGTACTTGTGATTTCAATTTCAGCAGCACCAGGTGTACGAACATTCCCATCTTTCGTTTGTGTAGAATCAGCATCTTTAGATGTTGTTCTTTCGTTTTCAGTTACAAAAGCTAAAGCACCTGCATTTTCTGTTTTTGAATCTTCTGCCACTCTAAATAAGTAGACAAGTTTTTTTCCTGAAATCGTTTCAGGACTTTCATCAGCAAATAATTGCAAATCAATTTTATTGATCACTTCTTTTTCCTCCTTTACTAGAAGATTTGAATTCTAACTCTAACACAACATGCATAAGTGGTGTCTTAGTTGTCGTATCTTCCAAAATTCTTTGTTCAATATTTCTAATTTCCCACTTGTAATTGCTCGTGTATTCCAATCTTCTTACAATGTTTTTTATTTTTAATGCCATATTAGAAACAGTTCCTCTTTTTTTAGGCGAGTCATTCCATATGTGAATGGTTTGATACACGTTATTGAAGATGGCTGTTTTATTGCTATAGTCATCAGTTTGTTGACTGTCAGCAAGATAAATAAAAGGATATGTTGTTTTTTCAGGTGGCATAAAGCCATCAAAAACCATATCCCGATATTCTTTTTTTAGCGTTACTAACAAGTAACTGAATAATTCTTGTTGAGGATCCATAACACACCTCATTTCATTAGTTTCTTTAGTTCTCTTTTGAAGATTTCTTTTTGAATGTTGAAAGATGGCCGTACAAAAGGTTGGGCCGCCATATATCGTGTCCCATATTCCGGGTAAGATGCATAGCTGGTTGTTGGCTCAACTGTTACAGTCAAATTAGAATCTGTAAATGCACTTCTAATACTTCTTTTAGTTGCACCGGTTGAGTATCCTTTGACAAAGACCGCATTTCTTGTCATTCGCGATTGCAAATCCGCACCATTTTTCTTAACAACAGTTCTAGCATCATCAAGAGTTGCATTTTTCTTTAGTTTAGCCTCTAATTCTTTAACGCCTGTAATTTTTATGCTTCTACCCATTTTGCACCTCATGAACGATAAACGACTGTTTATTTCTAAGTTTTCTAGAATAATCCACTCGATAAATCTTATTATCAATTCTAATAGAATCGTAGGACTTATCATAATGGTTTTGAATATGAATCGTTTTGCTTCCTTGCTTGATAGAACCATAAACAATTTGCATTGTTTCAGTCCTTGTATCCATGACAGATGCCATTACACAGGTTTCATCTACTGTATCCTCTCCATAATCTCCGGTAGTAGGATCATACTCACCTTGTGTAACTTTTTGAAAATAAATAGGAGTGTCATATCTCATAAGAATTTGACAACTCCTTTTACTTCGTTCTTTTTATTTTTCCAAACTTCTATATCATTTAGATACCCCTTGAAATCATTGTCACTGAATGACATGGTTTCTCCTTCAACGGAATGACTTGTGACTCCTTCAGAACCAATCTTGTTATATCTAACAATTGAAACTTCAGTAACAATATATTCTAATTCAGTTGGTACTTTTTCAACATCCAATAGTGTTTTTAAACGATTAGTAGTAAGACGAATAATCACATCTAATGTCCTGTTAGGTTTTTCTTCAGGAAATCCTAATAACGCAGTTACATCATCAATGATTGCCATAACTATTCACTTTTAGCTTTTTTAGTTGTTTTCTTAGGCGTTTGCTTTTCATCTTCTACTTTATCATTTTCTTCAATGTTTTTTTCTTCATCCTCAATATAAGTGATGAGTGGTGTTTCTAGTTTATTTTTTGATGTTGCCAATTCAATGATACGTTCCCTAGATGGTTCAAAGCCATCTCTAGGGTACACATCACCAGTATCATAAATATGATCATCATCTGTTAAATCAGAAAATCTTTTAATTGCAACATACATTAAGCAGCATCTCCCGGAGTGATTGTTCCTTTGAATACGCCATCAACATATTCAACGAAGAATATAACACCACACATT
>ERZ857922.4078-NODE-4078-length-11530-cov-3.598780_pt1 | contig 11530 bp, 9 predicted proteins | sample MGYA00519579_ERZ857922 | MGnify/ENA primary metagenome ERZ857922 (study PRJEB31778, sample SAMEA3449375) | human gut metagenome | biome: human gut; feature: human-associated habitat; material: faeces | place: United Kingdom | collected 2010/2012 ... | reverse complement strand
AAATACGTCCTCACAGATAAATTTTACAGAATCAGAAAGTCCGTTTAAAGCTGCATTGGCTGTAGCCTGATCAACTGCAAGCTGTGAAGCATCCACACCAGTTACTTCTTTCGCTCCTGCATATCCTGCATTTAAAGCAAAAGAACCAGTATGGGTAAAACAGTCCAGAACTCTGGCATTCCTGCAAAGCTTCTGGATTGCCAGACGATTGTATTTCTGATCCAGGAAAAATCCTGTCTTCTGACCGTCTTTTACATCCACCTGATATTTTACACCATTTTCTACAATTTCAACCAAAGTAGGGAACTCTTCACCTATAAAGCCCTTATATGGCTCCATTCCCTCCTGCTTACGTACTTTCACGTCACTTCTCTCGTAAACGCCGCATATCCGGATACCATCCTCTGCCAGAACTTTCTTCAGAAGCTCCACCAGCATCTCTTTATAACGGTCGATTCCAAGTGCAAGGGACTGCACCACCAGCACATCAGAAAACTTATCCACAATAAAGCCCGGAAGAAAATCTGCCTCTCCGAAGATCACGCGACAGCTTGAAGTATCCGTTACTTTCTTACGATACTCCCATGCATCCCGCACTCTTTTCTCAAAAAATTCCTCATCGATCACAGTATTCTCATCTCTTGAAAGAAGACGTACCACAATCCTGGAATTCGTATTGATAAATCCTCTTCCCAGAGGATATCCGTCAAAATCATGAACCAGTACAATATCTCCATTTACAAAGCTTCCCATAATAGAAGCTACTTCATTATCAAAAATCCACATTCCGCCGGATTTCAAAAGACGTCCTTCTCCCTTTTTCAGGGTTACTACTGCCAGACTCATAGCACTACTCCTTTGCTTTTGCGATTTAGGTAACATTGTAGCACACAATTTCTCAATTTGCCAGTGTTTCCAGGGGTTCTGAGAAAAAGTCATAAAAATTTCACTAATCTTAAAATTTTATAAACTGCCAGCCATTCATCTTCTTTTTTTAACAGACATCTCAGTCTCATTAACAACACAAAAAAACTCCGGACTACCTGAACTCGCTTCCTATCGTCAGATTCTAAATCTGACTTTCAATGGCGGTACACGGTTCAGACATTCCAGAGCTTTCACTTATCTTATATTCTGACTTTTCCAGATGGTTATTTTCTTCTTATTTCGCATTCGCTGCAGTTACATATACATGAATCAGATTTGCCTTAATAAGAGCTGGACGAACTGCATTGTAAATAATCACAACCAGGATTGTAGATACAATTGCATTTACAAATGTAGCACCGGCGCTTAATTTTGCAAGGATGCCCGCTACTTCCTGGGGCTGACCAAGAATGTACTGTTTGTAGAAATAGCCAACGATGGGATCTGCGATCACATTAAAAGCAAGACCTGCAATGGAAGCGATCAGACTCCATTTGAATACGTATTTCTTGTCGTTCGTCTCATTGATCTTTGCAATCTTGTGGGCTACAAGACCTGTTATAAGACCGATGCAAAGCTTCAGGACAAAAGTCTTGGGTGCTCCTGTAATGTAAACCGGATCCATAAGGTCTGCGATAGTCATTCCAATAGAACCAGCAAGACCGCCGTACCAACCGCCAAGAAGCAGAGCTCCAAGCACGCAGAAGGTATTTCCGATGTGAAGAGAAGTAGCATCTCCACCCGGTACCGGAATCTTAATCTGCAAAAATGTAAAAGATACATAGCAAAGTGCTGCAAGAAGTGCAGTCTCTGCAAGTTTCATAATGGTAGAATTCTGTTTGTTCATAGGTTTCTCTCTCTTTCCCGGAAACCTGGTACATATTGAAAAAACATTCTGCAAGATGTGCCTCACAAGTTGCAGGAATGATTTCTCAAACAAGCTCCAATGTTTCCTGTTTAATCACTGCTTTTTATACTGCAGTATCTAATTAGCACTTATCATAGCGAGATACTGGTATGTCTTCAATAGACAGTTTTGATTATTTTTAAGAGGTCAGTTGTTTTCTGCAAAAAAAGGTACAGTCCCCAATATCCCACTGGATATCAGTTTCTGTACCTTTTCCACCAGCAGACATGTCATCTCCTGGAGCATCACCACATACTATTCAACAGTATTCTTCCAGATTCATGTCTTTTATTCTTCGTAGGACTCTTCATCAATAGTCTCGTCATAAGACTCATCGCCTACTTCATCTGTAGCACTTTCATCTGTTGTCACATTTTCAGAGCCGTCAGCTGAATCACTGGATTCTGAACTCTCACCATAAAGTTTCTCAAAGAACTTCATAGTATCTTTATACAGGGTATCTTTATCATCAGAAGATACTGCATCGCCAAGAACATCAATATCCTCAGAAGACTCACCATCATCGATCACATCAATGCCGAAAAGTTTCTTCATCTCTTTATCCAGCATATTCAGTTCTGGTGTAATGTATTTCTCAGTTCCATCCTCCTGATAGGAAACAGCACCATTTCCAAGGATACCAAGGTATTTCTGAAGAACCTTGATGGAAAGCTTGTTGGCTGTGTCGGAATCAAGTGTTACAGTAACTGCAGCATCATCTCCCATTACTTCGTAAAGAGCATCCTCATCACCGCTGTACTCTCCCTGACAGAAGGTCTTCGCTTTTTCAAATTTCGCTTTCGCATCATCGCCAAGGAAATCTGTATTCAGCTGGGATATATCTGTGATCTCTTCGGAAGAATCACTGCCATCACCAGTATCTGTTCCGCCAACTTCACTGATGTCACCGTCAGCTGACTCATCTGCAGCTCCAGTCTCCTCAGCAAGTCCCGGATCCTCTGTAGAACTCTCGATAACATTGTCACCAAGAGCACTCTGGTCTACATTATCCACAATACTGTCCTCATCATCTGATGAATCACTGCTCTCCTCTGCCTTTCCTGTTACATTGTCATTTACACGCTCCAGAGTTTCCTGCATCTCAGAGTAATCATAGTCCTGCTGGGAAATCTGCTGAAGCAGGTTTACGATGGTATTAATCTCATCATCTGTAAGAGTTACATTGTTATTATTGGAGATATTTACAACAATATTGTAAATATCGTCTGCATTCTGAACATTGTCTGCAATAACCTGCATTTTCGCCTGGTTGATAACAGTGGTAGCGTCATTCTTTCCTACAGAATCAGCAAGATTACCTGTAACTACCATCTCCTCAGTAGCAAGCTCCTTCTTGGTCTCGTCAAGCTTCTGTCCACTGGCAGTCTCATATGCCATCTGGATACCAGTCAGTGCTCCTGTACCGGATACCTCGAATGGGCATGCAGCAACAACCTCACAGTTGGTAACACCAGATGTGGAAAGGGAACTTGCAATCATATTGCAGGTAACCCAGTTCAAATTGGCGGTACGAACCTTGATGCCACCGGATGTGGTAGGCTTCACATAAGCACAGCTCACTGTTCTTGTACCAATCTGCTCCAGCGGAACATAGGAACTTAAGTGATCCCTCTCATCCTGATTGGTAACGTAAATAATCTGTGCCTGGCTGGAATCTACTTTAAAATATTTCAGCATGGTGTTCTTCTGCTCATCTGAAAGATCTGCGCCAAGTGTAACAACCTTCATAGCATCTGCCATAGCCGGTACTGTGGGAACCATGCTTCCCATAACCATTGATGCGCTGCAGAGCAGCGTAGCTAATAATTTGCCTTTCTTCATAACTTTTCCTCCAACTTTCTGTCTGGGTTATAATCTGATCTGTAATGAAAGCCTCATACTCTGTAACAGCTTCCATGCACTGCACTTCTGTCTTTGCAGTTGTTTCATTTAGTACACTTATTATAACATACTTCTTATAGTTTTTGTAATTTTAATTGTTAATTCTCTCTTTGAACCTGAAAATATGTTTTGGTAAAAAAATTATTATATCAGCAGCTTTTCCAGAGCCTGTTACCGTGCAGGCTGTAAACAGTAATCCAGAACCTCCTGCACGGTCTTAACTGGTGTAATCTCAAGCTTCTCTTTTACCTCATCGGCCACATCATCAAGATCATCCATATTCTCATATGGAATAAACACATGCTTTACGCCAGCTCTTTGGGCAGCCATCAGCTTCTCCGGCAATCCGCCAATAGGCATAACACCGCCGCGAAGGGAAACTTCTCCTGTCATTGCTATTTCTGCTGGTGCAGGCTTTCCTGTCACCAGAGAGGATAATGCAGTTACCAGCGTGATGCCTGCTGATGGGCCATCCTTGGGAACTGCTCCTGCCGGCACATGGATGTGAAGATCATTTTCCTTGAATTTATCTGCAAATTCCGGATAGAGGGACTTCACAAGAGTAATGGCAATCTGGGCGGACTCTTTCATCACATCTCCAAGCTGTCCGGTAATGATCACCTTTCCATCGCCTTTTGTAAAAGAAGTTTCGATAAAAAGGATTTCTCCACCAGCACTGGTCCAGGCAAGACCGGTTACAACTCCAGGCACTGGGTTTTCCAGAATCTTCTCATGATGAATTCCATGTCCCAAAAATTCTGCTACACGCTTCTCACTTACCGTAATGCTCTTCTGCTCACCCTTTACCAGCTTCACAGCTGCATATCTGCATAACACATCCATCTGCTTCTTCAGTCCGCGGACACCAGCCTCCGCTGTATACTCTTCAATAATGCGGCGGATTGCCTCATCTGTCACCTTCAGATTCTGGGCTTTGATTCCCATGCTCTTCATTGCTTTCGGCAAAAGATGACGTCTCGCGATCTGAAACTTCTCTACTGCAGTATATCCAGGAAACTGGATTACTTCCATACGATTGAGCAATGGCTCAGGAATGGTATCGGTGGAATTGGCTGTACACACAAAAAGCACATTGGAAAGATCATAAGGAACATTCATATAATGGTCTGTAAAGCTTCCGTTCTGCTCCGGATCCAGCACTTCCAGAAGAGCACTTGCCGGATCACCGCCGTAATCTTTGGCGAGCTTGTCCACCTCATCCAGTACCATAACCGGATTTGCAGCTCCGCTTCTCTTCATTCCTTCCATAATCCTGCCTGGCATAGCACCTATGTAGGTTCTTCTGTGTCCTCGAATTTCCGCTTCATCACGGATTCCACCAAGACTGATACGCACGTATTTACGGTGAAGCGCACGGGCAATACTCTGTCCGATACTGGTTTTTCCAGTTCCAGGCGCACCTACAAACAATAAAATGGAACCAGACTGTTTCTTATTAAGAGCCATAACAGCAAGCTGCTGGATAATTCGCTCTTTTACTTTTTTCAACCCATAATGGTCTTCATTCAGGATTTCTTCTGCCTCGTTCAAATCAATTTCAGCAGGTTCCTCTGTCTTCCAGGAAAGACTTGTAGCAAAGTCCAGATAATCATACAGCATACCATACTCATGGCTGTCTTTTCCTTCCTGCTTCATGCGGTTCAGCACCTTTTCAGCTTCTTTGCGTGCTTCCTCATTCATGCCGGATTCCTGGATTTTCTTCTGGAAACGGCGCACATCAGAAATATTCTCCGGATGCATTTCGTCCAGCTGCTGCTGAAGAAATTCGATCTGCTTCCGGATAGCGGACTCCCGGTAAACTTTCTCATTGGAGTTCTTCTGCGCAGTCTCAGCTTCCTCACTGACACGGAAAATCTCCATCAGCTCATAGACAGCCTCTTCCATCAGATGCATGCGTTCTTTCCTGGAATCCACCTCGATCATATGGTATTTTTCTTCCCAGGAAAGGCTCATGTAACCAGCCAGGGCACTGACGGCTTCCGGATAGCTTTTCCAATGGTAGATCATGCTGCGTACCCAGACGCCCCACTGAAAGCCTTTTGCAAAATCCATCAGTTCTTTCTTGATCTTATCAAATTTCTCCTTTTCTTCTTCCGGGGAGATATCCTGGATATCCGGAAGATCTACCGCTTCTGCCTGAACCATGCCGTCAGTATATTCTACATGAGTCACCTGCACTCTTCTTCTGGTAGTAATCTTGACGCTGCCTTCCTCGTCTATATTCTCAATGATTCCCATCACGCCCACTGGAAAAATATTTTCCATGGAAATTTCCTCTGGGGCTATTTCTTTCTTCTGTAAAACGAAGAGAATTTCTTCTCCGATATTCTGTTCTTTAATTCTGCCTTCCGGAAACATATCTTTTTTAAAGAAAAATGTAACTTCCGGTAAAAGAAGAAGTTCATAAACTGGTATTGTAATCATACATGTTTCCTCCTTGTATTGTCAGCACTCCTTTAATATGAGTGCCAGATTTATTCTATAGAAAATGGCGAACTCATATGAATTCGCCATCTGAATCTATGATAGTTCATTATAGCACTAAATTAAAATTTTGCAATAAAAATCGAACATTCTTTCTGGAACATGGTAGTTTTTTGAAACATTTATTTCGAAACGGGAGCTAATTTTGCATTCTGATCTGTTCCCCTTTTATGGGCGCATAGGTATAAAGCTTCTCACCATCCAAATCCGCCTTGTACATATCCACAGCACTGATCTGGTGATTGTCGTAAGTATTATAATAATAGATTCCCTTATCTGTATTACAGCAGGAAGTATATAGCGTAATCTCATACTTGTCTTCTCCCAGCTTGCAGCAGCCCCTCTGCTGGTCTACGCTGCCAAGAATGTGGAAAAACTGGCTTACGCTTTCTTCTTCTGAATCCCCGGACAGAGAGTTCATTTTTACAAAGGCCACCCTCACAAATCTTGACTGTGAGGAGAGATCTCCCGGCAGTCCCATGCCACCCATTCCCCGGCTGTACTGATTCAGCTTCAGATTTTCTGAAAACGTGTTACTGCGGTTTTCCACAGCCAGCTGCATATAATTGTTCAGATTAAACATCTGATAGTTAAAGGGCGGATTGTTTGTGAGGACACCTACTGGATTATCATATATTTTCATTCCCTCTTCCAACGACTCCAGGGTAATACATTCCTCTTTGTCCGCAATAATCCAGTGCAGCTGCGCAACTGGCAGATCAGGAAGAAATGGGGTGTCAATCAGGTTCATATTCTTAAGAAGCTGGCGTGCTTCTTTCACTGTAGCACATTTTCCCAGAATCCATGGGATCAGTTCGAACTGAGTAATATTGTCTTTCCCCTCTACAGGCTTCTTGTAGCTGGCATTTCCAACGAAATTAAGACCGGCGATTCCAAGACCTTTCTCATTGACCGCATCATAATACAGCGGATAGTTCTCCATAACACATGCCATTCCGATCATGGCATAATGACTTTTCAGCTGACCGCCTTCTCTTAAGTCAAATACATAATTTCTAGGCGTGATCACTACCTGATCTCCATAGGAAATTTCATAATCCAGAGTTCTTCCAAAATAAAAATCCTTTGTTTTATAGGTTGCTGCTGTACACATATTCTGTTCCTCCATTCATCAGAGACTGTTTAAAAGTCAGTTCTGTATTACTGTTCACTGGTAACGTTCTGTAATCTGCATATTCCAAAAAGTTCCCAAGGCGTTGTATTTTCCAGTCTGTCATGTTATTATTTATAAAAATTGTGCATGAACGGTTCATCATTAGTGTTATATATTGTAGCACAAACTGTGAAAATTTAAACTCTTTTTTCCCGATTTCACACTTTTTTAAGAAAGGAACTTACCATGAATAAATCTATTGCAGTCGCAGGTACCGGATATGTAGGGCTTTCTATTTCTGTACTGCTGGCTCAGCATAATCATGTTGTTGCAGTTGACATAATTCCGGAGAAGATTGCTTTGATAAACCAGAAGAAATCTCCAATCCAAGATGAATATATCGAAAAATACCTGTCGGAAAAGGAACTGGATCTTACGGCCACCTCAGACGGAGAATCCGCCTACGCAGAGGCTGATTTTGTGGTAGTGGCCACCCCCACCAACTATGACAGCAGGAAAAATCATTTCGACACTTCCGCTGTTGAAGCTGTACTAAGCCTGGTCACAAGGGTGAATCCTGCTGCCACAATTGTGATCAAATCTACGATTCCTGTAGGCTACACAGAATCTATCCGAAAGAAGCTTCACAATAACAATATTATTTTCAGCCCGGAATTTCTCAGAGAGTCCAAGGCCCTGTACGACAATCTTTACCCAAGCAGGATCATTGTCTCCTGTGATGAGCACACCAGAGAAGCAGCTCATACTTTTGCAGCACTTCTTCAGGAGGGTGCTCTCAAAGAAAATATCGACACCTTGTTCATGGGATATACGGAAGCAGAAGCTGTAAAACTTTTTGCCAACACCTATCTGGCACTTCGTGTTTCCTATTTTAATGAGCTGGATACTTACGCGGAAATGAAGGGGCTGAACACCCGCGATATTATCAATGGAGTCTGTCTGGATCCCCGGATCGGAACTCATTACAATAATCCTTCCTTTGGCTACGGCGGCTACTGCCTGCCTAAGGACACCAAACAGCTTCTTGCCAATTACAACGACGTTCCTCAGAATATGATGTCCGCAATCGTGGAAAGCAACCGTACCCGAAAGGATTTTATTGCTGATCAGGTACTGCAAAAAGCCGGCTATTACAACTACAATGAGGACAACCTTTATCAGTCAAGCCTGGAAAAAGAAGTGGTTATCGGCGTCTACCGCCTCACTATGAAGAGTAATTCCGATAATTTCCGGCAGAGCAGCATTCAGGGCGTTATGAAGCGGATCAAGGCAAAAGGCGCCACTGTCATCATCTATGAGCCCAATTTGGAAAACGGTTCCACATTTTTTGGCAGTAAGGTTGTAAATAATCTGGAAGAATTTAAAGAAAAAAGCCTGTGTATTCTGGCGAACCGTTATGACAAGGTCCTGGACGATGTGAAGAAAAAGGTTTATACAAGGGATCTGTTTTCCAGGGATTAAGAAACGAAAGCGTGTCTAAAAAAGGCTTCCGCAAGATGTACATCACAATTTGTGGGAGATTTTGCCCGGATGAGGGCGCCGCAGCGGGCTGCGTAGGTCGAATTCGAGCAAAATATACCGCAATCTGCACCATACAAAAACAGGCAGGAAACATAGCGATCAAGAGAGCAATAGCTCCGTTTAATCACTGTGTTTCCTGCCTGTTGTCTATGAAATCCGTTTTTTATTCACCATACTGGCAATTGCTCTCTTTCAATTGCCGGATGACTTTATCCTGAAATAGTGATTATAAGCATCCAGCACATCCTTACGTCCTCTCACGCGAATGGGAACCCGTTCTCCATTTCGGAGTAAAAACTCCTCTTCTACATCTGTAATGTGATCCATATTTACCAGAAAGCTTTGGTGGCAACGCAAAAAACGGGGATCCTCTATCTTTTTCTCAAGATTCCCAAGTTTTTCCGCAGTTTCAAGCACCGAACCATCCAGCATATGTAAGGTTACTGTATGGCGGTCACTTTCCAGGTATAAAATTTCATCCACGAAAGGATAACGATACTGTCTTCTGCATTTCACTGAAATCCGCCTGCGAAGCTCAGACTTCAGCAGTCTGTTTAAAATTGCTGTGGTCTGCTTCTCTTCTGCAGGTTTCAGAAGATAGCCGGATGCTTCTACCTCATAACTTTCAAGCGCAAAATCAGGTGAAGCAGTCAGAAATACAATAGGCGCTTTTACTCCCAGGTCACGCAGCTTCCGTGCCGTGTCCATTCCATTCAGATCGCCCATATAAATATCAAGAAAAATCAGATCTGGCCATATATAGCCCTCTTCAATGTCTGCAAGGAGGCTCTCTCCAGATTCATATTCCTGGATCTGCGCCTCCCTGCCATTTGTCTGAAAGTACACCATCAACTGACGCTTCAGCACAAAACGCTCAACTTCCACGTCGTCACATATGGCAATTCTGTTTACCAAAGCTCTCCCAAAGCCTCCTTGTACTTGACTAGTTTATTATAACACAACGTTCCCTCTCGGGGAGAAATCTGCATAATCGTCACGTTTCAGAGCATAATCCTCAATTACCTGCACTCCCCACTTTGTGGGATCTTTCAAGGCTTGCAAAGATCCTTCACAACCTCTCCGGCAATGATCAGTCCTGCAACAGACGGCACAAATGCTACGCTTCCCGGAATATCACGACGCTCTGTACATTTGTGCTTGGCACCTGGCGGGCAGATACAGTGGGTTCTGCAGCTGATGGACATATCCTCTATCGGTCTTGTAGGGATTTCCTCGGAATAAACCACTTTCAGCTTACGGACGCCACGTTTCTTCAGTTCGCGGCGCATAACCTTGGCAAGAGGGCAGACCTTAGTCTTATAAATGTCCGCAACTTTAAACTGGCTTGCATCCAGTTTGTTTCCGGCACCCATCGAGCTGATGATCGGCGTGTGGGTTTCTTCCGCCTGTTCCACCAGAATCAGCTTTCCCGTCACGGTGTCGATTGCGTCGATCACGTAGTCATACTGGGAAAAATCAAATTCCTTCGCGGTATCCGGCATGTAGAATGTCTTGTAGGTGTGGACAACCGCATGTGGGTTGATGGATTTGATGCGTTCCTCAGCGACATCAACCTTGTACTTTCCGATGGTGGAGGTGGTTGCGATGATCTGGCGGTTGATGTTGGTTAAGCAGACCTTGTCATCGTCGATGAGATCAAGCGTGCCGACACCGCTGCGCGCGAGGGCCTCCACCGCATAGCCGCCGACTCCGCCGATGCCGAAGATGGCAACGCGTGCTTTTGATAAACGCTCCATGGCATCCCTGCCGAGGAGAAGTTCCGTTCGTGAAAATGAATTTAACATATGATACTCCCTTATATATATTCTGTCAGCAGTTTCTTTGCGTAATAGGAAATTACTTGGAATTCCCTATTACACAAAAAGGCACATTCTTTTTTATTTGCTGTATTACCCTTATATGAAATATTCGATCGTAGCTTCCTCCGTCAGCACCGTGTTCCGGTTAAACAGAAGCACTGCCTCGCGTCCGGCCATTTCGCCCAGCGCGTAGAGCTCCATTGATTCCCGGTTAAAATAGGAAAATGGCACGGAGCGGTTCCATGAAAATGGGTGGTCGGTCACAAGAAGCGCCTCTTTCTCGTCTGGTTTTGTAAATGGAACCGTCTGGTAATACGGATCAAAGAGCAGGATCTGTCCATCTTTGACACCGGTAAACAGCACATAATGTGCTACCTCATAGTAAAGGCGCACGACAACCGCGCCGCCCCGGTGCAGGGCGTCGAGAAGCAGGCTGTTGTCCCCGACATAGACATCCGAACCGCGCAGATAGCGGCTGGACACGGGAAGCTTTCCGATATCGCCGAGTCCCTGCAGCCAGTTGCTCAAAAACATCATCGCCGTGCAGGAGGTGCCGCTCTTTCCAACCGATCCCTCCGGACCGTAGCAGTCGAGGCAGTAGAGCATGATATTTCGAAGAATCTCCGGCGGAATTTCCTCGCGCTCAAACAAAAAGCTGATCGCGTTTAAGAGGGAGGTCGGACCGCAGTCGTATTCCGATAATTGGTAGTGAAGCGGATTTTTCATGGTTTAAATCCTTTCATCTGCGGCAATCATCTTGTGTGCCGCTGTTTTCTTGTTCCGTAAAATAAAATGTGCTATACTAAATAGCAA
>ERZ857922.4072-NODE-4072-length-11540-cov-4.496300_pt1 | contig 11540 bp, 11 predicted proteins | sample MGYA00519579_ERZ857922 | MGnify/ENA primary metagenome ERZ857922 (study PRJEB31778, sample SAMEA3449375) | human gut metagenome | biome: human gut; feature: human-associated habitat; material: faeces | place: United Kingdom | collected 2010/2012 ... | reverse complement strand
GTCGCCGAGCAGGGCCTGCAGCACGCCGGGATAGCGAATATCGCGCCCGTAGCGGTGCTTCCAGTCGGGCGTGAAGCCATAGGTGTTGCTGTCACCGAAGCAGAGGATCTCGATCACGCCGCGCACCTCACTTCAGGAAGCCGCTGATGATCTGCTCCTCGGCTTCCTTTTCGGTCAGGCCGAGGGTCATGAGCTTGTTGAGCTGCTCGCCGGCGATCTTGCCGATGGCGGCCTCGTGGATGAGGCTGGCCTCGACGGAGTTGGCCGTGATCTCCGGGCGTGCACCGACGGTGCCGCTGTCCATGATGATGGCGTCGCACTCCGAGTGACCGGCGCACTTGTTGTTGCCGCGGATGTTGGAGTTGAACATCTGGCTGGAGTAATCCTTGGCGACGGAGCGGGAGATGACGTTCGTGCTGGAATCATAGCCGTCGAGGTCAACAGAGAAGTTCGTCTCCGCGTGCTGATGGCCGTGCGTCATGATCTTTTCCTTGATGATGAGCGTGGCGCCGTCCGCCAGGTGGGCCTGCGTGTCGCGGTATGTGGAGTCGATGCCCTTGATCTGGGTCGTCTCCATCTCCATGTAGGCGTTCTCGCCGAGGTCGACGATCGTCGTCGGGTTCATGACGTTCTCGCCGTTGCCGTCGCCCTCGCCGTAGTGCTTTTCGATGTAGCGCACCCTGGCGTTCTTGCCGACGAAGAAGCTGTGGATGCCGTCGTGGCGGGACTCCTGCGTGCCGCAGTTGTGGATGCCGCAGCCGGCGACGATGGTCACGTCGCAGTCCTCACCGACGTAAAAGTCATTGTAGACCATGTCCTTGAGGCCGGTCTGGGAAATGATGACCGGGATGTGCACGCTCTCGTTTTTCGTGCCGGGGGCGATGTAAATGTCGATGCCGGGCTTGTCTTCCTTCGTGACGATGTTGATGTGCGCGGTCGTGTTGCGGCCGGCGAGCTTGCCGTCGGCGCGGATGTTATAGGCACCCTCGGGGATGCCGTGGAGGTCGGCGACCTCTTCGAGCAGTTTTTTCTCAATTGCATCCATGGTGATTCCCTCCCTCAGACCTTGTCAGCCAGACGGCTGCACACGCTCGACGCCTGCATGAGCACGGGCATGATCTCATCCTTGCTGCCGATGGCGCGGATCTCACCGTCGACGAGCACGACGATCTTGTCGGCCGTCTCAAGGATGCGCTCCTGGTGCGAGATGATGAGGATGCTGCCGTGGATCGTCTCGTGCATCTTCTCGAACACGCTGATGAGGTTCTGGAAGCTCCAGAGGTCGATGCCGGCCTCGGGCTCGTCGAAGATGGACATCTTCGTGCCGCGGGCGAGCATGGTCGCGATCTCGATGCGCTTGAGCTCGCCGCCGGAGAGGCTGGCGTTCACTTCGCGGTTGACATAATCCCGTGCGCACAGGCCGACCTCGGACAGGTAGGTGCAGGCCTCGTTCGTCGAGAGCTTCTTGCCGGAGGCGATGCTGATGAGGTCAAAGACCGTGATGCCCTTGAAGCGCACCGGCTGCTGGAAAGCGAAGCTGATGCCGCGGCGGGCGCGCTCGGTGATGGACATGTGGGTGATGTCCTCCCCGTCGAGCAGGATCTGGCCGGAGGTCGGCTGCTCGATGCCGGCGATGAGTTTGGCCATGGTGGACTTGCCGCTGCCGTTCGGGCCGGTGATGACGACCATGCGTTCATCGACCGTGAGGCTCACGTCCTTGAGGATCTGGCGGACACCGGCGTCCGTTTCGGCCTCAAAGCAAAGGTGTTTGAGTTCAAGCATAGGTTTCATTCCCTCTTCTCTTTGTTTCAAAAATCTTCGTCGTCAAATTTATCTGACAGGTCTTTCTTAAAAGACAGTTTGGACTCTTTGTGCCGGATGAGGCGGCCGATGTTGCTGCGGTGCTTGACCACGAGCAGAATGACGCAAAACAGGCTCAGCAGTGCCGGCAGCTTGCCGCAGGCGGCGAGCACGCCGATGGGCGCGATGAGCGCGCCGCAGATGCTGCCGAGCGACACATAGCGCGTGGCCCAGACGATGCCGACAAAAATCAGCAGCGAGACAAGGCCGGTCGGAAAGCTCACGATCAGCAGCATTGTCTCGGCGCAGAGCACGCCCTTGCCGCCGCGAAAGCCGTAAAACACCGGGTAGATGTGGCCGAGCATGACGCAAAAGCCCGCGAACACCTGCCCCGTGGACGCCGCGCCCTGCGTGCCCATGATGAGCCCGCCGGCCACAACGGCGATGACGGTCTTGAGCACGTCCGTGCCGATGACGATGGCGAGGCCGGGCGCGCCGAACGTGCGGAAGAAATTTGTCAGGCCGGCGTTGCCGCTGCCGTAATCGCGCACGTCGCGGTGAAAGACGTATTTCGATGCGATGATCGCCCCGTTGAGCCCGCCGAGCAGGTAGGAGAAAACGGCGATGGCCGCGAGCAGGCCGGGGATCATTCCTGCTCTCCCTTCTGCCGGATGACCATGCGGATGGGCGTGCCCTCCAGCCCGAACACGGCGCGGATCTGGTTTTCCAGATAGCGCTGGTAGGAAAAATGGAACAGCTCCCGACTGTTGCAGAACACGACAAAGCACGGCGGCTTGACGCCCGTCTGCGTCATGTAATAGATCTTCAGGCGGCGGCCCTTGTCCGTCGGCGGCTGGACGCGCGCCTGCGCGTCGGCAAGGACGTTGTTGAGCATGCCGGTGGTGATGCGCATGGCGCTCTGGTCGTTGACAAAGTTGATGAGCTCGAACAGCCGCTCGGTGCGCTGGCCGGTCAGGGCCGAGATGAACAGCACCGGCGCGTAGGACATGAAGCTCAGGTCGCGCAGAACGTCCTTGCGCATTTTTTCCATGGTGCCGGTCTCTTTGTCAACCAGGTCCCACTTGTTCACGACGATGATGGACGCCTTGCCCGCCTCGTGCGCGAGGCCGGCGATCTTCGTGTCCTGCTCCGTGACGCCGTCGCGCGCGTCGATCATGATCAGGCACACATCCGCGCGCTCGATGGCGAGCTTGGCGCGCATGACGGAGAATTTCTCAATGCGGTCGTCCACGCGGGACTTGCGCCGGATACCGGCAGTATCGACAAAGATATACTTACCGTATTTGTTCTCAAAGCGGGTGTCGACGCTGTCGCGCGTCGTGCCGGCGACGTTGCTGACGATGACGCGCTTTTCACCGAGGATGAGGTTCACGAGCGAGGACTTGCCGACGTTCGGCTTGCCGATGACGGCGACGCGGGTGTAGTCCGCGTCCGCATCGTCCGCATCCGCGGGCGGGAAATGCTCCAGGCAGGCGTCGAGCAGGTCGCCCGTGCCGTGGCCGTGGACGGCGGAGACCGCCACAGGGTCGCCGAGGCCGAGGTTGTAGAACTCGTAGTAATCGGGATTCGGCGCGCCGACGGAGTCCATCTTGTTGACCGCCAGCACGATCGGCTTGCGCGAGCGCAGCAGCATATTCGCGACCTCCTGATCGGAGGCCGTCAGACCCGTTTTAATATCGGTCAGGAAGATGATGACCGTCGCGTTCTCAATGGCGATCTGGGCCTGCTCGCGCATGAAGGTCAATATCTGGCTGTCGGTGCGCGGCTCGATGCCGCCGGTGTCGACGAGCGTGAATTTGCGGCCGCACCACTCGCATTCGCCGTAAATGCGGTCGCGGGTCACGCCGGGCGTGTCCTCCACGATGGAAAGGCGCTGGCCGATGAGCTTATTGAACAGCATCGACTTGCCGACGTTGGGCCGGCCGACGATGGCAACGATGGGCTTGGACATATTGCTTTCCTCCTGTCGGGGGTAGATTTTTGTATCAGGGCTCCTGCCGGAAAATGGCGTCACAGAGCGAATAGCCGTCGGTCTCGGAGATCGTCAGCCTGCGTCCGAGCGCCTGCTCGACCTGCTCGACGGTGTAATCGTCAAGGAACACGCCCTCGCCGTGGCGGAGCATATTCGCGGGGATCAGCACCCGCTCGCCGAGCGTGGGCCGGTCCTTGAGCTGCGCGATGAGGTCCTGCGCGGTCACAAGGCCGGAAACGGTGATGCTGTGGCCGAAGAAGTCGTTCACGATGCCGACGACCTCGCCGCGAAGCTGCGGAAATTTCTTTTTCGCCTCCGCCACGAGCCGCGCGATGAACGGCTCGGCGGCCTTTCCGGTCGCAACGGTGAAGCTCGCCACATCGCCGCTCTCCGCATCCTCCAGTCCGCTGAGAAATTCGTTCATGGTGCTGCGGAGCATCCCGACGCCGTTGTCGAGCTGCTGGTATTCCTCGTAATACTCCTCGTCGGGCAGCGGACGCTCGGCCTTGATGTAGAATTCATCGGCGCAGAAAAACATCCGCGTACCGTACTTCTCAAGGCACTTTGCGCCGTACTCATCCACAAGGTCGATGATCTCCCCTGCCTTTTCCTTCGTCACCGGCTCGAGCCTTGCAAGGCCCTTACGGAACTTCGTCAGCCCAACCGGCACGATCGAACAGGAGTTGAAGCCGATGTCCATCAGGTCCTCGATGCTGCGGCGCAGATGCTCGCCGTCGTTCCAGCCGGGACAGACGACGATCTGGCCGTTCATCTCGATGCCGGCCTCGCCGAAGGCGCGCATATACTCCAGGCTCTTATCGGCGTCTTTGTTGCCCAGCAGCGTGCGCCGGAGCTGCGGCTCGGTCGCCTGCACGGAGACGTTGATGGGGCTGATGCGCAGGTCGATGATGCGCTGCGCCTCGCGCTCGGTGAGGTTCGTGAGCGTGATGTAGTTGCCCATGAGGAAACTCAAGCGCGCGTCATCGTCCTTAAAATAGAGCGTGTCGCGCATATTCGGCGGCATCTGATCGACAAAGCAGAACAGGCAGTGGTTCGAGCAGGGGCGCGGCTCGTCCATCAGGTAGGTATCAAAATTGAGGCCGAGATCCTCGCCCTCCTCCTTTTCGATCGTCAGGTGGCGTGTGGTCCCGTCGGCCTCGCGCAGCCGGAGACTCACCGACGGATCGTAGCAGAAAAAGCGGTAGTCCAGCACGTCGACGATCTCGTGATGATTGATCATCAGCAGCTGTTCGCCGGCGCGGATACCGGCACGTTCGGCGGGAGAGCCTGCGTCGACGGATGTAATGACAGTGCTCACGCGCTCAGCCCTCCCTTAACGCATAATTTAACACATATAGTATAGCGTATCCTTTTCGGTTTCGCAAGAAAAACGGCGCCCTTTTTGCGCAAAGCCCACGCATTGTCCGCAGGGCGTAAAAAGCAAGCGGGAAGATCGCTCTTCCCGCTCGTTTTTTGGTAGATCTTTTCCGATGTGCTTACTCAGCGGCAACGTTGGACTTGATGACCTTGACCTGACGGCCGTTATAGGTACCGCACTCCTTGCACATTCTGTGAGGCAGGCGCAGAGCGCCGCACTTCGGGCAAGCGACGAGGCCCGGAGTTTCCAGCTTCCAGTGAGAAGAACGTCTCTTATCGCGTCTTGCGCGGGATACTTTCCCCTTGGGGACTGCCATGTTGACACCTCCTTGATCGAAAACTGCAAACGCAGTAAAAATTACTTATTTTCGCTCTTTTCGAGCAGCTGTGCCAGCTTTGCGAGCCGCGGGTCCACTTCCTTTTTGCAGCGGCAGACCTCATAATTGAGGTTCACGCCGCAGCCGGGACACAGGCCCCTGCAATCCTCTCGGCAAAGCAGCTTTGTGGGCATATTGAGGATGAACACCTCGCGGGAGAGCTCTCCCAGATCGACCGTGCCGTCCTCGAGCAGCAGTATCTCGTCATTTTCCTCGTCCTCCAGCTCGGTCGCGAGCAGATACTCGCAGTCGAGATGAAAGGGCTTGTCAAAGACCTCGCCGCAGCGGTCGCACACAGCCGCAAGGGTCGTATCAAGCGCCAGCTCCAAACGAAGCATCCCCGCGATGTTCCGCACCTGCCCTACCACTAAGACAGGCCGAACGGCCGGACACACGCCGCCGAAGTCCACATCAGAAAAGTCCTCTGAAAACTCAAAGGGGATTCTGCCTCCGGGGGTGTTAACGATTCGTTTGACGTCTAAAAGCATGATACACCTCGCAATGACACGAGTAGTATTATAGAGGACGCGCCCCGGAATGTCAAACATTTTTTGAGGATTTTTTACAACTTTTTTCTTTGCTTTTCTTTACATTTGACGGTGGGTATCGTAGAATGGCCTTGCTATGCTTTTAACGCGCGAAAGGAGCGGCATTATGCGAGAGCTTACCATCCAAAAAAATGACGCCGATCAGCGGCTCGACCGCTTTCTCGGCAAGGCCGTTCCCCTGCTGCCCGCCTCGCTGGCGCAGAAGTACATCCGCCTCAAGCGCATCAAGGTCAACGGAGCCCGCGCTGAGCGCGACTACCGCCTGTGCGAGGGCGACCGGCTCCAGCTTTACCTCAACGACGAGTTCTTTGAAGCGCCGAGCGAGGAGAACGTCTACCTCACCATCGCAAATCCAAAGCTGCACATCCTTTACGAGGATGAGAACATTCTGCTGCTCGACAAGCCAGCCGGGCTCGTCGTTCACGCCGACGAGGGGGAGAAGGTCAATACGCTCGTCAACCATCTGCTTGCCTATCTCTACCAGAAGCGCGAGTGGAAGCCGCGCGAGGAAAATGCCTTTACCCCCGCGCTGTGCAACCGCATCGACCGCAACACGGGCGGCATCGTCATCGCGGCGAAGAACGCCGAGGCGCTGCGCGTCCTGAACGAAAAGATCCGCGAACGCGAGCTGTCCAAATTCTACCTCTGCATCTGCCTCGGCCGCCCCGAGCCGCCGAAGGGCAGCATCGAATGCTTCCTGCGCAAGGACAGCAAAACGAACACCGTGCGCGTCTATCACCATCCCGTGCCGGACGGACGCAGCGCCGTCACGCTCTACGAAACGCTGGAAACGCGCGACCGTCTCTCCCTCGTCGAGGTCGAGCTGCTCACGGGGCGCACGCACCAGATCCGCGCGAGCTTCGCCGACATAGGCCACCCCCTGCTCGGCGACGGAAAATACGGCGTCGGCAGCGTCAACCGCCACTACGGTGAGACGCAGCAGGCGCTCTACTCCTACCGCCTGCGCTTCGACTTCCCCACCGACGCGGGCATTCTCAACTACCTGCGCGGGCGCGAGTTCATCGCCGATGAGGTCCCCTTCCGGCGGAAATACTTCGGCTGAACATGCGGGAGAATACATGTTTAATTTATATATAAATATTCTTCCATCATTTTCCGCGATACCTGCGTGAGATATGTGAAATCGATACATAAATTCGCATAAAATTTTTATCAAATTTTTGTTCTTTTTGTCGCTTGAACTTTTTTTCTTTCGTGCTATGATGTTTGGCGTCGGGTGGAAACGTTTCCAATCGATGCATACCCATGCCATCATGGGACAAATTAAGGAGGAGAGTACAAATGATTAGCTTTCTGCTGTGTCTGGCACTGCTGATCGGCGGCTATCTTGTCTACGGTAAGGTCGTCGAAAACACCTTCGGGCCGGATGACCGTGAGACCCCTGCCGTCAAGATCAACGACGGTGTGGACTATGTTGTCCTGCCGGAATGGAAGCTCTTTATGATCCAGCTTCTGAACATTGCCGGCCTTGGTCCGATCTTCGGCGCACTTCAGGGCGCTCTGTGGGGCCCCATCGTTTTCCTGTGGATCACCTTCGGCACCATCTTCGCCGGTGCGGTCCACGACTATTTCTCCGGTATGATGAGCGAGCGTAACGAAGGCGCGTCCATCTCCGAGATCGCCGGCATTTACCTCGGCGGCGCGATGAAGAATGTCATGCGCGTGTTCAGCGTCGTTCTTCTGGTCATGGTCGGCACCGTGTTTGCTGTCGGCCCCGCCGGTCTGATCGTGACGCTGTTCAAGCAGGGTGGCCATACGGGCATCGTTGCCACGACGCTGTTCTGGCTGATCATCGTTCTGATCTACTATTTCATCGCAACCTTCCTTTCCATTGATAAGATCATCGGCAAGATCTATCCCCTGTTCGGCATCTGCCTGATCGTCATGGCAGTCGGCGTGGCCATCGGCATTTTTGTCAACCCCGCCTACACCATTCCCGAGATCTGGAGCCACTTCGGTTCCATGCATCCCTCCGGCACACCGATCTGGAGCTTCATGTTCATCACCGTCGCCTGCGGCGCGATCTCCGGCTTCCATGCCACACAGAGCCCCCTGATGGCACGCTGCATGAAGAGCGAGAAGCAGGGCCACTTCGTCTTCTATGGCGCGATGGTCTCCGAGGGCATCATTGCCCTGATCTGGGCCGCTGCCGGCTGCTCCCTGTATGAGGTCACCGGCGGTCTGAACACCGGTCTTGCTGCGGCGCTTGCCAACGGTCAGTCCGCTGCCATCTATGACGTCTGCCTCAAGACCATGGGCGGCATCGGTACTGCACTCGCCATGCTCGGCGTCATCGCCTGCCCCATCACCTCCGGCGACACCGCGTTCCGTTCCGCGCGTCTGGTACTGGCCGACTGGCTCAAGCTTGATCAGAAGAGCATGAAGAACCGTCTGATCCTCTGCATCCCCGTGCTGGGCGTCGGCGCCTTCCTCGGCATCGGCAATGCCCTCGGCAAGATCGACTACACCATCATCTGGCGTTATTTCAGCTGGACCAATCAGACCCTCGCTATGATCGTTCTGTGGGCTGCCTCCATGTACCTCTTCTACGAAAAGAAGAACTACTGGATCACCGCCGTCCCCGCTACCTTCATGAGCGCGGTCTCCGCCACCTATTTCCTGCTGGGCAACGAGTGCCTCGGCAAGCTGATCAACACCAAGACCGCGGAGGGTGCTACCGTTTACAACACGGCGGTCGCCTATCCCATCGGTATCCTGGTCGCGGCTCTGTTCCTCGGTATCTTCCTGTACACCATCAAGAAGCGCCACACCCAGCCGCACTACGAGACCCTGCACAAGTAAACCCTATTCCGCAAAGCGGCGAGAGCGTCCCTCCCGCCGCTTTGCTCACTCTGGAGGAGCGATTATGAGCTTTGCACCTGTACGCCTTGGAAACACCGTCTTGGAAGCGGAGACCGCGGCCGCGGACCGAAAGTCCTGCCGCCGCTTCGGCCCCTGCGGTGTGGGAGAAAAGGCACTATATCTCAATGATCTTCTCATCGACCGGCACTTTTATGTCGGCTTCGGCTCCGTGCGGCGCGTTTTCAAGCGCGTGGCGATGAGCCAGGGCGGCTTCAGCGGCAAGGGTGCGTTTGGCTCCATCCCCTACCTCGTCGTGCAATACGACGACGGGCAGGAGAAGCAATGCACCTTCAAGCGTGAGGAGGACGTGGACGAGCTGCTTGCCTATCTGGGGCAGGTCCATCCCGAGATTCCGCGCCTGAGCGTCGGCGGCGAGCAGCGGCTTGCAAAAAAGGCGCAGCAGGAGGCATCCCGCTACCTCAAGGAGCTCACACCGCAGGCGCAGAGCGCGCGCGAGGAGCTGGAGCGCGCGCGCAAATTTCTCTCCGGCTATCCCGAGCTGACCGCTCAGCTTGCCGCAGCCGCCAAGGCCAAGCGCATCAACGAGCACACAAATCCCGCCTACCGCTGGGTCGCGCTGGCGATCGTCCTCGCGGGCGCGGCGGCATTGGTGTACGGCATCATCTCGTGGCGCGGCGGCAGCGATTTCGGCGTCTACTTCGCGCTCTTCGGCTTTGCCGCCGTGTTCTTCTTCTCGGGAGCGCACGTTCTGCCCACGGCAAAGAATAACCGCAGGGCGGTCGAGCGTGCCTGGGACGAGGCGCAGGCCGCCATGGCGAATGTTCTGCCCGAGGACTTTCCCCTCCCCGCCCGCTACGCGCATCCGATCGTGCTCGACCGCATGATCCGCATTCTGCGCGAGGGCCGCGCGCAGAGCAAGGAGGAAGCGCTCGACGTGCTCAAAGCCGACCTCAGGGCGCTCACCGCCGACGTGCAGGTCGAGCAGGAGGAGCACGACGAGGTCGTGGTCATCAAGCCTCTGTTCCTTGTGAGCGACTATCAATAAGCCGAAAACAGCGAAGGACTCTGTACCGATTGCACAGAGCCCTTCCTTTTTTTGCCTTCGAAACTGTCAGCGTTCAAAATATTAAACTTTTTGTTTATTTTATGCTTGCAATCTTTTTCTCTTTGTGTATAATAAGCTTGGTTTTATAAAAATAAACTGAAAGTTTAGCAAATCGAACGCTTAGGAATCGGGAGGTCATTGTATGGACATTGGAAATAAGATCCGAGAGCTGCGAACGCGCAAGGGACTGACTCTGGAGGAGCTCGCCAGCCGAAGCGAGCTGACAAAGGGGTTTTTGTCCCAGTTAGAGCGCGACCTTACCTCCCCGTCCATCGACTCTCTGAGCGACATTCTGGAGGCGCTCGGCACGAATCTTGCCGAGTTCTTTCAGGAGGATAAAAACGACCAGTTCATCTTCCACGCCGACGATTTCTTCGTTGACGAGCGCGAGGACTGCACGGTCAACTGGATCGTTCCCAACACGCAGAAGAATCAGATGGAGCCGATATTGCTCGAGCTGCCCGAGGGCGGCGAGAGCTTCACGGTCGAGCCGCATGACGGCGAGGAATTCGGCTATGTCGTCGAAGGCAGCGTCGTGCTGGTCTGCGACGGCGAGGAGCATCCCCTGCGCCGCGGAGAGACCTTCTACCTCCACGGACGCAGCTTCCATCTGCTCAAAAACGTGCGCAAGACCACTGCGCGCGTGCTGTGGGTCTCGACCCCTCCCCTGTTCTGACTTCTATCGATATAAGGAAAGGATATTGGAACCATGCCTGAACAGAAAAAACTGATCCAGTTCAAGAATATCGTCAAGAGCTTTGAGGACGGGCAGGTCGTCCTCAAGGGCGTCAGCCTGGATATTTACGAAAACGAGTTCGTCACCCTGCTCGGTCCCTCCGGCTGCGGCAAGACGACGCTGCTGCGTATCCTCGGCGGCTTCCTGCAGCCCACCGAGGGCAAGGTCCTCTTCGACGGCGAGGACATCGTGAACGTCCCGCCCTACAAGCGCGAGATCAACACCGTATTCCAGAAATACGCGCTCTTCCCGCACATGAACGTCTACGACAACATCGCCTTCGGCCTGACCATCAAGAAGGAGCCGAAGGACGTTATCGCGCAGAAGGTCATGCGTATGCTGCGTCTGGTAAGCCTTGAGGACTACGCCGACCGCAACGTGACCGAGCTCTCCGGCGGTCAGCAGCAGCGCATCGCCATCGCCCGCGCGCTCGTTAACGAGCCAAGCGTGCTGCTGCTCGACGAGCCGCTCGGCGCGCTCGACTTAAAGCTCCGCAAGGAGATGCAGCAGGAGCTCAAATACATCCAGCAGGAGGTCGGCATCACCTTCATCTTCGTCACGCACGATCAGGAAGAGGCGCTGACGATGTCCGACAAGATCGTCGTCATGAATGCGGGTGAAATTCAGCAGATCGGTACGCCGACCGAAATCTACCGCACCCCCGTCAACGAATTCGTCGCCAAGTTCATCGGCGAGACGAACATCATCGACGGCGTCATGCTTGAGGACGACCTCGTCATGTTCGAGGACAAGAAGTACG
>ERZ857922.4067-NODE-4067-length-11554-cov-5.744586_pt1 | contig 11554 bp, 11 predicted proteins | sample MGYA00519579_ERZ857922 | MGnify/ENA primary metagenome ERZ857922 (study PRJEB31778, sample SAMEA3449375) | human gut metagenome | biome: human gut; feature: human-associated habitat; material: faeces | place: United Kingdom | collected 2010/2012 ... | reverse complement strand
TCGCTAAAAGTTTATTTCTCAATCGGTTAAGTCAAACCGAGAAAAATCTAAAATATGAATGTTCCTTCCAATTTGAAGTACTCCAACGACCACGAGTGGTGCCGTATGGAGGGAGACACGGCCTACGTCGGCATTACGGATTTCGCGCAGAGCCAGTTGGGCGACATCGTCTTCGTCGATGTGCCCACCGAGGGCGAGACCGTCGCGGCAGGCGAGGTTTTCGGTACGATCGAGGCGGTGAAGACCGTGTCGGACGCATTCCTCCCCGTATCGGGCGAGATCGTCGAATTCAATGCAGCCGTCGACGCCGACCCTTCGATCGTCAACAAGGATCCCTACGGCGAGGGCTGGCTCGTAAAGGTGCGGGTGAGCGATCCCGCCGAGTACGATACGCTGCTCACGGCCGAGCAATATACCGAGTTGATCGGATAGTCCGATCGCTGCCGGATAATGAAACCGCCGCCCCCTCTCGGGGCGGCGGTTCCGATTTACGATACGAACGAGTTCTTACATCGGCCCGCCATCCCGAGGAGGAAATCCGAGAGGATTCCGACGCGAGGGCCGATTGCAGACCGTCGGGAATATGTAGTTGTATTATCGTTTGTCAGCCTGCGGCCGGCGGAGAATGCTTCGACCGTCTGTGGCGGAACGATGCAGCCCTCCGCATGGGGCGGCTGCGGGCTGCCGCTCTCCGGCCGCAGTCGAAGAGCGAATCTTTTACAATCGTTAGTTTTAGCAGAATCGGAGTGTGAAAGCGTCGGAAACATCCTGAATGTATATCCGGAAGCATCCCGCACCTCCGATTGGGCATCTCCTGCGAGGAGCAGTTTTCACACCTTTTGTCACCGAAAGGTGGCGCCAAAAGTGTCCGCCAGGCGAAAAGCTGCGGGAAACTCACAGCGCCTCGCTAAAACGGGCGCCTGTCGCGGGTTTGCAAGCAAACCGGCCCCGTTTTTTAACGCTTGTCGCTGCTCGTTTCTGTTTCCGCACTTTTCGCATGGCGGAGACTGTTGTGCGCTTCGCGCAACGATGATTTTAATTTCTTTTACTCAGTTTTAGCAGGCCTCGGCCTGCGGGATCGCACTGCGAAAATAGCGGAAGAAGCGGCGACATCGGCGCGAGCGCCCGAAGCGGATGTGCAAAACAGCGCAGTCTTTTGTGCCCGCTCGGCGAGCACTGATGTCGTCGCCCACTACTTTCGCCGTGCTTGATCTTTTGGTGCTTTTGGATCAAGACAAAAGCACAGAAAAAAGGAACTGAAATCGATTCTTACTTCGGGAAGCATCCCGCACCTCCGATTGGGCGTCTCCTGCGAGGAGCGGATTTACCACCTTTTGTCACCGAAAGGTGGCGCCAAAAGTGTCCGCAGGGCACCTTCGTCGGGATCGGACGGAGGTTCTCACTGAGCGCAGGTGTCGTCACCCGCTGCTTTTCGCCGTGCTTGATCTTTTGGTGCTTTTGGATCAAGACAAAAGCACATAAGAAAGAATATGCTCCACAGAAGAAATCGATTCTCCGGAAAGAATTCCGACGCCAAGATCGGCTGCGTCGTATCTGCGGGCCGAAGGCTGCGGGACACGCCCACGGTGGCGGGCCTCCGCAGGCGGAGACTTCAACCCGCACGGCGCAAAGGCCCGCAATATTTCAAGCCGGATTGTGGGGTTTCGCAAGGCCGAAACCTGGCCTGCACGGCACGTTGCTCCGTGAATTCCCGAAAAGTTCGTTCAAGCAGGAGATTTCCGCCCGTCCCGCTCCGTTCCGACCGGCACGACGCCCCCCCCGACATCCCGAAGGGCAACAGACATACCGAAAGGAGCACACGGCCCCCCGACAAACAACGGGAACCGTTTCCCATGAAACGGTTCCCGTTTTCTTTTCCGCGGCGTATCCCGCCCGATCCGGCTTAGAGCGCGTTGACGTGCAGTTGGAGCGCGCCTTTCAAGTTACCGGCCTTGTTCTTGTGGATGATGTTGTGCTTGGCCAACTTGTCCAGCATCGACGTTACCTTGGGCAGCAACGCTTCGGCAGCGCTCTTCTCGCTGGTGTTGCGCAGCGCCTTCACCGCATTGCGCGCCGTCTTGTGATAGAGACGGTTGTGCGCACGTTTGGTAACGGTCTGGCGAATCCGCTTCTTGGATGACTTATGGTTTGCCATAATTTCGTTTTTTTATTTTATTTCACTTTTCGTCAATAAGCAAAACGGCCGTAGCCGCCCTCGGATAGGTCGCTAAAACCCGCTCCTGCAACGTATCGCCCGTGAAAGCCGCCCACTCCGCCGATCCGTATCGGGCAAAACTTCTGTTCCGTCCCTCCCGCTTCCGGCAGCCCCGCGGCCTCTCGTTTGTAGCCCATAGCAGAATCGAACTGCTCTTTCAAGAATGAAAATCTTGCGTCCTAACCGATAGACGAATGGGCCTACTCACCGCTATTTCCGCCTCGCAGCGTACTTTAGCGGTGCAAAGATAAGCAAAAAAGCGATCGAAACAAAAAATGGAATAAAAAAATTGCGAAATAAACGCATTTTAAACTGCAATCTACCGATAATCAACGCACTGCAAGAACAAACGCAATCTATTCCGCAGTCACCTCCGCACCGTTACCGTGCGCGTCGAGGCATCGAAGGCCACCGTCCCGTTGTCGAAAAGCCGTTCGATATGGCCACTGCGAATCATTTCGTCGGTAGGCAGGAGGTGCAGCCGCGGCGGATCGATCAGCGCGACGGCGTCGCACAGCGTCAGCGCGATGTCCAGTTCGTGCGTCGAAAAGAAGATGCACTTCCCCTCGTCATGCGCCAGCCGGCGCAGCAGCGTGCACAACTCGTAGCGATTGGGCATGTCGAGAAAAGCCGTCGGCTCGTCGAGCAAGATCACCGGCGTGTCCTGCGCAAGCGCACGCGCGATCATCACGCGCTGCGCCTCGCCGTCCGACAGGCGATCCATCGGCTTGTCGGCGAAACCGCCCATCCCCACCAGATTCAAGGCACGGTCGACGACCGCACGGTCTCCGGGCCGCAGACGCCCCAGCCAGTCGGTATAGGGAGCCCGCCCCAACCCTACCACGTCGCGGCTGGCGAGGTTGGCGATGCGCACCTTCTCGGTGGTGACGAAACTCACGACCTGTGCGAGCTCGTGCGCCGGCGTCGCACTCAGCAGGCGTCCGCAGAGCCGTATCCCGCCCGACAGCGGCGCTTCGAGCCCCGCGACCGCACGCAGCAGCGTACTTTTTCCCGTGCCGTTGCGTCCCAGCAACGCGACGAGCCGTCCGCCGCCGATAGCCGCCGAAACATCTTCGAGCAGCACCCGGTGCCCGTAGCCGATAGTGATATGCTGCAATTCGACGTGTGTCATACGATATTCTTATTATGCACCACCACCCACACCACGATCGGAATGCCCATGAGCGCCGTCAGCGTATTGACCGGCAGCGCCAGCTGTTTCGAACAGAGATCGCAGACGAGCAGCATCGCCGCACCGAGCAGCATCGAGGCGGGCATAAGCACGCGGTGGTCGGCGCTGGCGAAGAGCATCCGCGCCAGGTGCGGCACGGCCAGCCCCACGAAACCGATCGGGCCGCAGAAGGCGGTCACGGTACCCGACAGCAACGTCGTGGCCAGAAAGATCAACGTGCGTGTACGGCCGACATTCAGCCCCATCGTGCGGGCGTAGCGCTCGCCCAGCAGCAGCAGATTCAACGGTTTGAGAACGGCAAACGTCAATCCCGTACCGACCGCCACGGCCGGCACGAGCAGCGTCAGCTGCGGGATCGTCACATCGCCGAGCGATCCCATCGTCCAGACGACGAACGATTTGAGAGCCGCCTCGTTGCTCATGTATTGGAGAATCTCGACGAGCGCCCCGACGGCCGATCCGAACATCATTCCCAGAATCAGAATTACCATGATGTCCTTGATACGGCGGCTGACGGCCATGATCAACAACAGGATGAGCGCCGACCCGATCCATGCGGCGCCCGCCGTACCGACGCTGGCCAGCAACGAATGCCCTGCGATGCCCAGCAGCGGCGCCCCCAACAGAAACAACGCCACGCCGAGACTCGCGCCCGAGCTGATACCCAGCACGAAAGGGCCCGCCAGCGGATTGCGGAACAACGTCTGCATCAACAGGCCGCTGGCCGCAAGCGAAAACCCCGCCAGCACGGCGACGACGGCCTTTATCAACCGGATTTTCAGAATGATGTCGCGCGCCATGGGATCGCACGGCCCGCCCGTCAGCAAGGCCCACACCTCGCGGCCGCCCACGCCGACCGATCCCGATGCGAGATCGAAGGCGAAGAGCACGACGACGACGATCGCAAGGAGGCCGAAAAGAATTCCTCGGCGGATTTCGAGGGCGAATTTCACTTTTTACGAAAATTATTCGGACAAAAGTAGTAAATATTTCAGAAAATAATTATCTTTGCACCGCAAAACCGACCGAGGGTTTGCACCATACGCCATCGGGGTGTAGCTCAGCCCGGTTAGAGTACACGTCTGGGGGGCGTGTTGTCGCAAGTTCGAATCTTGTCACCCCGACTAACCGAAAATCCTTGATATTCAGTCGAATATCGAGGATTTTTCTTTTATGCCGTATGGTCGGGAAAATGGCGGTGGTACACAAGTGGTACATAAATGGTCGCTATCCGAAAATTTCGATCCCACCTACTCCATCGGATTCAGTAAATCAATCGACTTGATAATATGCCCCCCAATCGGCACCTCTATAATATCTATAACAACCATCGATTGCATTGGCAAGTTTTTCGCTATCCACATATGTAACTGAATGTTTGAAAATAATACGCTGCGGCAGGAAAAATAAGGTCTCGGAATCGCGCAGTCACGTATCGCAATCCCTGTTTCGTTCCGGCGGACCGGGAGGAGGCACCGCGAGCTGTCAGAGACAGTCCCGCTTCACAAGCGGGACAAATTGCGACACGGGAAGACCTGAATCCGCACCTTCTGACGAAAACCGCCTGCCGAACCCTCCGGCGCGAACTCTCCGCACGAACCGCTCCCGTTCTCGTTTTTATTTCCTATCTTTGGCGGTGAAAACGACCTCGCTTTCGGCGGCCGGACAGGAACGACCGGTTCCGCACCATGCGGCCGCCCTCAAAACTGAGACCCGGCATGGACAATCTGAACCAAGACCTGACATCGCTGCTCCGCCGCGCGGGGCTGGACAACTCCGGCGGAGAGTGGGGCTCGCGCATCCTGCTCGTCGCAGGCATCGTCCTCATCTGCTACCTCGCGGTGAAATTGTTCCGGCATCTGGTGACACCTGCCCTGCAACGCATCAGCGCCCAGACCCGGACGATGTGGGACGACCATCTGTTCGACGACAAAGTCCTGCACGCCGCCTGCCGTCTGATTCCGCCCGTCCTCCTATATCTGCTGCTGCCGCTGGCCTTCGGCGACGACCCCTCGCTGCTGAAACTGCTGCACAAAGGCTGCTCGATTTACCTCATCGTCGTGACGATCGCCCTGCTAAACACCTTTCTCAGCGCGCTCTACGACATTTCGAACAAACACGAAACGCTGCGCGACCGGCCGTTGAAAGGCATCTACCAGATGCTCAAACTCGTGACCGTCAGCGTCGGCATCGTATTGATCATCGGGATTCTCATCGACCGGAACGCCACGAGCATTCTGGCCGGACTGGGTGCATCGGCCGCCGTGCTGATGCTGATTTTCAAGGACAGCATACTGGGACTCGTCGCCGGCGTTCAACTCTCGGCCAACGACATGCTGAGACCGGGAGACTGGATAACAATGAGTAAATACGGTGCCGACGGGTATGTAATCGAGGTGACGCTGACGACGGTCAAGGTGCAGAATTTCGACAAGACGATTACGACGATTCCTCCCTATGCGCTGGTCAGCGACTCGTTCCAGAACTGGCGGGGCATGCGCGAATGCGGCGGACGACGCATCAAGCGCTCGGTCTTCATCGACGCCCGCACGATTCGCCGGTGCACGCCGGAAGAGACGGCGCGGCTCCGCGAAAAGGGGTATCTTGCGGCCGATACATCGCAGGAAATCGTCAACCTGCAAGCGCTGCGGGAGTATCTCGCGAATTACCTGCGCAACTGCCCCGACGTGCGCAGCGACCTGATGTCGATGGTACGCACGCTCCAACCCACGTCCGAAGGCGTGCCTTTGGAGTTCTACTGCTTCACGCGCCACTTCGAATGGATTCCCTACGAAGCGTTCCAGAGCGCACTTACCGACCGTGTGCTCACCCTTCTGCCGGAGTTCGGCTTGCAGGCGTTCCAGCGGCCTGCGGGCACCGATCTGCATGAACGGCACTGACGGCATTCGGACACAGGAGGAATGTCTGTTTTCCGACGCAAAACGCGCGCTTTCTCCCCGAAGGAGCGTATCCCTGCAACGGTTTTTCCGGAAAAGGTGCGCGAAATACCACGAAATACGCTTTGCCTGCGTGCGTTCCTGCCGTCGCACGGCGCGAACGTCCGCGAAAGACGGCCCGACGAAGGACGGCGAGGGCAGAACACCGTCTCCACCCTATCGGATATTATGCCTCCGCACTGAGACACATACTGACATAGCGCACGACGACGGGATAAAAGCGCATGTATGCCGATGCATGCGCCGAATCGGGATTGCGACGGCAAGGCGTCCCCTGCTCCGAATACACCGCCGCAAGGGAACGAAAAGGGGCAGAGTTGTGAAAACTCTGCCCCGAATCGTCCTCCGTCGCGACGGAGGAGAGACGATCCCCGCTATTTGAGAATCTTGTAGGTCACCTTACCGCTCTTCACGGCCCAGGGATAAGCCACCTCGACGTTGACCGTCACGTCGACATCCTTCTGCAACGAGAGGTTATTGAGATTCGAGAAGGTGATCCGACCGGTCGTCTCGTCGACAGTTACACGGTCGCCGAGTGCCGCCGAAGCGTCGAATCCGTTGTCGGCATAGGTCACCGAGAAGCTGACGATGCGGATCGCTTCCAGCCCGAAGACTTCGTCGCTGTTGGGACGGACACCCTCAGCGAAACCGTTGGTGTCGTCGCCCGTGATCCACGGATCGGCCAGCGTCGCATCGTGATCGATCAGCTCGAAGCCCTTCATATCGTCGGCGTCGCGCATATCGCGCAGCGAAAGTACCTCGCAGATATTCTTCGTATAGGTCGCCTCGGCCGTGCGGGTCGGGATTTCGACGGTCTCCGACTGCGTGAACGAGCGGATCGGGTCGAACTTGTTGACCTCATACGACGTATAGTCGTTCACGGCCGTGAAGGCGTTGCCGATGACGATGCCGTCGATCGAAAGCGTACCGACGACGGGCACGGATTCGTTGCGGCCGTAATACGAGAGTTTGTTACCGGCGATCTCGATGCCGTCGTGAGCGGGAGCCGTCGCGGGAATCTCGTAAGCGAAGACGAGTTTCTGTGCAGCGATCTCATCGTCCGATACCGGTACCCATACGCCCTGCGCATCCTTCTTGACGATCGTGAAGGCGGATTCCAGATCGATGTCGGCTACCGAGAAGCCCGTGAGCGCACTCGATCCGAAACTCGGCGACCAGAGCCCCTTCACATCCGACTGCCACTTGCCGTCCGCGTTGTAGACCCATGCGTCGACGTGCTGCGCGGCATAGGCGGGAATCTCGACCCTGGCCTCGCCCTTGACATAGATCGGCAGGCCGTAGTTGGGAACGAGCTTCGTCTCGAAGGCGAATACGTCGGCGTCGGTCTCCACATCGGCACGATTGACCTGCATGTGGGAGGTCATCTTGCCGTCGTTGGCCACGGCGATGCGGGTGATCGTCGCAGGATTCGAACCGTCGAGGAACCAGTGGTTCTTCTCCAACGTCCGGTCGCCGCAGACAGCCGTATAGAATGCGTTCGCACTGTTGGGCGAGCCTCCATCGTAAGGACGGGTAAGCGACGTAGCCAGTTCGGCGGCATCCGTGAAGTGATCCTTCACCTGCTCGAAGAGTTCGCCGACAACGGAGGTATCCTCGGCCACGAACAGCTCCTCGGTGGCATCGTATGCGAGCGTAGCGTCGGGAAGCGTAACCTCGATCTTCTCGGGCAGTGCGACGAACTCGGCCTCGAAGGCGATCGTCACCTGTACGTTCTCGAACTCGCTCGACGCTTCGACGGCATAGCGCTTGCCGAAGGTGTATCCCGAAACGCGCAGCGTATAGCCCTCGTCGGCATCGTAAGCCACGGGAACCACCTTCACATTGTCGTCGACGGTCTCGGTCGGCTTGCCCTCCGCGTCGAGCTCGACGGCCTTCACCACGGCGCTGCCGCCCTGGTTCCAGTAGGTCACGATGTTCTCGGGCGTGATGTCCTGAGGAAGCGTCGACTCGGTTACTTTGAGCGTGAATTCGCGCTCGGAACCTTCGTACTCGCCGCCGGCTTCGTAGACCGTCCGGAAATCGGAGTAGTTCCAGACGTACTTCAACAGGTCGAGCGTTACGCCGCGCTTGGTCTTGACGATCGTCACACGGCTGTTGAAGGTCGGGTTCAGCGCATCGTAGGCGGCAGCGACCGTATAGGCGTGCTCGGTGAGCAGGTAGTTGTTGCGCGTCGACTTGTCGGCGGCGATCAGCTTGACCGTCTCGTCGCAGACTTCCTCCCCGCCGTTCGCAACCTCGAAGTTGCCCTTGTCAGCCGACTCCAACTCCGTGCCGTCGGCCTTGAAAGCCTTGCTCGTGCAGGCCACGACGGGCGCTTCGAGCGAATAACCCATGTCGGCGAGCTGAGCCAGATCGTAGTAGGCTTCGCCGTCGGTAGCCCAGAGTTTGTAGCCCTTCATCAGTTCGACGACCATGTCGGTATCGTCGTAGGGAATCTCGTAGGCCACTTCGCCGTCCGCAGCGACGATCCGGTCGGCGTCGATCGAACCGTCCTCCTTGGCGGGAGCCAGCACGACGGCCTTCACGTCGGCGCGCGCCGGCACGAGGTTCACGTAATCCGAAACCACATTGGCCGAATAGTCGTTCCCGGCCTCCGCGTCGTAGGCTTTCTGTACGCGCAGCGCAATGCTGTACGAAACCTTACCCGTGAAGAAGTCGGGGGTGAAATCGGCGGGAAGCGCCGTCACGATGAAGCGGCCGTTGCCCGTCTCGTCGGCCTCGACCTTCTGAATATTCAGCGCAGGCACCGTAGCGCGCGTCTTCACCTGCTCCATTTCCAGCGAGAACATCTCGGGTTCGGCGGCATAGGCGGCCACGAGCTGTCCGGCAGCCTCGACGGGCGTAACGCGGAAGGTCATCTCCACCGTACCGTTCGCCAGCAGGACGGGCTCCTCGCCTTCGGGAGCATAGTAGAGCGCGTTGACCGACGCCTTGTGATCGTCGTAAGCCGGAACATAGACGAGACTCTGGATACGGCTCAGGAGCTGATCCACGTCCATGCGCAGGCCGTCGATGAGGTTTTTCAGATCCTGCATCGTCCCCTCATACTCACCGGCGACACCCTTAATCGCATTGGCAATGGCCTGATCGATCGCGCCGCCGTTGGCGAGCGCCTTGCCGATGCAGTCCTCCACACCCTTCGTGAAGGCGGCGTTCGACTCGTCGTATTTGATCTCGGCATTTTCGAGCGCTTCGAGCCGGCTCTTGATGTTGGCCAGCGAACCGTCGGCGTCGGGCTTGCCGTTGAGGGCATCGATCTGCTCCTGCAAATCCTGGATTTCGAGATCGAGCACATCCTTTTGGACGAAGTTATATTTCGCCAGGATCGGCTCCATCGCTTCGCCCAGCGAGTTCTTCATCGCCTTCTCGCTCTGACGGATCAACTCCTGTACGGCGGCCAGCGTCGGATAATCGGCCAGTTCGGCGTCGGTCACGTAACCTTCGAGCGTCGAAGCCAGCCCTTCGGCCGAAACGTAGTTGGCCTTGATCTGGTTGAGCAGCTGCGACAGACTCTCGACCGTCGTTTTGGTGGCGTAGGTCGCCTCGGCGTCGCTCTTGGTCAGGTAGTTCGCCAGCGAACCCTTCACGGCGTCGATTTCATCCTGCAAACTCGTGCGGGCGCTTTCGAGCGCCTCGATCCGCTTCTCCAGCTTGCCCTTATCGCTTTCGAGCGTCTCGATCTGTTTTTTCAGCGCTTCGACTTCCGATGCGGAGGCCGCCTTTCCCAACTCCTCCTGCAACTTTCCGATCTCTCCGGCCTGCGTCTCGGCTTTGCCCTGCAACGCCTCGATTTCGTCCTTCAAGCCCGAATCAACCCCGTCCAACCGGTCGACCGCATTTTGCAGAGACTGCATCTGCTTCTCCACGGAAGCGATCTGCCCCGTCGTCAGCTCGTCGATCCGGTTGTTCAGACTCGTGATGTCGTCATCGTAGTCCTTGCAACCGACTCCGGCTACCACCGTTCCGACAAGGAACAGCGATAGGAGTCTACCTAAGAATTGTCTTTTCATAATGAAGAAATTAAAGATGTTTTGAAATGGTTTGAACTTCGTGTCTTTTCGGTATTTATTTACTGATTCTTATCTAGTTGTCATCCCTTATCGGCAGGATTTCATGCCTCCCGCCGCCGGACTATTGGTATCATATATGATACGCATGATGCAAAGATATATGAAAATCTTTGCAATACAAAACTTTTCGTAAAATTTTTCGGGATGCCAATCGACTATACAGAACAGATAAAACTTATCGCTCTAAAAATCAGAACACTAAGAAAGGCTCGAAAGCTCACGGTACAGGAATTGGCCTACCGCTGCGACATCGAACGTTCGAACCTGAGCCGTATCGAAACGGGCCGTTCAAATCCCACGGTCAAAACACTTTGCATCATCTGCAACGCACTCGACGTACCGCTTCGGGCACTGATCGAATAAACGCCGCCCGCCGCCCCGTCTCCATTGCGTCGTTCCGTCCCTCCCGCTTCGCCCGGAAGGGACGAATCCCAAACTTATCCTGTACTTCGAGGGCCGGAAAAGCCTCCGATCCGCCGGACTATATAAATAATAAGTAGTATCCTTCCGGATTCCGTCCTTCACGGGAGCGGCGGCGGCGTCACTGTCGGCGGGCCGCTCCCGTCGGCTGCGGTTATGCCCGCGCATTGTCCGCAGCGCCGATCCTGCCACGGAGCGCCTTTTCGGACGATCCGTGCGGCGATCCGAAACGGCAACTTCCTGCAAACAAGATCGTACAATTTATTATTTACTTATACAATATTATATTTCATCCACCAACAAACGTTGCTTTGCTTGTTTCGGCCGGCCGGTTTTCGGAACTTTATATTGATTAACCCGCTAACGAATCATCGTATGAAAGTGACCAAAGAACGACTCAGCTATCTCAAACAGGCGCAATACGTCCAACGCCTCGCCGAACCCTACATCCGCAAAGGGAAGCTCCCGCTATGGAAAATCCATACCAAATTCGTGATCGAAGAGGCTCCCGTCAGTCTGAACACGTTCCGCAAAATGCTGAAAGAAGACGTTTCACATCTCAATGAGAAGATCGAAATCTATCGCAAACAGATGGAGGAGCAGCACGACCGGGAGGTGGAGAAGAAACGGCGCAAACGTATCAGAAGCAAATAACCGGCCCGCAGCCCCGCCACACCGG
>ERZ857922.4062-NODE-4062-length-11567-cov-11.538134_pt1 | contig 11567 bp, 9 predicted proteins | sample MGYA00519579_ERZ857922 | MGnify/ENA primary metagenome ERZ857922 (study PRJEB31778, sample SAMEA3449375) | human gut metagenome | biome: human gut; feature: human-associated habitat; material: faeces | place: United Kingdom | collected 2010/2012 ... | reverse complement strand
CGGCGGGCCGCAGGCCCGCCGAACCGGCCCCCGCAGGGGGCGGCAAAAGGCGGAGCCTTTGCCGGGCGGCCGGAAGGCCCGCGCCCCGGGAAAACCTGCCGAGGAGGGAGACCATGCAGAAACTGACGGCGGCGACCGTATTTGCGGAGCTGCAGGGAAAAGAGATCGCGCTGATAGGGCTGGGGGTGAGCCACCGCCCGGTGGCAAGGTTGCTGGCCCGAAAGGGCATGAATGTGACCATCTACGATAAGAAGAGCCCGGAGGAGCTGGGCGAAGCAGCAAAAGAGCTGACCGCCATGGGGGTAGCATTCGTCACCGGGGCGGACTACCTGCAAAAGCTGCGGGGAGATGTGATCTTCCGCACGCCGGGCATGTATTTTAATCACCCGCGCCTGCGCGAGCTGATGCAAGCGGGCGCTGCCGTCACCAGCGAGCTGGAGCTCTTTATGCAGTGCTGCCCCTGCCCCATCATAGGGGTGACGGGCAGCGACGGTAAAACGACGACCACCAGTCTGATCGCTGAGATGCTGCGGCAGAGCGGCAAAACGGTGCATTTAGGCGGCAACATCGGGCGGGCGCTGTTCCCAGAGCTGGAAACGGTAAAGCCGGACGACATGGCGGTTGTAGAGCTTTCCTCGTTCCAGCTGCTTTCGATGCGGCAGAGCCCGGAAATAGCGGTGGTGACCAATGTGACCCCGAACCATCTGGATGTGCACGGGACGATGGAGGAGTACATCGCCGCCAAGAAAAACATTTTCCTGCACCAGGGGGCCTTTACCACCACGGTGCTGAACGCGGACTGCCCCACGACTGCCGGCTTTGCAGCGGAGGTACGGGGCGACTGCCGGTGGTTCAGCCGGCGGCACCCGGTGGAACGGGGCGCATGGTCGGATGAGGCCGGAGTGCTGCATTACACCGACGGCAGCGGCGATACCGCCCTTTTCCCGATGAGCGAGATAAAGATACCGGGGCTGCACAATGTGGAAAATATGCTGACGGCCATCGCGGCGGTGTGGGGACTGGTTCCCCCGGAGGTGATCCGCCATGTGGCGAACACCTTCCCCGGGGTGGAGCACCGCATTGAGTTTGTGCGGGAGCTGGACGGGGTGCGCTGGTACAATGATTCCATCGCCACCAGCCCCACCCGCACCATAGCCGGACTGGAGAGCTTTGACCAAAAGCTCATCATTATCGCCGGGGGATACGATAAGCACCTGGACTACACCCCGCTGGCCGGGCCGGTGCTGGAGCATGTCAAGGCGCTGATTCTGACCGGGGCGACGGCGGATAAGATAGAAAAGGCTGTGACCTCTCATCCCGGCTATGCCGAAAGCGGCCTGGTGCTGCGGCGGGCGGCCACGCTGGAGGAAGCCGTGACAATGGCCCATGAGCTTGCCAAGGCGGGGGATATCGTTTCGCTTTCGCCGGCTTCCGCCAGCTTTGACTGCTACCCGAACTTTGAGGTGCGGGGGCAGTGCTACAAGGCGCTGGTGAATGGGCTGAAGTGAGGCCAAAAGGCGGAAAGAAATTTTGCAAAGAGCGCCGAGAGGCCCGCAGGGCAAACCGACCGCAGGACGGTTTCGACGGCGGCTGTGCCGCTGTCGGCTCCGGTGCAGCCGGAGCGCCCGGCGGGCCGGTGCCCGGATTTTGCGAGGACCCGAAAAAGCGCTTCCCGGGGCCTGCCGGGGTTATCCCAGGGCGGGGCACAGATTTTAGGCGCTTACGCGGGCAGAAACTCGGTTTGCCGTTTTTGCGGCTCGCTGGGACTGTTCCAGAAAGAGGCCCGGATTTTTAACGCATGGGTAAGCAGAAATTTCGTTTATCCCTTTTACGGTTTGCTGTTTGCGGTTTGCTGTAACTGCCCCAGGAGGGGACTCTGATTTTTAACAGATGAATAAGCAGGAGCTTTGCTCATGCCCCGTACAGGGTATGAGTGGGGCGTAAAAAAGGAGGAACACCATGAGTATCACGACTGAAAGAATAGCGGCAGCTGCGAGAAAGCTGTGCGAAGCCCCCGGCCCCAGCGGCCGGGAATGCGCCGCCTATGCCGCCGCCAAGGAGCTGCTCTCCCCGATGGGAGAGGTAAAGCGCACCCCGCTGGGCAGCCTGCTGTGCTGCGTCAATGAGGGCAAGGAGGGCGCGCCCCACCTGCTGCTGGAGGCGCATCTCGACCAGATCGGGTTTATTGTGACGCGGGTGGAGGAGGGCTTTTTGCGCTTTTCCAAGGTGGGCGGCATAGACGCCCGCTGGCTGCCCGCCACCCCGGTGGTCATCCATGCGGCGGCGGGCGATTACCCCGGCATTATCACCTCGGTGCCGCCCCACCTGGCGGGGGATGGCAGCGACCATTCCATCAAGATCGAGAATCTGCTGATCGATACCGGGTTTACCGCCGAAACGGCGGCGAAGCTTTTTGCCCCGGGCGATATTGTGACCTTTGCGGCGAAGCCCGTGGAGCTGCAAAACAAGCGGCTGGCGGGGCCCGCCTTGGATGACCGCATTGGCTGCGCGGCGGTGATAGCGGCGGCCGAGGAAATAGCGGCCGAAAAGCCGGACTGCAAGGTGACGGTGCTGCTCTCCAGTATGGAGGAGGTGGGCGGCCAGGGCGCCGAGACCGGCGGCTTTACCAGCCAGCCGGACTATGCTATTGCGGTAGATGTGAGCTTTGGGGATGGCTTTGGCTGCGCGCCGGAGAAAACCAGTCCCCTGGGCGGCGGCACCATGCTGGGCTACGCCCCCACCCTGAACCGGGACTTTACCCTGAAGCTGAAAAAGCTGGCCGAGGAAAATAACATCCCGCTGCAGCACGAGCCGATGGGCGGCCGCACCGGCACCGATGCCGATGAGCTGGCCACCGCCGGACGGGGCATTAAAATGGCGCTGCTTTCCATCCCGCTGCGGAGCATGCATACCGTGGCCGAGACCATTGACCCTGAGGACGCGGCGAATACCGCCCGGCTGATGGCGCTGGCGGCAAAGGAGGGCTTTTAACATGAAATACGAACAGCTGTGGAAGGATATTGAGACCCTGTGCGCCCTGCGTGGCCCCAGCGGCCGGGAAGCTGCCGTCCGGGAGTATCTCATCGAGCAAATAAAAGGCCACGCAGAGTATGAGGTGGACCCGCTGGGTAACCTGCTGGTGCGCAAAAAGGGGAAAAAGCCTGCCAAAAAGGTGCTGCAGCTTTCCGCCCATATGGACGAAGTTGGCTTTATTATCACCAACATTGATGAAAAGGGCTTCCTTTCCTTTGCGCCGGTAGGCGGCGTACAGCCGGAGGTGACCGGCGGCCGCATGGTGCTGGTGGGCGATAACGCCATCCCCGGGATGGTGGGCTGCAAGCCGGTGCACCTGTGCGATGATAAAGAGCGCAGTGACCCCGGCAAGATCAGCAATATGAAGATCGACATCGGCGCCAAGGACAAGGCCGAGGCCGAAAAGCTGGTTTCCCTGGGGGATATGGTGACCTTTACCGGGCCGGTGGCGCACTACGGTGAGGGCCGGGTGGCCGGCCGCGCGCTGGACGACCGGGCCGGCTGCGCCATGCTGCTGGCGATGATTCGTGAGGAGCTGCCCTGCGACTGCTGCTTCTCCTTTACGGTGCAGGAGGAGGTGGGCTGCTTTGGCGGCAAGACCGCAGCCTACACCCTGCGGCCCGACATTGCGATAGCGGTGGAGACCACCACGGCGGGCGACCTGGCCGGGGTGCCGGAGGAGAAAAAGGTGTGCCGTCTAGGCAATGGGCCGGTGGTATCCTTTATGGACCGGGGCACCATATACACCTACGACCTGTATAAAAGGGTGCGGGCGCTGGCGGATGCGCATAACATCCCCAACCAGACCAAGGAAGCGGTGTGCGGCGGCAATGAGAGCCGCAGCCTGATGACTGCCGCGGGCGGCAGCGAGGTGCTGGCGATCTCCATTCCCAGCCGGTACCTGCATTCCCCCGCCTGCGTGGCCGATGAAAAGGACATTGAAAACACGCTGGAGCTGCTGCGGCTGCTGCCGGAGGCGCTGGCGCTGTGATGATAAGGGGTCTGAGCTACGATGACCGCCGGCTGCGGGACCTGCCTGGCGAGCCGCTGCTGGCCACGATGGTGGAATCGGCGGCGCGGTGCTGCGGCATGGGACTCATTTATGAGTTCTGGGGCGTTTACGAGGGACTGCGGGACCGGACCCCGAAGGGGGTCATTCTGCAAAAGGGGCACGCCCTGTGGGCCAGCGCCTTTTGCCCCGAAGCGGCGGCGGAGATCGTGGATTTTCTGCAATGGCGGCAGGAGGGCTGGGTGATGCTGTGCCCGACCCTGGCCGCCCTGTGGCGGGAAAAGACCGGGGAAGCGGGGCTTCCCCTGGCGGTGATGGAGCTGCCGGAGGGGGTGGGGTTTTCTCTGCCGGAGGCGGAGTACCGCACCCATACGGCGACCGCGGCGGCCGGCTGCAACCGGGCGGTGGGGGAGGTTTCCCCTGCCCAATATGAAGCGGCGGTGGTGAACCTGCATCTGGCGGAGCGCCGCCGGGTGGGCCACACCGTAACGCTGGAGCGGGACGGAAAGGCCGTTTCCGCGGCGGCGGTGACCGACTGCGGCACCCGGTACGGGCAGATCAGCTATGTGGCGACGCTGCCCGAATACGAGGGACAGGGCTATGGCCGGGCGGTGGTGTACCACTGCGCCGGGTGGCTGCAGGAAAAGAACCTCATCCCTCTGGTGGCCTGTGAGACCCACCGGGAGAGCTTCTACGCCGGGCTGGGATTCCAAAAAATAAGTGAAGTGACGGTTTTTACCGGGTGATCCCCCGAGGCGGCGGGGGAGGTTGGGAGGATGGCAAAGCGGCAGGTGAAGGCAGGCTGATGCCCGTTGGAGCGAAGCGCAGGCGGGATGATGCCTGTCGAACCGCCGCAAAGCCAGCGCCAAACTTCCTTCGTCGCCGGGGATTTGACAGCGGGGCCCTTTTCGTGGTAAGATAGGGGTTGTTCCCTGCGGGAGTGGCGGAATGGCAGACGCGCTGGTCTTAGGTGATGTCACCTCAGTGAAGGTTTTTCGCGTAGGATTTGACCAGCAGCTTCTTGTCCAAGGCTTTCCATACGGCAAGGCAATTTATGCGCAGATACAAATCTGCGATTTCATCGCACTCTGTGCGCTGAAATCGCAGACTGACAAAGTCAGTCCCCGGATTTCGCACTTCTCAAATTCTTCTTTTTTATTTTGAATAAAATAGCGACAGGTGACCCTGCCGCTCATATATGCGCCTGTGATGGAATTGGTAGACATGCGAGATTTAGGTTCTCGTGCAGTGATGCGTGTGGGTTCGAGTCCCTTCAGGCGCACCATAATGCGGACACAAAAAAGATGTGTCCGCCGAAAAGCCCGATTTTATCGGGCTTTTTCGCTACCCAAACGGCGATTTGCCTCTACGCTAAAATGTAGATGTCAAATCGCCGTTTTCCCTTTGCGAATAGACTAGGACAACCGAAAAACAGAATAACGAAACTCAAGGCAGATAGAAATCAAAAATCTATCTGCCTTTTTTATTACCCTCAAAAAAAGGAGAAATCAGATATGCTACAGAAAGAATTAGCCAAACGGCTCAGGGCTCGGTACGACACCAAGATGGACGGCAACGAATGGCTGGAGGTTTCCTCGGACGGCATCCCCCTCTGCCGGATAAAATACAACGGCCAATTTCTAAGCAATGCCGACAAAAACCTCTCGGATGAATACCGCAGTAAAATTGCAGATATTCAGGATGAGATCTCTACGGTGCGGGAATATGTCGGACTTTACGAACACGCACCGCAAATGCAAGCTGCCGATGTCTCTGATTACAGACAGCTTGCCGCCTTCGGAGATACCGTATTGGCGGCAACCTACAGCGAAAAGAACGGCTTTATGTTCTGTACCTGGAAACAGAACGCAGACGGCGACTCAGTGTTTTGGGGAGATTATTCTCCGAGTTATGAATATGTTGAGGGTGCGAACTATTTTCAGGAGATCGGAGAGTATGTAACACAAAACAACGAGGATTTTACTGTGAATCCGGCCGTGGCAAGGTTTTTCGATTACAGAGCCTTCGGTGAGTATATCGGCGAAATATATTACGGGAAATTCGTCGACGGCGGCTTTATCTACAACGACACCGACACAAGCCTGCTGGACATTTTATATCAGGACGAGCCTATGACAATGGGAGGAATGTAAATATGATCACCGCAATTATTCGCAATAAAGAGAATACCCTTGTTCTCGAACTGCCCCACAGCATTTACGACATTTATGAAAAGCTGCGCTCCATCGGCATTATGCAGCCGCCGAAACAGATCTCGCTGACCGACAACGAGGACGAGGACATCGGCGTAAAGCTCTTCAGCGAGAGCGACTTCGGTCGGCATCTGCTCCTTACGCTGAACGAGAAAAACTCCATCGCAGATGCCAATATGCTGACGCTTGTTATTGGGGCGGCAAGCGAGGACATCAAAGAGGAACTCGAACAGAACATCCTCTACGACCAGTACGACTCAATGGATGAAGTAATCAACGCCGTCCGTCAGATGACGCAGGACGCCGGCCCCGTAAAGGCTGTGTTCTTCTGTCCGCTTGTCGGCAACATCGACGAGGGCGACGGAGATATGTTCACGGTCGGAGATTCCTACCTTGCCGACAGCGCCGATGAGATCGCCGATGCATTGAATCGTTACACCGCCAATGACGAAAACGATATGGCAACCTATTATAACAAGGATGACGGCGTGAACGAAAAGCTGACCTCGGCTGTATGGTCGGTGGAATTACACGGCGACAAGCTGTTCGGACGAATTGATTGCAGCCTCAAGGAAGCGCTCACGGCAGAGGAAACGGAAGCACTTCGAGATTGGCTTACGGGACAGTGCTCTGACGGCCTTTGTGAGGGCTTCGAGCAGCAGCCCATTGACACCATGGACGGTGAACTGTTCGTTTCCTTCTGGAACAGCGGCGATGACTACGCCATGATGAACGAGAGCGAGTTTGACGAATACCTGCAGCAAAATGAAATGCAGATGGGAGGGATGTAATATATGAAAACCGAAAAGAACACGCAAAAGGCAGTATCCCACTTCAAGCTGACCGTTCCGGTCGTCTGCCCAAGCTGCGGCGGCAGAATGCAGCGATGCTACGACAACCGCCGTAAAGCATCCACATGGTGGTGCTGCCCCGAATGCAAAACCACCGTCAGCATAACCGATGAGGATCTGCAAAACGGTATTACAGAACGGCTGAACGAGGTCATCGCCGACCCCGAAAGAATCGAGATACCCGAAAGCGCCTATGAGGAAAGCCAAGAGGTCAAGCGCATGAGCGCAGAGATAGTCAAGACCCTCGATACCATCGGCTTTGATAAAGAAGCACTGAAGCAAAAAATGCTCACTTGCGTGAGCGAAAAATACAAGTGTCTTGGAACGGAAGTGACCACGGCGCAGAGCTTAAAAGATACATTCAAATCCGCATCACCGTTGACAGCCTATGACGGCGCCTTGGCAGACCAAGCGGTCAGCGAGATACACTTACAAAGAAACGGCGAAATAAGCCTTACACTGATAAACGGTCAGAGGATCGGAAAGGAGGAAACCGCATGACGCAGACAGCAACCATGAAACCGCAAAAGAAAGTGCATATCATCCCTGCGACGATAGACACCAAAGCGGCGATAACGCAGAATTACCGACAGCTCAGAGTTGCTGCTTACTGTCGGGTATCCACGGCGCAGGACGAACAGCTAAACAGCTACGAGGTGCAGAAAACTCATTACGAGGAACGCATCCGCACCGAGCCGAAATGGACGCTTGTCGGCATCTTTGCCGATAAGGGCATCACGGGAACAAGCATGAAAAAGCGTGACGAATTCAATAAAATGCTTCGCCTCTGCTACAAGGGCAAAATCGACATGATCATCGTCAAATCCATCAGCCGCTTCGCCCGAAACACTCTCGATGTGATCAAAACGACACGAAAGCTCCGAGATGTCAATGTAGATGTGTTCTTCGAGGAACAGGGCATCCACAGCATTGATCCTGCCTCGGAATTTTACATCACCATCTACGGCTCGATAGCCCAAAGCGAATCCGAAAATATCAGCGCCAATGTCAAATGGGGCAAAGCACAAAGTGCCAAGCAAGGTGTCGTGCCGTTCCAATGCAAGCACTTCCTCGGCTACACGAAAAGCGCAGACGGTGAGATTGAAATCGTTCCCCAAGAAGCCGAGATTGTCAAAGAAATATATACACGCTATCTCTCCGGTGAGAGCCTGCACGGAATAAAATGCTATCTTGAAGGAAAAGGAATACCGACACCGGGCGGCTGCACCGAATGGCAGCACCGAACCATCCGCTCCATACTGACAAACGAAAAATACAAGGGTGATGCCGTAGTCAACAAAACCTTCGTGACCGACTGCATCAGCAAGCGGGTCAAGGTGAATAACGGTGAGCGAACAAAATACTACATTGAGGAAAATCACCCTGCCATTATCGACGCAGGCACCTTTGCAAGAGTTCAAGAGGAAATCGCACGGCGGGCAGGCAAACCGAAGGTCAAACAGAAAGGCACGATAACCGAGCTGAGCCGATACTCAAGCAAATATGCGCTGACCGAACTGCTGATCTGCGGCGAATGCCGTACCCCTTACCGCCGATGCACTTGGACGGTACACGGCAAAAAGAAAGTTGTATGGCGATGCATCAACCGACTCGATTACGGCAAGAAATACTGCCACAACTCACCGAGCATCGAGGAAAGCCTGCTGCAAGATGCCATTATGAGAGCCATCATGCAAACGGCGAAACAAAACACAGAAGTGCTGAAAACACTGAAACTGCATATAGGCATGGGACTTACGGATGAAACCACCGAGGATAAGACCCTCGACATTCAGATACGCATAGCGGAGTTGGATGCCGAGTTTCAGAAAATGCTCAAAGCGGTATCCGCCGACAATGCAGATGCCATCGACGAGGGACGGATTGCCGAGCTCATGAGCGAAAAGCAGAGACTGACCGTGCAGCTTGAACAGTACGCCGCCATGCGCCAAAAGCGAGAAAGCGCAAAGTCCCGACTCGATGAGATTTACACCATACTTGACGGACTGCAAAACCACCCGATGGAATATGACGACAAGCTCGTCCGGCAGATTATAGAATGCGTAGTGGTGGAATCAAAAGAGAAAATCAAGGTGGTCTTTATCGGCGGCACGGAAATTGAGATGGCACTATAAAGAGATTGAAAAACGCAAGGGAGTGAGATATAATGATTGTCGCAGTGTCACGAATCCCCCTACCAAAAACAGAAAGGTATCTCTATTGGGTACGGGTGGCAAAAAAAAGAGGACATCCAAGTGGATGTCCTCTTTTTATTGGTGCCTCTTCGATTTGCTTTGCAAATCGCCCGCCTGCGACGGGTTTTATTGAAAAGCAAGGGAACCCCGGCTAAGGTTTCCATTGCAAACATTCCTTTCCTTGCGGGCAATAAAAGATTTTGCATCTTTTTCGTCAACACAGGGCACTTCAATTAAGAGGCCGGATTGCAAATAATCCGGTCTCTTAATTTAGAAAATCTTTATGAGAATAACCAAGAATATTGGAGTTCCTTGTTGAAAATCTACCTGCAGTTTGATAGAGTAAACACAAAGGAATTACTTTGAACAAACACTCTTATTTGGAGGAGTATCATGATAATAAATCCATTTGACAACGAACAAGAGTTCACCAGCTCTGACAAGCTAATTACACACCTTACGCAACTTGCCGTAGATAAGAACAATGTATTTCGTGGATATGGTAAACAAAGTGAACTATTTCCAAACATTATTAGAGAAAAAGACTGGAGAGAGCAAGAAATAAGACTTCTTCATGAATTTGAGCGTTATGGCCTCCAGTATTTTTCCGCGAACAACCCTATTGACTTCATGTCATATGCGCAGCATTATGGCCTACCGACAAGACTTTTGGATTTTACATACAATCCTTTTATCGCTTTGTACTTTTCTTTGTTTACACCTAAGGGCACAAACTATACCTACGAAGAAGACAGAATATATTATTATATGCGTTACTGCTCTCTAAATGATCAAATTCACATTAGAACTCTGCCCTATTTTGACGAAACACTGTTCCGATCTGCATCTTTTGCAGTACAAAGCAACAGAATGATTTATTTATTAAATAGGATTATTCGAGGACTAAAGGAAGAAGCGGATGAACATGATACAGGAGTAAAAGCTATTGTAAACTACTTCGCTCGAATATACTACGATGACCATCCAAGCAAAAGTGTAGAATCACTCACTGAGAATCCCAATTTTAAGTCGTTTTTAGATGATGAAATAACGAAATTTGAGCAGAAAAGGATTCTCTTTGTTGATGCCAATCAATGCAATCAAAGAATCGTAATGCAACAAGGACTTTTTATGTTCCCTTATACATTGGATATTAAAGAACATTCCCATATTCTAAAGAGTAATACCGTCGTAATTAAAATCCACAAAAGAATACGCGATGATTTGCTGGACTATCTTGATACTATTGGAATTAATGCCTTTAGATTAATGCCTGACCTACAAAATGTATGCTATGCAGTTAAGCGAAAGGTTATCGACGAACGGCAGGCTGAAAGCCCATTGTTCAAGAAAAAAGCCAGTGTACGAGCCGCGAACATTGAAGAGCTTCATCCGTTTTTAAAGGAAGCATTTGACCGATATAAAAAACCTAATGGTTATGCTAATATAGCCCCAGTAGGCGCTTTTTTGAAGCAGTCTCTACCTGATTTTGACATACATGCGTATGGTTTTTCAAAGCTTTACGATTTAATTGCCTCTTTCCCGGACAAATATGAAATAAAGAAAGACGACAAAAATCATGCCGTCCCTGTGGCATTATATAGATGCAAATAAGTAATTTGTATTTTCATTAGGCAAAAGATATCCTATAAAGTAGCGTCTAACTTTAGAGCAAGCGCCATAAAATGCTATTTTTGTTTTAGGACTTTCTCCATTACAATCCAATCTACCTCTTGCTCCAATTTCTGCGCCTTCTCCCGTAACGACAAAATGTGGGCGTCGAGGATTGGTTTCCTCAACGCCCACATTTTTTGCAGCTGTGCCAGCTTCTTTAGTTCCACGGCACACTGCTCTCGCACAGTTTCGGTATACTCCTGCACCGCGGCATCCAGTACCTCCTCATGGATACGGTGGGAAGCACAATAGGTTTTTCCATTCCGGTGGTATCCACGGCACACATATTCCACACGACTCTTGCCATTCCAGCAGCGAATCATAGGAATGAACGCATTCCCGCATTCCTGGCAGGTCAGCAGTCCCGCGTAACGGTGCTTGGCCTGATTGCCGTTTGCGGGCCGTGCCTGCCGCTTGAGCAAGCGTTGTACCTGCTCCCATTCCTGTTTTCCTATGATCACAGGAAAGAATCCCTCATGACGATACCAGTCGGTTTTATCTATATGCTTGGCCTTACCGTTGTTGTATTCTCTGCGGTGGTTGTTCAGCACGCCGGTGTACGCCTCCTCCACCAGAATGTTTTTCACACTGG
>ERZ857922.4061-NODE-4061-length-11571-cov-4.295762_pt1 | contig 11571 bp, 9 predicted proteins | sample MGYA00519579_ERZ857922 | MGnify/ENA primary metagenome ERZ857922 (study PRJEB31778, sample SAMEA3449375) | human gut metagenome | biome: human gut; feature: human-associated habitat; material: faeces | place: United Kingdom | collected 2010/2012 ... | reverse complement strand
TAAGCAAGCTTCGGGCATCAGCGTCATACCGACATAGTGACCGCCGTCATTATCAATACGGTCGACTTCTGCCGCCGTTTCGAGTCTCGGACCTTGTGTGCAGGCATAAGTACCTCCGTCGATAATCGGAAGATCCAGTTCTTCGGAAGCGTCAACAATCGCTTCTCTCAGATCCATGTCGAAGGGATAAGTGAAGTCAATAAAATTAATAAACTTCTCTTTGCCCGTGTTGTAGCTGGTTTCGCGACCCCAGGTGTAATCAATGATCTGATCAGGTACGGCAATGGCACCGATATCGTCCTCAGGTAAAACCGCTCCGACAGAAGCCAATGCAATGACGGCCTTCGGCTCGAACTGCGCAAGAGCCCATATGTTGGCACGATAGTTAATCATATGAGGCGGCTTTTTCTCAGTCGTTCCGTGCCGAGATAAAAATACAATGTTCAGACCGTCAATCACTCCGCGGCAAATTTCGACCGGCTCCTTACCATAGGGAGTGTCAATTTTCTCAATGACCTTGCCTTCTAAAAGAGACAGCTGGTCCAAACCGCTGCCGCCGATCAACGCAAAATTAGCCATCCGCCTTTACTCCTTGATTGATCATTTTGAATAACTCAGGTTCGTCTATGATATTAACGCCTAAAGACTCGGCTTTGGCGAGTTTGGAGCCGGCAGATTCGCCTGCCAACACATAACTCGTCTTCTTCGACACTGAGCCGCTTACCTTTCCGCCGGCTTTGCGAATAATATCGCTGGCCTCATCTCTGGAAAGCGTCGGCAGTGTGCCAGTCAGAACGAATGTCAAACCGTTCAACGGCAGTTCCTGGTCACTCGTGCCCGTACCCTCTTCCCACACGACGCCGCGATCCATCAGGTCATTGATCACCGCGATGTTCGCCGGTTCGGCAAAGAAGTGCAGAATGTTTTCCGCGCCCGACGGTCCGATATCTTCAACTTCAAGCAGCTGCTCTAAAGAAGCATCTTCCAGCGGCTTTAAGGCGCCGAAGTGAGCTGCCAGGTTTCTTGCCGTCGCTTCTCCGACTTCCGGAATACTGATGGCGTAAAGAAAGCGTTCGAGCGTTGTCTTTTTAGAGGCTTCAATTGAGGCGACAAGTTTTTCTGCCGATTTCTGTCCCATGCGATCCAGTCCGACCAGCTTGTCGACGGTCAAACGGTAAATGTCCGCAACCGTCGTTACCAAATCATGTTCAATCAGCTGTTCGGCCAGCTTTTCTCCGATTCCGTCAATGCCCATGGCTTTGCGGCTGACAAAGTGGAGAATGCCTTGGGCTCTCTGTGCGCGGCAGAACAGACCGCCGCTGCAGTGGCGATCCTTTTCTCCGTCTTCTTTATAGGCGTGAGAACCGCAGACCGGACAGAATTCCGGCATCACGAAATCTCTGGCGTCTTTCGGCCTGAGTTCAGGAATCACTCGGACGATCTCCGGAATGACGTCGCCGGCACGATGCACGACGACAGTGTCTCCGATCTTGATGCCCATGTTCTGCAAGAATTCTTCGTTGTGCAGAGAAACGTTGCTGATTGTGGTTCCTCCGACAAACACCGGTTTCAGACGAGCGACCGGTGTAAGTTTGCCCGTTCGTCCCACTTGAACAGTTATATCCAAAACCTGGGTCTGGACTTCTTCCGGCGGATACTTATGAGCTACTGCCCAGCGCGGCTCTCTGGAGACAAAACCCAGCTGTTTCTGGCGGGCAAAACTGTTGACCTTGTAGACCACGCCGTCAATATCAAAAGGTAAGTCGTGACGAATACGAGCGACTTCCAGATGAAACGCTTCCAGCTCTTCCGGCGTCTGCACGACAGTTCGATTACTGATCACCGGGAAGCCCTTGGATTTCAGATAATCAAGCAAGCCCGACTGGGTGTCGGCCGGCATCTCACTTACTTCACCGTAGCCGTATGCATAAAAGTTCAAGTTGCGTTTGGCAGTTAAAGAAGAGTCCAGCTGACGAAGACTTCCTGCCGCAGCATTGCGAGGGTTGGCAAAAAGTTTCGCTCCGGCTGCTTCCTGCTCTTCATTGAGCTTGCGGAACACTTCTTTGTGCATGATAACTTCGCCGCGGACTTCAAAAATCTTCGGGAAGCCCTCGACTTTTAAAGGAAGTGTCTTAATCGTCTTGACATTTGCAGTAACGTCTTCACCCGTGTAGCCGTCTCCGCGAGTAGCTGCTTGAACGAGAACGCCGTCTTCGTACCGCAAATTAATGGCGAGCCCGTCGAACTTCAATTCGCAGTCGTAGTCGACCGTTTGATCGGATGTCAGCTCCAGTTCTCTTCTTACGCGGGCATCAAAATCATAGGCGCCCTGCGCTGTGTAATCCGTCTCAGTATGAATGGAAAGCATCGGAACAGCATGCATCACTTTCTTGAGTTCGCTCTGGACCGTCGCACCGACGCGCTCGGTCGGAGAAACCGCACTTTTGAACTGAGGATATTCTTTTTCCAGTCGTGCCAGTTCTTGGAACAACGAGTCGTAGACTTCGTCAGACACCGTCGGAGTATTATCGATGTAATAAGCCTTGTTATGCTTTTCAAGCTCCTCAGCCAGCTTCTCCATACGGAGTTTGACTGCCTCTAATTTTTTCTTATCTTGCTCTTCCATTTCGTACCTGAACCAAATAAAAACACCGGATTCCTTACTGTACTCGTACGGAATCCGATGTTCTTAATCAGAATGATAATTTTGGGAAGTTATCAGTCTAAAAGCTGATGTGCTCTGACACTGCCCGGTTCAATATTGTTCTCACGCATCTGTTTATAGAAGCGATCAAGTTCCTGCTTCAGCAGAGAGACCGTTGCACCCGAGATCTCACATCCCTTGGGATCCACGATCTTGGCATCAAAAACCGCCGCGAAAGCGTTGGCAGCCGTCATCAGGAGACGAAGAGGATCGCTTTCCGGAGCAATCAGCGGAACATTCAAAGAAATCGCAATATTTCTGTCGTCTAACCAACGAAGCTCAATGGTTCCTTTTCTGTTGCCCTGACGCTTGCCGTTCTTATCCAATACCAGTTCACCAAGTTTTTCATAATGCGTCATGCTTCGGCGCTTTAGGCCCAAGAGCATCGTCTCTTTCTCGAAATCATCGATGGAAACCGGCTCCAAGGGACGCAGCAGAAGCGTAATCTGCACGCCGAAATCCTTGATGAGTGCGTTAAGCTGATCCGTATGGTTGTTCAGCAGCTGCATTTCCTTCATTTCGGAAGTGCCGTCCAGGTTCATTTCCATACGCAGGAAAACCAACTGGTACAGATTCGACAAAGAAACCTGGTCGAAAGAAGCTTTTCCCGAAGCCAGCTGAATATAGAAGGCAATTGCCGAGAACATACCGATGGCATCCGGCACAAACCAGCGGTTGCTGTTTGCTTCGAGAGCCAGAATGCGCAGCAGCCCCCTCGGAGCATTTTCCATCGCCGTTTTGACGAACGGTGCAAGCTGGCTGCCCGTTACCGTTTTTTTGAAGGTAATACGGACGAGTTCAGTGACAAAGGGATCATATTTCGGCAGACCGCTGTCATCAATCTCTTCCAACATCGGGGAAGTTTCAACAGGCTCCTCTTCCTCTTCGGGTTCTTCTGGGAGAATTTCCCGGACTTCTTCGACCGTCTCTTCTGCCTGTAACGGAGACTGCGATTCAGGCTGCGGCTCTTCAACAGGAGGTGAGGTCTTAATCTCGTCGACTTTGATGTCGCCGGAATTGATCAAATCTTCGCCGAAAATCGGCTCCTGAGGAATCCTCGGAGGTGTCTTATCTTCGACTTTTTCATGACTTGCCGTCTCTTTGATGCGAAGCCAATACCAAACGCCGACGCCGCCGACCGCAAGGATCAGGACTATCGTTACCCCCATTCCAACCATATTCATCTTTCTTTAGCTAAATCCTGGACCTGCGGCCACGCTCGCCGCAGGCTACTACTTAAGACTCAATATTCTACAGGCTTATGAAGAAAACCACTGTATTACGAACTGATGCAATTTTATTTTTTCCGCGTTACCCACGGCGGTTCAAACCGCTTTGTCTTTCTTTCCGCGACCTTATAATTTATGGCCTCTAATTAAACACATAGCGGAAAAATAATTTTCATGTCTACTGCTCCTAGCAAGAATCTTGAGACTTTCCCGAATCCTCAGCCAAATCGGGATTATTTAATTCACATTGAAATCCCAGAGTTCACGTCGCTTTGCCCGTTAACCGGGCAGCCCGACTTCGCCACACTTCTGCTCGATTACATTCCGGACCAGAAGAATGTCGAACTCAAGGCTCTGAAACTCTATATGTGGAGCTATCGTCAGGAAGGTGCTTTCCATGAGGCCATCACCAACAAGATCCTGGACGATCTCGTTGCAGCCACCTCCCCGCGTTTCATGAGACTTAAGGCTAAATGGTGGGTCCGCGGCGGCATCTACACGACAGTTGTTGCCGAATACCGTAAGGAAGGCTGGACACCGGTCAAGCCGGTTGAACTGCCAGAATTCGAATCAAACGATCCGACTCGCGGTTAATTCGATTTTTCCTCAGCGGCCCGTCATCGACGGGCCGTTCTTTTTTGCACCGCTTCATTTCGTAGTTTTCAAGCGCGGCAATTGCTTCTTCCTTCGCTAAAATTTTGTGGATATTCCAACGAGAAAGATCAGCAAACATGAATCCGCTGCTTAATACACTTCAGCCCTATCCCTTTGCGAAGCTGCGCAAACTTTTGGAGGGCGCAAAACTGCCGGAAGGACTCAAACCGATTTCCCTTTCCATCGGTGAACCGAAACATCCGGCGCCTGAAACCGTCAAACAATCTCTCTTCGATCATCAGGCCTTGTTTGAAAAGTATCCTCCGATAGGCGGTTACCCTGAGCTGAAAGAAGCGATTGGGAACTGGATTGAAAAGCGCTACGGCGTAAAACTCGATCCGGCTTCCCAAATCCTGCCGACCAACGGATCGCGTGAAGCTTTGTTTGCACTGACCCAAGTTGTCATCGATCCGACTAAAGACCCGGTCGTCGTCACACCGAATCCTTTCTATCAAATTTATGAAGGCGCAGCAAAATTAGCCGGTGCCGAGCCGTATTTTTGCCCGATGACAGCTAAGACAGGCTTCAAGCCTGACTATTCCACCGTACCGGAAGAAGTTCTAAAACGCACTCAGCTGCTGTTTGTCTGCTCTCCCAATAACCCGACCGGAACGGTACTTTCACTGGAAGATTGGAAGAGGCTTTTTGACCTTTCCGACAAATACGGCTTTGTGATCGGCAGCGACGAGTGTTACTCGGAAATTTATTTTGACGAAGACAATCCGCCTCTCGGCTCTTTGACCGCTGCCAAACTTTTGGGCAGAACTAACTTCGACCGCCTGATTGTCTTCTCGAGCTTGTCGAAGCGCTCCAACATCCCGGGCATGCGTACCGGTTTTGTTGCAGGTGACGAAAAACTGATTAAACCGTTCCTGCTCTACCGAACCTACCACGGCAGCGCAATGGGGGGCGCCGTACAGCACGCAAGTATTGCGGCTTGGAATGATGAAGAACATGTGCGGGAAAACAGACGCCTTTATGTCGAAAAATTCAAGGCGGCTGTTCCGCTTCTGAAACAAGCACTAGAAGTAGAAGTGCCCGATGCAAGTTTTTACTTGTGGGCGAAAACGCCTATAGACGATAAACTTTATGCAAGACGGCTTTATGAGAAAAAGGGCATCACCGTTCTCCCGGGCAGTTTTCTTGGCCGAGAGGTCAACGGTGTCAACCCCGGGTCCGGCTACATCCGTATCGCTTTGGTTGCCACCGTGCCCGAAGTCACAGAGGCCGCTAAAAGAATTGCAGAATTTGACCCCTTTGAGGAATAACTATGGAAGCATTGAAGCAAATTATTGAAGAATCTTTCGGCCTTCGTCCCGAACACTTTCCACCTGAAGTTCAAAACTCCGTCGATGAAGTCATCAAACTGCTTCAGCAGGGAAAACTTCGCGTCGCGGAAAAAATTGACGGCAATTGGGTCACGCACGAATGGATCAAAAAAGCCGTTCTTTTGAGCTTCCAGCTTTATCCGAACAAAATGGTCCGCGCCGGCGACCTGTCCTTCTTTGACAAGGTGCCCTCCCGCTTCGATCATTTTTCCGAGTCCGATTGGAAAGAATCCGGCATCCGCTGTGTTCCGACCGCAGTCGCCCGCCACGGCAGCTACATCGCTCCGAGTGTCGTGTTGATGCCCTCTTTTGTCAACATCGGTGCCTACATCGGCGAGAACACCATGGTCGACACTTGGTCCACAGTGGGCTCCTGCGCACAGGTCGGTAAGAACTGCCACCTTTCCGGCGGTGTCGGTATCGGCGGCGTGTTGGAACCTTTGCAGGCCTCCCCGACAATCATCGAAGACAACTGCTTCATCGGCGCCCGCAGCGAGATCGTCGAAGGTGTCGTTGTGGAAGAAAACAGCGTAATCTCCATGGGTGTCTTCATCGGACAAAGCACGAAGATTTATGACCGTACGACCGGCGAAATCCATCGCGGCAGAGTGCCTGCCGGTTCCGTTGTTGTCCCTGGAAGCCTGCCTTCTGCTGACGGCAAGTACAATCTTAACTGCGCGGTTATCGTTAAGCGCGTAGACGCCAAGACGCGTTCGAAGACAAGCATTAACGAACTTCTTCGCGACTAATTTTACGGGCCTTGAAATTTCAAGGCCCTTTCTTTAGAGCCTCTGTCTTTCCCGGCAGAGGTCTTCGCATTTTTTCTCTACTTCTGAATTTGAGAATGTTCAGCATGCAGCAAGACCCTCTTGAACTCACTAAAAAACTCATCGCTTGTGAATCCGTGACGCCTTCGGATGCAGGTTCTTTAAAGATCTTTGCCGATCTCCTCACGCGTTACGGCTTTATTTGCGAAGAGATTAATCGAGGAAACACAAAAAACCTGTGGGCAAAGTACGGTTCAGGATCTCCCATATTTCTCTTTGCCGGACATGTGGACGTTGTGCCGCCGGGGGCGGACGGATGGAAGTTCCCGCCGTTTGAACCCACTGAAGACGAGGGCTTTTTGTACGGACGCGGCACTCAGGACATGAAAACCTCCGACGCTTGTTTTGCTGCGGCCGCTTGTGAGTTCGTATCCAAGCATCCGCAGTTCAAAGGAACCATTGCACTGCTGGTCACAAGCGATGAAGAAGGCGACGGCAAAGACGGCACCAAGTATGCACTTGAGGTTTTAGCCGAACGCGAAGCCGCACCTGATTTTTGCATCGTCGGAGAACCCAGCTGCTTCAAGCAGCTGGGCGACACTATTAAAAACGGGCGCCGCGGCTCTTTGAACGGCAAACTCACCGTTCGAGGCATTCAAGGACACGTTGCTTATCCAGAGAAGGTTAAGAATCCTATTCACAGCGCCGCACCTCTGCTTGCCGAACTCTCTCAAACCGTCTGGGATGAAGGTCTTCCTCCTTTCCCGGCTACTTCATTCCAAATCAGCAACATCCATGCAGGCACAGGAGCGGTCAATGTGGTTCCGGGTGAATGCATCATTACCTTCAACATTCGGTACAACCCCAAACACACCGCGGCGTCACTGGAGAAACAGATCGAAGACATGTGCCAAAAACATGATTTGGATTTCAAGATTGAATGGCAGGAAAGCGCCTCGCCGTTTTTCTCAGAAAAGCCTTACTTCAGAAACGAGCTCGCTCGGGCTGTTCAGGATGTGACCGGCATCAAACCTGAATTCTCAACTTCCGGGGGCACCAGCGACGGCAGATTTATTCGACAGTGGTGCCCCCAAGTTGTAGAGTTCGGACCGGTGAACGATCGCATACATAAGGTCAATGAGCGCATTCCGACAAAGGATATCGCCTGCTTATCTAAAATTTATTTCAGAATACTGGAACGCATTTTTTTAAGTGAACATGATGGAAACTAATACTGAACCGCTTAAAACCATCCGGGATTTCATTCGGTACTGCACGACGAGGCTTTATTCTTCTGAAGCCACATTCAATCACGGCTACCAAAATCCGGAAGAAGAAGCCGCGTTTTTGGTCCTCCGCACGCTCCGTATTCCGCTGGAGTACGAAGATAAATTCTTAGACGCCGCACTAACCAACAATGAACGGGAAACGGTATCAAATAACATTTCCCGCCGCTGCGACGATCTCGAACCGACAGCCTACATTACGAAAGAGTGGTGGCTCACAGGTTTCCCCTTCTACGTAGATGAGAGAGTCTTGATTCCCCGCAGCTACATCGCGGAACTGATCGAGAAAAATTTTGACGGTCTTCTTCCTGACCCTGCTCACATCCGCTCCATTTTGGATATGTGCACCGGTTCCGGCTGCTTGGCCATTCTGCTGGCAGAAAAGTTTCCTCAGGCTGAAGTCGATGCCGTCGATATCAGCAGCGAAGCACTAGAAGTGGCAGAAATCAATATCGCCGACTACGAACTCGAAAATCGTGTCTATCCGATTCAGAGCGATCTTTTCGAGAATCTGCAGAACACGAAATACGATCTCATTATTTCTAATCCTCCCTATGTCACCGAATCCTCGATGGAAGGACTGCCTCAGGAGTATCGTTACGAACCTTCTTTAGCCTTGGTCGCAGGAGCCGACGGCATGGATATCATCGACCGGCTGCTTAAAGAAGTTAAAGCGCACTTAAATGACAACGGTGTTTTAATCGTTGAACTCGGAGACGGAGCCGAAAACTTCAAGGAACGTTTCCCGAATATTGAGGTCACCTGGCTGCCCACCTCCGGCGGCAAAGATCAAGTCTTCATGATTAAGAAAGAACAGCTTCCCGATGCTTAGACTTCAGAATGTGAGCCTGGTTCGAGGCGTAAGAGTTTTATATAAAAACGTCAATCTCACGACTTCGGACGGAGAAATTATCGGATTGGTCGGGCCTAACGGTTCCGGCAAGTCCACCCTTTTCGCAGCCATTCTGGGCGAGCTTTCCACCGAGGACGGCGACATCCTTGCGCCTCCTTTGAACCGCATCTCGCACGTGGCCCAGCGTGTGGTTGAGACCGATCTTCCTGCCTTGGAATACATCCTGGAGGGACACGCTCCTTTGATGGAAGCCAAAGCAGAACTCAAGCGAGCGGAAGAAGCCGGCGATGATATGGCTTATGCACAAGCTGTTGCACACTTGGCCGAAATCAATGAAGGCGCTGTCGTCGCCAAGGCCGAAGAAATTCTCTACGGCCTGGGTTTCAAGCCCAATGACTCATCCCGCAAGGTCTCCGAGTTTTCCGGCGGCTGGAGAAACCGAATCGCGCTGGCTCGTGCGCTCATGCGTCCGGCCGATTTGCTTCTGCTGGACGAGCCGACCAACCATTTGGACATTGACTCGGTCATCTGGCTTGAAAGTTTCCTGAAGCAGCAGGAAGCCACCGTCATTGTCATTTCTCACGACAGAGAATTCCTGGATCGAATTGCAAAATCCATTTGGTCGGTTGAAGACAACACGATCAATCGGTACGGCGGCAACTACTCTCAGTTTGAGGTAACCAGAGCTCAAAAACTTGCGCTTCAGCAAGCCGCCGCTAAAGCTTACGAACGCACCGCGTCGCATCTCCAGGCCTACATTGATCGATTCCGCTACAAGGCCACGAAAGCTCGTCAGGCCCAGTCGCGAATCAAAATGCTGGAAAAACTTCAATCCGTCGAGCCTGTCTTGGCTAAGAACGAATGGAGGTTTTCTTTCCTGCAGCCGGAAAAAGTGCCTCAGCATTTAATCACCGCTGAAGGGGTTGCCTGCGGATACGAACCCGACCATCCCATCCTGACTCAAGTTAAATGCAATATTTCGGCAGGCGCTCGAATCGGTATCCTAGGCGTAAACGGCGCCGGGAAGTCGACGCTTGTGAAGACCCTCATCGGCGAGCTTAAACCTCTAGCCGGAGAAATCCGCTACGGACAAGGTCTGGAGATCGGCTATTTCGCTCAGCATCAGCTCAATGACTTAAGAGACGACGAGTCTCCTCTGCAGCATTTAACGCGCATTGCTCCTCCGAATATGCGCGAACTGGACTTGAGGAACTTCTTAGGCAAATTCCGCTTTTCCGGAGACCAGGCTCTTTCACCGGTCGGTCCCATGTCCGGCGGAGAAAAAGCCCGCCTCTCCCTGGCGCTTATCGCTTGGAACAAACCAAATCTTCTCGTGCTGGACGAACCGACCAATCACCTAGATATGGAAACTCGCGAGGCTCTAACCGTCGCCCTCTCCTCTTATGAAGGCGCCGTCCTCCTCGTCTCTCACGATCGTCATTTGCTCAGAGCCAGCTGCGACGAACTTTGGTTAGTTCGCGACGGCAAGCTCTCTGAATTTGACGGAGATTTGGATGAATATGCCGAAATTGTCTTAAAGGACAAGAAAGCGAGGAATGCGGCACCTGAAGATTCCGGGGCACCTGCTCCTGTGAATCGTAAGGAGCAGCGCCGAAACGAGGCTCAGGAACGTGCCCGCATCAGTGCCCTGTCTAAACCGCTCAAAAAAGAGCTCAGCAAGATCGAGAAAGAACTCGATTTAGCCAACAAAGAGAAGAGTGCTTTGGATCTCAAACTTGCTGACACTGATTTTTATCAAGGAAATCAGGAAGAGGTTGCAGAAGCCTTAAAACGTCACGGCGAACTCTCTTCCAAGATTGACGAACTCGAAGGCCGCTGGCTCGAAATTTCCGAAGAGCTTCAGAACATCAGTTCGTCGAGCGATCTTTCTTAAGCCCAATCTCTAAAACTTCAATTCCTTCATCCCGGAGTTCTGAAACCTCTTCCGAGGTCGGAGTTCCGGTGATGAGGCGGTCCGGGGCGTCTCCTCTGTGAATGGAGCGAGCCTCATCGGCAAATCGATCCCCGACAAATTCGCTCTCATCCAGTATCTTTTTAACCGTTTTATAGACGGTATGCATTGCCTCCACGGTATTTTGCGGGACGTCCTTTTGTGTAGAAGAGGCCTGGATGTGGGGCGCAGAAAGGGCTCTCGAAATGACATTCGAATTACACACAGGACATGTGAAAAAACCGTTCTTTTTTTGTTCCTCAAAAGCTTCGATGCTGGGCACCATCGCCTCGAACGTATGTCCGTTTTCACAAATAAAATTAAAAACCTTTAATCCCATCTTTATTTGGAAAAGTGAATAGTCCTCGCTTATAGGATAAAAGAAAAGGCGCCGATTTTCCACCGAAAAACATTGGGTTTTCACCGAACTATTTGAAGTTAAAAGACAAATACGGGGAGAAATCTGCGACTCTAAAAGCGTGTTCACAAATATAAACATTTCCCTTTCAAAGTAATTTCCTCAACTCGTTTGACAAGTCAAAAAAGCCTCTGTATAGTGCAACTTCTGTCGCGGGAGTAGCTCAGTTGGTAGAGCGCAACCTTGCCAAGGTTGAGGTCGCGAGTTCGAGACTCGTCTCCCGCTCCAATTTTCAGTTATCTGATGTTGGCGCGATAGCAAAGCGGTTATGCACCGGATTGCAAATCCGTTGAGAGCGGTTCGACTCCGCTTCGCGCCTCCAGTGACGCGGGAGTAGCTCAGTTGGTAGAGCGCAACCTTGCCAAGGTTGAGGTCGCGAGT
>ERZ857922.4057-NODE-4057-length-11583-cov-3.764920_pt1 | contig 11583 bp, 5 predicted proteins | sample MGYA00519579_ERZ857922 | MGnify/ENA primary metagenome ERZ857922 (study PRJEB31778, sample SAMEA3449375) | human gut metagenome | biome: human gut; feature: human-associated habitat; material: faeces | place: United Kingdom | collected 2010/2012 ... | reverse complement strand
AGGTATTTCCGCTTTTTAATTATTCAGTTGTAACACATGTATTGTAATCCTACAAGAAGCAGAGGTAAATATTCATTTATAGGCGTTGCAAAAATAAAAATAAAGTCCTATAATAATTATGTTTAAGTGGATTTACTAGGAATACTAGTCACATCATCAAAATATAGGAGAGGAGAAAAAGGGATGAAAAAGAAGCTAAACAAGATCGCAGCTTTAGTCTTGGCTCTGGTCATGGTCATCACGGGATTTGTGGCAGTTCCGCAGATGGATGTACAGGCTGCGAACGATGTACCGTCAATTATAACTAAGACGGATGTCACAAACATGAAACCCGGTGATAAGGTTCATGTTGAATGTTGGCTTAAGCCAAATGGAAACGTGATGCAGGTTGTCGGCGGATTTGATTTTGACACAAAGGTATATACATATGTGAAGGACAGTTTGGAGCAAGATCCAAATAATGTTCTCAAAAAGAATCTTATGTTTATTGTAGATGAGGAAGACGTATATACAGCAGGTGGATTTTCAGTACTGCTTGAAATGAAGGAAGGTAATCCGGTAAATAAAGATGTATTACTTTTTACGTTTGATGTAACAGTTAATGAGAATGCAAAAGGCTCAGGTCTTATGGGCTTTAATTGTGTAGGAATTCAGACAGGAACAAATGATAATGACAGAACTGATATCGACGGCAAAGATGTTCCATTAACAACATTAGATAAAAATGGTAATAAGATTGAAAACGGAGAAATCCCGGTTGCAATCGAACTTTCTTCTCTTAAGATCAACAAAGAAGACTTTACAATGACGAAAGGTACTTCCGAGACACTTACAGTGACAGGAACACCTGCAGAAGCGTTGGAAGGTCAGACAATTACATGGAAGAGTTCTAATAAAGATGTTGTGACAGTTGATTCAAAAGGTAAAGTTGAGGCTGTCGGAGTTGGAAACGCAACAATTACAGCGACAGCAGCAGGCAAGAGCGACAGTGTAAAGATCACAGTAAACAATCCGTTGAAAAAAATTACTGTAGATCCGGCAACTCTTACATTGAAAAAAGGTACTTCAAAGACATTGTCAGTGAAATATGATCCGGCAGATACGACAGATAACAAAGCAGTAACATGGGAGAGCAGCGATAAGAGCGTAGCGACAGTTGATGCAAACGGTAAAGTGACAGCATTAAAAGACGGCAGCGCAACAATTACTGCAAAGGTCGGAAAACTTACAGCAACTTGTGCACTTACAGTACAGGAGAAGAAACTGACAGGAATTTCACTTGATAAAACAGCTTTGGAACTTTCCAAAGGTCAGAGCAGTGAAGCTCTTAAAGTGATTTATACACCGGCAGATACAACAGATGATAAGACAGTTACATGGTCAAGCGCCGATGAAAAGATCGCAACAGTAAAAAATGGTGTCGTTACAGCGAAAGCAACAGGCACAACAAAGATTACGGCAACAGTAGGTACACATAAAGCTGAATGTACAGTTACGGTTAATGCAAAATTGACAGGCATCAAAGTGACACCGGACAAGGTGACAGTTGAAAAAGGTCAGAAAGCAAACCTGAATGTAACATATCTTCCGGCAGATACAACAGATGAAAAAGCTGTTACATGGAAGAGCGAAAATGAGAGCGTAGCAACAGTTGATGAAAATGGTGTTGTTACAGCAGTTGCAGGCGGAAAAACAAAAGTTATCGCAACAGCAAAAGCAAACAATAAGATCACAGCAGTATGTGAAGTAAAAGTTCCGATCCATACAGAAAGTATTGCGCTGAATAAAACAGAAATTACAGATCTTCTGAAAGGTAAAACAGAGAAACTTGAAGTATCGTTTATTCCGAGCAATACAGAAGATAGCCGTGAAGTAAAATGGACAAGCAGCGCGGCGGATATAGCTGCAGTTGATGCAAACGGAACAGTAAAAGCACTGAAAGAAGGCACAGCTACAATCACAGCAACAACAGCCGATGGAAAACATACAGCTTCTTGTACAGTGACAGTAAAAGAAATTCACCTGACAGATGTTAAGCTTGATGAGATGAAGAATCCGTCTGAACTTTTCAAAGGTGAGAAACATCAAATTAAAATCGGACTGAATCCGATCGATACAACAGATAATGTAATATATACATTTGCATCATCTGATGAAAAAGTTGTTTCTGTAGATAAAAATGGTATGGTAACAGCTTTGAAAAACGGCAAAGCGACGATTACTATTACAGTAAAAACAACAAACACAGACTTTGAGAAAACACTTACTTATGATATAACAGTAGAAGAAATTCCGCTTGAGTCGATTGAAATCAAAGGTGATGTAACTTCTCTTGAAGAAGGAAAGACAACAAAACTTAACGTAGTATTCAATCCGACAAATACAACAGATGACAAAACAGTTGTATGGAGCAGCTCTGATACAAAAGTAGCAACAGTAGATGCAAATGGTGTTGTTAAAGCTGTAAAAGCCGGAAATGTAAAGATCACAGCGAAAGTTGGAGATAAGACGGCTGAGTACGCTTTGAAAGTAACAGCAAAAGCAAACGGTACAAACAATAAGAATGAGAAACCGGCTGACGGCGGTGCAGTAAAGACCGGAGATAGCAACCACATCTCAGGTTTCGTAGTAGCAATGCTTTTATCCATAGCAGCGATTGTAGGCGTAGTAATTTTCAAAAAAAGAACGCATAGATAAAAGTTAAAAGAAAGCTCCTTGTTGGCGACTGACCGACAGGGAGCTTTTTGGTATCAGAAGAAAGAAAAACAGTAGATGATATTGTATTTCTTTTGATACCAAAAAGCTCCGAAAAGGTGCAAAAAATATATGTTATAAAAGGGAAAGAGCGTAAGGAGAATAGAGGTTGATGAGAGGAAAAAGAATAAAACAGTTTATTTTAATTTTATGCATGGTCTGTCTTTTCGGAATGAATGTTCAGGCGGAAGATGTATATACGGAGTTTCATGTAGATAATCAAAAAGGAAAAGCGGGAGACGTCGTAACAGTTCCGGTAGAGTTTAATACAGGCCAGGAAGTCGGCGGCTTTCAGATCTCTATTTATTATGACAAAGAAGTTCTGGAATTTCAGTCGCTGGAGGCAGGAGATTTGATTGAAAAAGCCGGAGGCGGAATATTTGATTATAACCATATTGAAGAATCATCAGAAATAATCGTTGTGTATGTAGTTCCGGATACAGTGAAAAATGAAGGATCTATCGTTGATTTGAAGTTTAAATTAAAAAAAGACTGTACGGAGAAGCTCCCAATCGGAATGAAGCCGGATGAAGTGGTAGACAATACGGAGTCCAGTAACCCGATTACAGGAGAAGTTTCCGGTGTGGATAAAGAATTTCAGGAGAAAGTTGTGGGAGATCTTGCCGTAGTTTCAACAGATCAGAACAAATCAGACAGATCGGACAAAAAATCAGATAAGGATAAAGACAAGTCAAAATCTGAAAAGGAATCAAGCGATGATAAAAAAGATTCGTCCGAATCAGGTGAGAAAGGGAAAGGTGACAGCGGGAAAAAAGATGCTGATAAGGCGGATAAAGATAAGAAATCGAAAAAATTATCAGCTGAAGATTTTAAAGCGCTGGCTGCATTTTTCGGAGTTATGATTTTATCAGGCGTCGTTGTTTACTTGATAAAGAAGAAAAACGGAAACAAACAAAAGTAAAAACAAGTCAGAAAACAGTGATAAAAATAAAATCAGAAAATAGCGATAAACAAATAAAAGCAAGTAAAAGCTGCGAGAGCGGGGGCGGGATAAAAATGCTGATTTTAATGACGTGTATAGTGATAGTCGAAATATTGGGCGGCGGGTATTATGTATCGGTGTCTGCGGTAACCGGAATCGTACTGACCGGAGTTTTGTTTTACAGAATGTATGTGAAGAAGCGTATCACAGCAGCGTGGGATCTGAATATGGCTGCCTTTGCCGTGCTTGTGTTCGGATATCTTCTGTCTTGTTTATGGGCGGTGGATTCGGGAATGGCTCTTATGGGAGTCGTGAAGTTCCTTCCGTTGTTATTGTTCTACGTACTTGTATCGGGTCTGACGGACGAAAGAGAGAAAATGATCGCGTCTCTTCCGATGCTTGGATGTCTTATGACTGCTTTTTCATTTGTTATGATGCAGTTTGAAGTTTTTGAACAATGGGTATCGGTTGCAGGCAGGTTGTCGGGATTTTTTCAATATCCGAATACATATGCATTGTTTATGCTAATCTGTCTGATTCTTGTAATGTGGAGATTTGATTACAAAAAAATTGACTGGCTCGATATCGTGTATGGTGTTGCCGCTGTATTTGGAATTATTATGAGCGGAAGCCGTACGGTATTCGTATTAACTGCTGTTGCCGTTATATGGGTGTTTGCGGCAAAGTCCTCGGGGAAAAAAGTTATTATTTCAGTGTTGGCGGCAGGCGCCGTTGTGGCGGTGATATTGGCTGTTGCAGCAGGAAGCGCAGGGATTCTTGAGCGATTTACAAATATTTCCTTCGGAGCAAGTACGTTTCTCGGAAGAATTTTGTATGTGCAGGATGCGCTCCCGCTTATATTAAAACATCCTTTCGGACTCGGATATTATGGTTATTACTTTATACAGCAGTCAGTACAGACTGGTGTGTATACAGTTGTAAATGCACATAATGAATTGATTCAGATCTTGCTTGATGCAGGCGTGATCCCGGCGGTATTTATGGGCGCGGCGGTTTTACGTTCTGTATTTACGAAGAGGACGCAAAGCCGGAACAGGATCGTTCTTAGCATTATGATCTTACATAGCTTGTTCGATTATGACTTTCAGTTTCTGGCGATGGGATTTGTGCTGATCCTGTTTCTTGACATGCGGAATATTAAGACGCAGAAAGTGCCTGTTTTAACCGGAACGGTTGTAGGTCTGACCGGGGCGGCGGCAGCGGCGCTTTCGATTATGTGCGGGGTTTCGGACGTTTGCTATACGTCGGGAAATTATAAAGCGGCTGAAAAAGTTTACAGTGGAAATACAATGGCGCAGCTGGCTCTTCTTACGAAAGCGGATAAGGCAGAGGAAATGAAAGCGATTGCGGAAAAAGTGATCGTGGATAATCAGTCTGTGTCTCTTCCATATAGTGCATTGGCACAGGCGGCTTTTGCGGATGGGGACGTAGAACAGTTTACGGAATATAAATTAAAAGCGATTGAACTTGCGCCGTATCAGTATGAAGAATACGAGAATTATCTTGAAGTTTTAGTATACTGCAATGACCTGTATCACCAGATGGGCGATAAAGACGGGGTAAGATTTTGCGTGGAAAAGGCAGAAGAAATCCCGAAGATGCTGGAGCAGGTAAAAGAAAATACGAGCGCGCTGGGCTGGAAGATCGTAGATCGTCCGCAAGTGACATTGTCTCATGAGAATCTTGAGATCATTGAGGACATGAGGAGGCGGATGGATGAATAAAAAGAGAATTGTCGGGGTCGCATTGGCTGTCGGAGCATGTGGAGTCCTTGCGGCGGCGGGGATGATGCTTAGCAAAAAAAGTGGAGCGGTCGTGCTTGATCAGGCCGGAAATGAGATTGCAAAACTTATATTGCAGGACGGAAAGATCAGTTATGAGTGTGAAGACAAATATCAGTCTTATGCGGATATCGTTTCGCAGGAAGCGGTCAAAATGATTCAAGAGCGCGAAGGTGTGAATGAAAAAACTGCGGCAAAAATACTGGCAGACAGAGAAATAACAGTGAAAACATGGCTCGACCGGGAAACTTTGGATGCGGTGATCGGCTCTTATAATGACGGTGAAGGAATGGCATGTGAGCGGTTCGGAGCGGCGGTTACTGATAAAGAAGGGCATCTGACGGCGTGTTACAGTGATACAAAAGGAAACGACAACTATAACAATGTGACAAAGCCGGCGTTTGCAGGATCGACGATGAAACCGCTTAGTGTATATGGCCCGGCGATTGAGGACGGAACGATATGTTGGTCATCGTTGTACGAAGATAGCGCTTATGGAGTTGTGGCAGGAGACAACGGGATTGCCAGAGAATGGCCGGAAAATGTCGTGCCGTTTACAGGGAAAAATGTGACGGCTGCAGATGCACTGAAAGAGTCAAATAATGCAGTAGCCGTGAAAGTACTGAAAGATTACGGTGTTGAGAAGTCGGTTCGTTTTTTGGAAGATACGCTCGGTTATGATGTGGATAATGAGAAAAAGATTTTAGAGGAGGAAGGAGAAGACCGAACCTTAAGCAATATAGCGAGTGGATATCTGGCGGAAGGAGAAGACAGAATTTTAAGCAACATAGCGCTTGGATATCTGGAGAACGGCGTGACGGTTTCCAAAATGGCGGACGCATATCAGGTATTTATAAATGAAGGAAAAGATACGCCTCTTTGTGCTGTGAAAGAAATAGAAAAATCAGGAGAGACCTATTGGACGCCGCAGCAGAAAGAATCGGAAGTGTTCAGTGAAGATACGGCTTATAATATTATGAACCGGATGCTTCGGGAAGTCGTGACAGACGGAACAGGTATATCAGCACAGGTGACAGGACTTGACGTGTGTGGGAAAACAGGAACGAGCGAGTATGGAGACCATTGGTTTGTCGGAATGATTCCGGGAAATGTATGTGCGGTATGGTATAAATCTGATAAAGATATGGACGCTGAAACTGCAGACGCCGCTCGGATATGCAAAGGGGTCTTTGAAAAAATCGGGGCAGATGCATCGGAGCAATATTCGATTCCAACCGGTGTGAAAGAAGAAGTATACTGCAAAAAGAGCGGACTTTTGGCAGGAGAACAGTGTCAAGAAACAGGTATCGGATATTATAAAGAAGGAACATTTTCAAAGTTGTGCGAGGAATGTCGATAATATTTATACCGTATAGAACAATACTATTTTATCGAATAAGTGTTAAAAAGTATGTTTTGAAGGAGGCGATATTTTTACTTATAAAAAAGAAATATTATGAAAAGAAACAAGGGAGGAAAAGAACATGATCACAAAATTTGAGAGAAAAGTGATTGCAGGACTTACGGCTTTTCTGATGTGTCTGTCGATGATATTTGCAGTTCCAGTTTCGGTAAATGCAGAAGCAGAGCGGACACAGGATGAAGCAGTAAGCGGCGTACAGCAGAATGAGACAGTGAAGGATGTACAGATACCGGATGGTATGTCAGAAAATGTACCGCATGATATAATTGCAGGTGATGAGGCGGGCGATGTACCGCACGACATAACTGTAGGTGATGAGGCATCAGAAAAGGTACAACAGGATACAGTTGAGGCGGGTGGTGCGGCAAAGGAAAAAGAAGATCAGCCGACAGCGCCATATGAGGAAGAAACGAGAACACCTCAGATGCTGAATGTCGATCAGCAGGAAGAAGTGGCAGGAACAATCACTCTGAAAAAAGACGGAACACCGGAATATGGAGAAGTTGCTTTTTCGACAGAACAGACAATGGTTCGTTATCGTTTGAATATCGAGGAAGACGGGCAGTATTACTTTGGTTTAATTAAAGATTGGAATGTAAGTGCGTATGTTTCTCTTTTTGAAAGAACAGATGAGGGAGACAACTATTTGTCAAATGAATCTTACAGCTATGAGCTTCGTAAAGATGGAAATTATTATTTAGAGATAGAAAAATCTTCGGAAGAAGCGTTGGAAACTTTAAAGTGGTATGCCGGAAAAGTAAGAGATATTAAACCGGGAGAATTTGAAGCGGAATTAAGCGAAAATGTAGAAGAGATTTTTTACAATCTGACAGTGGATGAGACGGGATGGTATCGCTTTAGCTATGACGCATTGTCAATGAGCGTGAGAGATAAAGAGACCGGCGAATATATTTCTTCGTGGTCGTTCTGTAAATTAGAACAGGGTCATACTTATTATGTCGGTGTAAATAATAGAAATACAACTGGGGTGTTATCAAATAAATGGAGTGTGAAAAAAGGAAAAGCGATTCCGGTAGAGTTGGGACAAGTTTATCGGAATGAGAACTTAAAAGAGATTTATTATGTGTTCGTGCCGGAAACGACAGGGAAATATGTCGTAAAAGAAAGATCAACTATTTATGATGAAAATTGGAAAGAAATCGAACGTAAATCCGACGTTGCCGCTGTACAAATGGAGGCGGGAAAAACTTATTACATTACAGTGGAAGCTCGATATTGGAGTATCCAAAAATATGTGGCAAGCGAACAGGAAGCAATAGCGGTACAGGCGGGAAAAACATATACAGCGTCTCTCGAAGAAGAGAGATATGTTAATTATACGTTTACCCCGGACGGGACGGCAGTTTATAGGTTCAAGTCTCAGCAGGATAAGATGAATCTGAGCATGAAAGAATCTGATAAGATAATTGGGTTCGGTAATAGCAGTGGAAAAATTAATTTTTTTGCTTTGCTTGAAAAGGGAAAGACATATGAATTTTCAATAGGAGGAGATGGTTCAAGAGAGGTTCAGTGGAGCATTACAAAGGCATCTGTAAAAGCTGTTGAAGAAGGAACTGAGTATACAACGACAGAAGAGGAAACTCCAGTATATGATTTCGTTCCAAGTAAGTCAGGAGAATATATGTTTTCTTCAAAAGATGGAGGAACAGGAAAAGTATACAGCTCCGATTGGAAAGAAATAGACGGATACTGGTATAACGGAGCTGTTGAATTTGGTGTGAAAGTTTCATTGGAACAGGGAAAAACATATCATTTGGGCATTGCGTTATCAGATAAAGAAGCAAAATGGAAGATCGAGCAAGTAAAAGAGTCATCGGATTATACATATCGTGTGCTGTCTGATAATACAGTAGAAATTTTGAAATATTCCGGTGCAGAGAGCAATGTAACAGTGCCTGATAAGATTGATAATAAAGTAGTTAAATGTGTCGGTTACGGAGCGTTTGCAGAGAATGAAAATATTGTCGGTGTAACGATTCCGGCGCAGGTTACAGATTTACAGTACGGCGTATTTGCGTCATGTGCAAATTTGGAAACAGTTACATTTAAGGCAGGAAGCAAATTACAGAAAATTGCGGCAAGGGCATTTGAAAATTGTTCAAAGCTTCAGTCGATCAGCCTGCCTGACAGTGTTCAGACAATCGAAGAAAAAGGATTTGCTTATTGTAAAAATCTTGGAACAGTTGATCTCGGAAATGGATTAAAAGAGATTGATAACTATACATTTTACCATTCGGGAGTGACACGAATTCGTATTCCTGACAGCACGACAGAGGTTGGTAAGTGTGCGTTTGCTGGGTGTTCTTTGGATAATGTTATTCTCGGAAGCGGTTTGAAAGGCATTGAAGAAAGCGTATTTTCTGGCTGCGGTAATTTGAAACAGATTGAGATACCGGATAATATTACGTATATTTCGGATAGAGCATTTAGCTATGCAGGACTGACGTCTGTTGAGATACCGGATTCAGTGACCAGTATCGGAGAAGAGGCGTTTTACGGTTGTGGATCATTGAAAAAAGCGGTAATCGGAAATAATCTTGCTTATGTAGCGTATAGCGCATTTTATTCATGTGCTCTGACGGAGATTATGTGGGGAGGCAAGATTGAGAAAATAGGAAAATCGGCTTTTGCCCAGAATAAAAATCTTACGACAGTTTCGATTCCAAACAGCGTAACAGAGATCGAGTACGGGGCGTTTGCAGGATGTGAGAATCTGAGCGATATCGAAATTCCTGATTCGGTCGAGGCAATCGGTGGTTTTGCATTTGAAAGTGATATAAATCCAGGAAATACTGCATGGTATGACGCGCAAGCTGACGGAGATGTATATGCAGGAAAAGTTTACTACAAATATAAAGGAGAAGTACCGACGGATACAGTAGTCACGATCAAAGACGGTACAAAAGGTATCGCAGGATATGCATTTTATATGCAGAGAAATTTGAAAGAAGTTGTGATTCCTGATAGTGTTAATAATATCGGAGAAGCGGCGTTCATGGACTGCATATCTTTGAAGAATGTTACAATTCCTGACAGTGTCAATAATATCGGAGAAGTGGCGTTTATGGGATGTGAATCTTTGAAGACAGTCACAATCCCCGAATCTGTAAAAGTGATCGGAAGAGAGGCTTTAGGATATTTGTCGAGCAAGCAATATGAGCAGGGATATAAGGTAGAAGGATTTACAATCCGGGGAGTAGCAGGATCGGCTGCGGAGAAGTACGCAAAAGAAAACGGATTTACGTTCGAGGCGATGAAGCCGGATTATATAAAAGGTGATTCAGATTCGGACGGAAAAGTGACGATCTCAGACGTTCGTACTACTTTGAGGTATGTATGTCAGAAGGTTGAGTTGGACGAGGAGCAGAAACTTGCCGCAGATGTGGAAAAGGACGGAGTTATAAACATTAAAGATTTAAGGAAAGTATTGAGATTTGTATGTAACAAAATAGAAGAACTGTAAAAGCGATTGAAAGAGATTCAATTATACAGACTGCCGCTTGCGATTTTATATGCAAGCGGCAGTTTTGTTATAGAAAATTAGGTAATTGCGAAACAAGTCCGCAATCCTGACTGAAAACAGGCGAAGGCTCCTGTCATGCAGGATTCTTGGGATAGGAAGTGAAAATCGTTCATTTCTTGGCACAACAAATAAACCTCATGGGCTTATGAAGTTGGTAAGTCCTATGCTATGAGTGGTTTTAAACTTCGTATGTATTGATGCTGGTGAATTTTATCAGCAACCATGACAGTTATTAACTGAGAAATTCCTGCAAGCAACAAATCTGCATGTAGTGTTTTCTCATTTTGGGTTTTACGACCGGCAATACAGAAACTGTCTTTAAAATGGTTGATTGATTTTTCAACGTTTACACGGATTTTATAGGTCTCATCCCATTCTACGGAACCACGTTCCACACCGGGATAGGCACGCAGATTCTTTTCGGGGTAAATGTAAATCATTCTTCCACAGGAAGATGTGGTACAGGGGTTCTCACAGCGGCAGACACGGCGTTTCGTTTTGGTTTCACGGTTGTATTCCCATTTCATTTTAGGGCATACAAACTTCATGCTGGGAAGTTTGCTTCTCAGATGAGATTTACTCCCTTCCCGTTTCATAGGAAGTGTGGAATCATGCGGACAGCAAGGAACACCATTTTCGTTGAAGGTGTAGCCATTTTCTTCCATTGATAGTTTTGTCCGGAGTGGAATAAATGCTTTTTCAAAGCCAAGATCATCCAAAAGGGCTTTGTAGATTTCAATGGTATCAAAAGCGGCATCGCCTAGAAAAGTTTTAGGGTTGATCAAAGGATGCTTCTGAAAGAAATCAATCAAAACAGGGAGCAGTGCCTTAGAGTCCGCAAGTGATTTATCTTCATCTGGTGAATCGGATTTCTTTTCAACAATGATATTAGGATGAGCATTTAGGAAATCTTTATTGTAGAAGGTAATATCGCGAACAATACCAAGACCATTAGTGACAATACCAAACTTATAGGCATAGCAGAAATGTCCGTTGATGTACATCTGTTGGATAGCTGGGTTAGCAGTAGCGTGTGCAGGCATTGAGCCGTAAGCAGCTTTGTAAGGATCAAAGTTTTTATCAAAGTTGTGAGCCTTTGCAAAGGCCTTTAACTGTT
>ERZ857922.4055-NODE-4055-length-11587-cov-3.604492_pt1 | contig 11587 bp, 10 predicted proteins | sample MGYA00519579_ERZ857922 | MGnify/ENA primary metagenome ERZ857922 (study PRJEB31778, sample SAMEA3449375) | human gut metagenome | biome: human gut; feature: human-associated habitat; material: faeces | place: United Kingdom | collected 2010/2012 ... | reverse complement strand
TGGGCCAGCACCGGTCCGATGCCGGGCAGCGCGTCCAGCTCCGATGCCGAAGCTGTGTTGATATTCACCCTGTCCTCCTCCGTCTCCTCCGACGGCGTCAGGGCCTCCACCGTATACTGCGACGCGGCGGCGCGGGGCGTCAGCAGGCGCACGGACACTGCCGTCACCAGAAACAGCGCCGTCAGCGCCAGCAGAAAGGTCTCTGTTTTTGACAGTTTTATCCGTCCGCCCACAGTTGACTCCCCCCACGTTTTCGCGTATAATAAATGCCGTACATTCCGGCGGGCACAGCCTGTCCGCCTTACACATTGCTATTATAACATAGATGGAGAAAAAATCCTATGAAAATCCGCCGCTTTTTATCCGTTTTTTTCGTGACCTGTCTGCTGTGTACCCTGCTGACCCCGCAGGCGCTGGCGCTGGAGGACCCCGACATCCGTGCCAAGGCCGCCATTCTGGTAGATGCCGACAGCGGCACCGTCCTGTACGATAAGAACATCCACCAGGAGCTGCCCATGGCCAGCATCACTAAGGTCATGAGCGCCCTGCTGGTGCTGGAGGCCGTGGACCGCGGCCAGCTGCGGATGGACCAGAGCATCACCGCCACCCAGTCCGAAGCCGTGGAAGCCTACCACACGGCGGTGAAACTCTCCTTTGAGCGCTACCGCACGGGCCTTTCCAATTACATTGAAGTATTGTACGCCCAGCAGAACCTGTACCCCGCTCAGATTCAGCTTTCACAGTATTATTACCAGCATGCCAGCACGCTGGTTTCCCTGTACACGGCCCTGGGCGGCGGCTGGAATATGAGCCACAAGGCTATCATGGACGGGCCCTGCCAGGCGGTAAAACGCGCCCTTTAAAACAGGGAATTTTCCTGACTGTTTTTTCATCCTCCGGCAAGTACAGCTTGCCGGAGGATTTTTTATCCGTTCCGCGGATTGCCAATTCGATAAAAAACGAAAGTTCTTTACAGAGGGGCATACCAACTGTTACAAACAATCAACATGAAGACTAAATATTTTGCTCTCCTGATCGCCGCCATGGGAAGTAGCTTATCCCTAGGGGCCTCCATCAGTAATCTGGAGTCCGCCTATTCAAAAAATTCCACCGTTTATGACGGGACAAACGGGGATACGCTGGACGTTTCCACCCCCACGACTCTTAACGTAAACGCCAACGGCTCCTGGACAATGGCATTCACCGTTTCCAATCTGACTGCAACCTCAGATTCGAATGTAGGGCTGCTGTTTACCTACAATACCACCAAACCTTATTACAATCTGGAAGGAATGGGCTATCAGCTGGCGGAGGACGGAACACTCACCCTGAACGTAGGCGGCTTTAACTACAACGGAGGAAACGCTGCCTCCTCCCCCTGGAAAACGCAAACGTTTTCCGGTTATTCCGCCAGCACGCCCCTGACCCTGTTTTACACATTCAACAGGGGAACTGTTTCTATCTCCGCCATGCTGGGGGATAACACGTCCACGCTGACCACGCTGGGAGACCTCAGCAGCGGTGCCACTTTCAATAGCGTCACCATGACCCAGATCAATTTCTCCGCCAAAGACACCTCCGGAAACACATGGAGCGCCCCAAATGGAATCACGGGAAAATATACCCTGAATAATTTTGACCTGTACACGGCGGTTTTAACAGAAGACCAGATGAGGGAATACGCCCTGAGCGCCGTTCCGGAACCGGCTGCGGCCTCTCTCAGCCTGCTGGGGCTGGGTATCTTTCTGATGCGCCGCCGCAGGGCCTGACTTTTTCCTTACCGCGTCCATTCCTGCTCCGTTCAGGGATGGACGTTTTCTTCACTCTTTTTCAAATATCCTTTTCATTTTTCCTTGACGCTCTGATGAAAGTCCGGCTCCCTCTCCCCCTCCTGGCTGCCCTGGCGGCGGCATTCCCCGCAGCAACCGCTGCCCCGGCGGGCACGGAACTGGGAAACGTCATGTTCGTTGGGGATTCCATCACCCACGGGGTCAACAGCGCCTCCTACCGTTGGGCCCTCCATAAAATATTTACAGACAACGGCATTTCCTACCGGGCGGAAGGCGTCAAAACCGGCAATGATTCCGGGGGAGTTACTGCGGGCACTTCCTACGGGGGCCAGATATTCAACAATGAACATTCCTCTCAGGCAAGCGCCAGGGCATGGGAAATATCCGGCAGGAGCAACGGAAGCAGGTTTGACGGCTCCAACATTAACAACTGGCTGGGGCTTTCCGGCACCAAGGCAAACGGAAGCGCCTATTCAGGCCAGACATTCACCGGAGACAATACGCCGGATACCTTTTTCATGATGATCGGCACCAACGATCTCCTTTCTGACGGAAACAATGCCACGCTGGCGAACCGCCTTGACTCCGTTTCCCAAAACCTCCTGAACGATATGGACACCATCGTGGAGGCCATGTTCCAGGCCAATGAACATGCGAATGTCATCATCCTTACCATTCCCTGCTGGACCCGGCACTCCAACGGCAATTCGGACGCCACCCACCAGGCCGTGGCTGATTACAATGATCGTCTGAAAACATGGGGGAATGGCAGGCAGAACGTCACGGTCATTGACGTCAATGCCGGCATCATTGACGTAACATCCTCCACGCCGTTCTACGGCGTAAGCTCCATGTTCAACAACCCCGGCAGCGACGGCCTCCATCCCAATGCCCAGGGAGATCTGCTTATGGCCGGCAATATCGCCAGGGCCATGGGCTACGCGGGGCGCACCGCCGGACAGGAAAGAAAAGCAGCTGGCGGCCTGGCCATCAATTTTCACCAGGGCGGGCAATCCCCCGCATGGAGCTCGAACAGCCAGTTGGAAAATAAAGGGTTTTCCCTCGCCAATGTCACTGTGGACGAGAACGGCATCAGCCTGGGGCAATCCGGGGAAAGCTCCATTTCCTATTCCTGGGCGGAAGGGACGGATCTGCAAAACGGCTTTACCTTTGATTGCAACCTGGTTCTGGGAAACGGCGCAGCAGACGGATGGGATACTGCCTCCGATTTCAGCATCAGCCTGGGGAACAGCTCCTTTTACGGCACGCTCAATATTAATGAGGCCTACATCAAATGGGGCGATGCCATTCTGTATTCCCTGGACATGTCCGCCAATGCGGAAAACCTGCGTATGGCATATATCCGCGGCAATGAGCTGGAAGGGCTGAAAGGCGGCTATTACGTCTGGCTGGGGGACATGCTGATTGGGGAAGCGCTTTCCGTTACCTCCGGCTCCGGCTGCAACGGCCTCACCATTCAATACAACGGCAGCGGAACCGCTGTTCTGCACGACCTGGCCCTGGACGGCACGGGTTCCTATGCCCCTGCCACTTCCGGAACGCTTAACGCGGAAAAGTCTTTTATTTCTTCCGGCTCCTTCACCCAGAGTGGAACACCGGAAGGCAATATTGAGTGGAAAACGGAGGGATTCACCAAAACCGCTGATAATCTGGCCGGCTCCGGTACCTTTAATGCCCGCGCCCAGGCGGATTCCTCCGCAGGGGGAACGGGGAATTCCGTAAACGTCTCCATTACCTCCGGAAACGCCACTCATATTTATGCGAACAGCGGCAACTACACGGGAGACGTCTGGCTGACCATCTCCAAGGAGGGACAGGCCTCCGCCTGGTACGGAGCTCACGGAGCTTCCGGCACGCTCAACGGGAACGTCTTCCTCCGTTTCACGGATGCCGCCACAGGCGGAAGCACGGTCTTCGGTGCCGTGAACGCCGCCGGCGTCACCGGAAACGTTTATCTGGAATTCTCTGCGGAAAACGCCTCCTTCGGCACCTTCACCAGCAGTAATTCCTCCTCTGTGGTCGGCTCCTATGCCACGGATATCCAGGGGAATGTGGACATTGTGGTCAACTCCGGCACCTTCAACCATCAAATCATGGGCGGCATCTTCGCAAATGCCAATACCACCATTGGAGGAAACACGCATGTTTACATCAATGGCGGCTCCGTCACCGGAAATGTTATGGGCGGCGGCCTGACAGGCTCCATTTCCGGCGGCGCCAACGTCACCGTCACAGGCGGCGTTATCAGCGGTTCCGTTTACGGCGCGGGCCAGGGAGGCTCTATCCTTGCAGGAAGCTCGGTTTGCTTGACAGGAGGCCTGGTGAAAGGGGACGTTTACGCCGGTGGCAAGGCGGGTTCCATTCAGGGGGACACGTCCGTCACCATCACCGGAAACACGGCCACGCTTTATAACGGGAGCTCCTGGGGCAGCATCTCCGGCGGCGGTTCCGGCGGAACGGTGAAGGGAAACTCCACCGTACGCATCCAGAATCTTTCCTCAGGAACGACGGCCTACGGCTTTGACAAGTACGCCGGAAACATCAGCGGCGGAACCAATGTAAGCGGAGACAGGAGCCTGGTGCTGGACCATGTAACCGTGGACAGCCTCCAGGCTTCCCTGAGTGACTTCACCCATGTTTCCGCCGTCAACCAGACCCGCACCTCGCTGGATTCCCTGGGCGGGGCGCTCACCGTAACCATTGAGGCGGGAAGCAGCCTTATCCTGAACGGAACCTCTGACCTGACCACGCTTATTCTGGGGGAACACGCCTCCCTGACGCTTCAGGGGCTCACCGCAGATGCGGTCGTCGTGGACATCACGGGAACAACCAATTACACACTCTCCCTGACAGAGATACCTGCCAGCTTGGACAACATCAAATTCCTGAACGACGGCGTTCTGTACGACGCGGCCATGTCCATGGATCTTCAGGCCAATTCCGCCATGCTTTTCGCCCAGGTGCCGGAACCCGGAAGCGCCGCCCTGGCCTTGGCCGGACTGGCCCCCCTCCTGTGGAGGAGGCGCAGAAAAATGTCCCATTGAGGCCCTTCGTTTTCTTCAGGCCCTGATGGACAAAAGAAGCCCCCGCCGGCGCAACGCCGGCGGGGGCTTCCCATGCGGAAAAACGGCGGAGAAGAAAAGGAAAAGCATCCCTCCCCGGGCGTTTTTCATGGAACGGGAGGAGATCAGGCCCCTCTGTTTTTAAACAGTTCCAGTGCGAGCTGAGACCAGGTCTCCAGTTTCTCAAACATTTCCCCGGACAGTTCCTCCGGAGAAACAAAACGGAGATTGGCCAGGGCTGCTTCATTCGCGCGCACACGGTCCGTATCCAGCTCAAACAGGTGGACAATGCCCAGATGCACGGCCCCTACGTCATTGGTATCGTCATTAATCACGCCGAGAACCCGCTGGGTGCAGTTCCCGTCAATAACCAGTTCCTCGCGGATTTCGCGCTCCACTCCGGCCAGATAGGTGGAAACGTCGTCATGGCCGGATTGGCGGTCCACCGGATTGATATGGCCTCCGATGCCGATGGAACCCTTGTCATGCAGGCGGGCCTCGCCGCCGGAGCCTCCGCGCGTGTAATGCAGAATGCGGCCCTGGTGGCAGAAAATGGCATAGGCGATGATCTGTTTGTGGGAAGGATCATTTTCCGCAGCCTCCCGGTCCATGAACGAGGCGACGCCCGGCTTCATGAACACATTCAGATAATGATCCCCGCCTTCCCGGTGTCCCTGGAAATAGCCCGCTTCCTCAAAGGCGGCGCGGGGAACCACCAGAACCTGTTCTCCATGGTAACGTGACATGGAGACACCCTACCCGTTTTCATCCCGCGCTCAACAAAAAAGGCGCTGAAACGGCAAATTTGCCCCTTCCTTCAGGAAGGCGCGGGCTGCCCCTCCGCATCAGGAGACATCCTTCACTTCCACGCCATGATTCCGGAACCTGCGCATGATGCTTTCCAGCTGTTCCGCATCCATGAGATGGAGCGGCAGCCACAGCACCAGCTTCTTGCCGAACAGGAACAGCAGCGCGTGGCGCGTCCTGCACAACGTGGAAAAACGGTCGTAGGGAATATTCATGGGGTCAACGCCCTTGCTGGAGAACGTCAGGTAATCCTCATGAAAAACGTAATCCTTTTCCTGATGGTACATGGGCACCTTTTTATTGGCGGCCAGAGCGGCCTTTGCCAGAAAGGGGACGTAAAACCAGGACAGGATAATCGCCATCAGCGCCCCGGCCAGGGACAGCCAGGCGAATAAGGGCAGTGGGCGCAGGGAAAAGGAATACAGCGCCATCAATACAAAAAAGGCCGTAATGGCCAGGTCCAGCGGCTTTTTCCACCTGGGGCGCACCGCATGGTACCATGCCACCAGCACCTGGGTTGCCAGGCGGTCGGAAGGTACGGGCTTGACGAGTTTGATGACTTCTGAATCCTGCATCATGGCGGCAGGGTATCTTCATTCCCGCTGAAGAAAAAGCCTAAAAGCAGGCTCTTCCGCCGCCATGGTGTCAAAAAAGCCCCTCCGGAAAGGTCTCTTCCCCCCTTTTTCCCGCCTCCCATTCACGGGGGAAAGCCTCCTTCCCCCGTATGCAGGCCAGAATTTCCTTGATAATCATGCCTCCCTTCATAGAATGAAAAACCAAAAGCCTTCAGAAGACCCGGTGGCAGACAATCTTCAAATTCACGTACGCACGTTCCAGCCCTCAACCACTCAGGCACAGGCTCTGGAAACCCTGACGGATTCCATGGCGGAAGTCCTTGACGACCGACAGCTAAGACACATCAAGAATGCGGTTCTTCTGCGTGAGGAAACGCAGACCACCTATCTGGATCACGGCCTGGCCGTCCCCCACGGACGCACCAGCGCGCTGGATTCCATGCAGGTCACCGTAGGCATCAGCCCAGAGGGCGTCCTCTGGCCGGACGATTCCCGCAACGCTCATCTCATTGTGATGCTGGGCGTGCCCGCCGCCATGGTGACCGGCTACCTGACCACCATGCAGAAATTGCTGCGGTGGCATAAAAACGCCCCCCTGGGCCCCAACGGGGAATGGACGGGAGATGAAGCCAGTCTCCTGGCGTCCCTTCAACAAGCCCTGCAATGACGGACAAGAAAAACCAGCCTGCGGAAAAGACGCGCCTTTCCTGGTCATGGCTGCGCATGGCGTTGAGCCTGCGTGAAAAAATCAAGCTGGGGGACAAGCAGGTCATCTTCATCTGGGCGGTCGTCGTCGGAGCGCTGGGTGCCCTGATGGCCCTTGTCTTTGAAATGGGCGTGGAACTGGTGCAGGACGTCCTGACGGGGCGGACCAGCTACAGGCAAATTCAGGTCTTTCAGGAAATGGCCAGCCAGGACCCGGCCTGGTGCATCTTCGTTCCGGCGGCGGGCGGCCTTTTGGCGGGGCTTACGCTTCTCTTCACCCACCGCTTTGTGCCGGCCAAGGCGACGGAATACATGGAAGCCGTGGCGCTGGGCAATGGATACGTGCCTCCCAAGCCCAGCCTTCTGCGTTCCCTGTCCGCCGTTTTCTCCGTAGGTTCCGGCGCATCCATCGGCCGTGAAGGCCCGCTGGTGCAGGCCGCCGCCGTAGCGGGCTCCGCCCTGGGGCGTTTCTTCCACCTCTCAGCTCCTCGCCTGCGCCTGGTAGTGGCCTGCGCCGCCGCCTCCGGCATGTCCTCCGCCTTCCATACGCCCCTGGCGGGCGGTCTGTTCGTAAGTGAAATCGTTCTGGGCGCGCTGACTATTGATTTCCTGGCTCCCCTGCTGGTTGCCAGCTGCGCGGGGTACTTTACCATGGGCCTGTTCCATGAACCCGCCCCCATCTACCAGCTCCAGCAGGAAGTTTCTCTGGCGGGCAACCAGCATGTGCTCTGGTGCGTGCTGCTGGGAGCCCTGGCCTCCCTGGTCGCCAGTTTCTGGCTCCTCATCCTCAAAAAATCGCGCCGGTACCTGAACGGCAAGCGCCAATGGCTGCCCGTGCGCCTGACGGCGGCAGGCGTGCTGGTGGGAGCCATCGCCATCTTTTACCCGGAAATCGTAGGGAACGGCAAAAATATCATCACCTCCCTCATTCATTATGAATTCGACGCCGCGAGAGCCGCCGTCCTGCTGTTCCTGAAAATATTCACCGTCGCCATCGTCTTCGGCGTGGGAACCGTGGGGGGCGCCCTGACCCCCAGCCTGACTATCGGGAGCGTCTGCGGCTTCCTGTTCAGCGCGGCTCTTACCCAGCTGGGGGTGCCCGGGGACCATGCCATCGCCTATTCCCTGGTGGGCATGGCCGCCTTTTTCACTACAGCTGCGAACGCCCCGATCACCTCCCTGGTGCTGGTGGTGGAATTCACCATGGCCGGGCAAATGATGTTCCCCCTGATCATCGGCGTGCTGGTTTCCTATGGAATGGCCAGGCTCACCAAAGCCCAGTCCATGTACCATGATTCCCTGGCCTTCGGCCCCAGAAGCACCTTTGACAAACCCCTGGCCCAGGTACAGCTTCAGGATGTAGCGCGCAAGGATCCGCCCGTTGTGCATCCCCTGGACAAATTCGGCACCATTGCCGCCATGCTCATTAAAAACCCGGCCCAGCCCATCTTCGTCACTTCCCCGACCGGCAAATACCTGGGAAGCGTGGTGGCGGAAGACGTGGCGGCCTTTGCCCGCAACAAAGAGCTGGCCCAGGCCGTACTGGCCATGGATGTGCTGCGCAGCGACATGCCTACGCTTCCTGCGGACATGCACCTCCCGGAAGCCCTGGGCATTTTCTCCCGCCCCCACTGCGCGGAATCCCTGGCCCTTGTGAACCCGAACAACGATCTGCTGCTGGGCGTGGTCAACAAGACGGACCTCTACCTGGTGCTCTCCGAAATCATGCGCAGGGAAAAGCTGCAATAAGGGCTGCCTTTCCGCATTAACATCCGTTGAAATAGCGGAAAAAAACGCCGCTTCCATCCTCGGATTACGGGAAATGTCCGTTCAAAACCGAACACCCGGCCCGTCCAAAGGACATTTTCCTTTCTCCGTGTCCGCAGCGCCCCGCCTTCCTTTCACGCCTTATCCGGGCATGGCATCAGAGAGACGACGTATTCGGGGATGTTTCTCCATCCCGTTCATGAAAAAACACAGGGCAAAGGCATGCTTTCCCCGGCACAAGCGCCCTGCCGCCATTGCGGAAAGTGAATCCGACTTCTTCCAAAGACCTTTGCCCGGAGCCTCTCCGGCAAAATTTACTTCCTCCGGAAAACGCGGAAGAGCCGGGAAGCGTATTTTTTTCCTCTTCTTTTTTCACAATAGAGGTCAGGTTAAAAATAACAACAAACTTGCATTTCAGACCTTTTCCGGTACGCTTCCGGCATGAGCCGCACCCTGAGAATAGAATACCCCGGAGCAGTCTATCACGTGCAGAGCGAGGGCAACCGCGGAGACGCCATTTATCTGGATGACGAAGACAGAGAAATCTTTCTGCGGACTTTTCAGGAGGCGTCCCGCAGAAGCGGATGGACCGTGTACGCCTACGCCCTGATGGCCAATCACTACCACATTCTTTTCCAAACCGCGCGCGCCAATCTGGTGGATGGCATGAAATGGCTCCAGACCGCTTATACCCAGCGTTTTAACGCGCGCCACCGAATGCGTGGGCATCTGTTCGCGGGCAGATACCACGCCATGGTGGTGGAAGCGGATAACGCCCACTATTTTTCAACTATCATTGACTACATCCACCTGAATCCGGCCCGGTCCGGCCTGGCGCGCCGCCATACGTTCCTTTCCGGCTGCAAATGGACGAGCCTGCCCGCATGGCTGGACTCTCCCGCAAAAAGACCCAAATGGATTCATCCGGAACGCGGCCTCGTCTGCTTCGGCTGCGACGACACGGAGGACGGACGCCAAAAGTACCTCAACCATCTGATGGGCCGCTTTGAAGCGGAACGCATGGATGAACGCTCCCTGCTGCCCGCCGGCCACGTTGGCCCCGGCACCGTCCAGCGGGGCTGGTGCTACGGCTCCAGCGCCTTCCGTGCCAGGCTGGTGGGGGAACTTCCCCGGCTGGCGCGCAGAAAGCCCGTCACGACGGGGATGCGCGCATCGGAGATCGGGGAATACCAGGCGGAAATCATCGTCAAAAACGGGTTGAAAGCATTCGGCCTATCGGAGGAGGAGCTGCTTGTCACGCCTTACAGTCACCCGTCCAAGCTCATCATCGCCCTGGCCGTCCGGCAAAGCACGCTGGTACCGTATGCCTGGATCAGCAACCGGCTGCACATGGGCATTCCCAAATCCATGGGAACCTTGCTCCACCGGGCAAAAAAAATGGCGGAAACGGATTTGAAAACGAGGGCGTGGATCGAGCGCCTGAGCTCCTGACCTCCGTTCCTCCCACGGAATAATTTGAAAAACTTTCCTCCCGCCACAAGGATGCGCCGGGCATGAAACCGTCATCCCGCGGCAGGAAGCACTCAAGGTCAGCCCCTTCTCCGGCACATCATCATGCAGACCGGCCCAAGCAATCCCACGGATGCCGCAGCCGGTTCCGGAACTACTGAAAAAGCCATGGCGGCAATTCCGGCTTTCTGCCACCAATGCGGAAACCAAGATGGCTCCCACCCAGCGTTGTTTGTAACATTCCATCTCTGCCGCCTTGTCTGTTCCTGATAATTTTTTCCTTTGTCATCCATTCTGCATGGACACCGGATTCAAAATCCGCCTTATGGAAACAGGAACCCGAATAACCGCATACAAACTCCATGTCCCCAGCATCCGAAACACGCAGTTCTGGCAGGCGTCAATCAGCAAGAACGGGGTCAGTTTACAAATCACAACATATAAACATATTTTCTATTTTCTTACTGACCCCTGAAAGCCGCCAGGGAAAAAAATGATTGCCAGCCCGCTTCGCGGAATGATAAACGGAAAGCGCGTGCGAAAAACTGCGCGTAAAGCGTCAACCCAAATACAACAACAGAAAAGATGGCACAGACATATTCCCAGCGCGTGCTCGACTTGGTTAAGGCCAAGCATAGCCACGAAAAAGAATTCATCCAGGCCGTTCAGGAAGTGCTCAGCACAATTGAACCGGTTTTGGCCGCGAATTCCAAGTATGAAGACCACGCGATTCTGGAACGGATCGTGGAACCGGAAAGAACCATCCTGTTCCGCGTGCCGTGGATCGATGACCAGGGCAAGGTTCAGGTGAACCGCGGGTACCGTGTGGAATTCAACAGCGCCATCGGACCGTACAAGGGCGGCCTCCGCTTCCACCCCAGCGTCAACCTCGGTATCCTGAAGTTCCTGGGTTTTGAACAGGTTTTCAAAAACTCCCTCACCACCCTTCCCATGGGCGGCGGCAAGGGCGGTTCCGACTTCGACCCCAAGGGCAAGAGCGATAATGAAGTGATGCGCTTCTGCCAGAGCTTCATGACGGAGCTTCAGCGCCACATCGGCGCGGATACGGACGTTCCCGCGGGGGACATCGGCGTGGGCGGCCGCGAAATCGGCTACCTGTTCGGACAATACAAGAGAATTCGCAACGAATTCACCGGCGTTCTCACCGGCAAGAGCCTGAACTGGGGCGGCTCCCTCATCCGTCCGGAAGCCACCGGCTACGGTACCTGCTACTTCGCTCAGGAGATGCTCGCTACGCGCGGCGAGAGCTTCAAGGGCAAAACGGTCGCGATCTCCGGATCGGGCAACGTGGCCCAGTATGCCTGCGAGAAAGCGACCCAGCTCGGCGCGAAGGTCGTGACGCTGTCCGACTCGTCGGGTTACGTCTACG
>ERZ857922.4049-NODE-4049-length-11595-cov-3.811352_pt1 | contig 11595 bp, 10 predicted proteins | sample MGYA00519579_ERZ857922 | MGnify/ENA primary metagenome ERZ857922 (study PRJEB31778, sample SAMEA3449375) | human gut metagenome | biome: human gut; feature: human-associated habitat; material: faeces | place: United Kingdom | collected 2010/2012 ... | reverse complement strand
GGTGATCGCCTTTGACCACTACAGACAGAAGGTGCTTCTGATTACTGGAGTCATGCTGGAGGACCTAGAAGCTTCCTACCAGAAGGCAGAGAAAAAACTGCAGGAAATGGCAGATCTGATACGAAACGGTGAAAAAGAAGAATTTCCGCCATTAGAGCTTGAATCAGAGATAAAACCACAGTTCCCAAAAGAAAAGTATTGTGAAATGGTAGAAAAAGCAAAGCATTACATTCATGAGGGAGATATTTTCCAGGTAGTACTTTCAAACCCGATGAGGGCAAAAGCTGAGGGCAGTTTATTTGATACTTACAGAGTGCTGAGGGCAACAAATCCGTCACCATATATGTTTTATTTTTCCAGTGATGATATTGAACTGGCGGGTGCCTCACCGGAAACACTGGTAAAACTGGAGGGAAAAAAACTTACCACTTTCCCGCTGGCAGGAACCAGACCGAGAGGCAAGACAAAGCAGGAAGATCAGGAACTGGAAGAGGGACTTCTGAAAGACGAGAAGGAACTTGCAGAGCATAATATGCTGGTAGATCTTGGGCGAAATGACATCGGAAGAATCAGTAAGATCGGTACGGTGGAAGTTGAAAAATATATGAGCATAGAGCATTTTTCGCAGGTCATGCACATTGGTTCTACCGTTGCAGGAGAGCTAAGAGAAGATAAAGATGCGATAGACGCTGTAGACGCTATCCTTCCGGCAGGAACTCTTTCCGGAGCACCGAAGTTTCGGGCCTGCCAGATCATCGAAGAACTGGAACAGAGCAAACGAGGCATTTATGGCGGCGCGATTGGATATCTTGATTTTGCCGGAAACCTTGATACCTGCATTGCTATCCGTCTTGTATATAAGAAAAAAGGTGAGATCTGCATCCGCTCCGGTGCAGGAATCGTGGCAGACAGTGTTCCGGAAAAAGAATTTGAAGAGTGCTGCAATAAGGCAAGAGCCGTAGTTCTGGCAATCGAAAATGCACAGGAGGGATTGGAATGATCGTACTGATTGATAATTATGACAGCTTTTCCTACAACGTATATCAGCTGATCGGTTCTGTAGAGCCAGATATCAAGGTTATTCGAAACGATGAATATACAGTAGAAGAAATTGAGGCAATGAAACCGGAAGCACTGATCCTTTCGCCTGGGCCGGGTAAACCGGCAGACGCAGGAGTCTGCATCGAAGCGATCAGATATTTTGCAGGAAAACTTCCAATCTTTGGAATCTGTCTTGGACATCAGGCAATCTGTGAGGCTTTTGGCGGAGAAGTTTCTTATGCGAAAGAGCTGATGCATGGAAAGAAAAAAACGATTTATACGGTAGGAAAGAGCAGGATTTTTGAGGGACTGGGAGACAGCTTTCAGGCAGCCAGATATCATTCACTGGCAGCATTAAAAGATAAATTGCCGGATGTACTTAAGGTTACGGCAGAGGCAGAAGATGGCGAGATTATGGCGGTAGAACATACAGAATATCCAATTTATGGAGTACAGTTTCATCCAGAATCTGTTATGACGCCGGATGGAAAAAAGATGATAGAAAATTTTATAAATGTTGTAAGAGCATAGACAAGGAGAAAACTAAAATGATCAAAGAAGCAATCATAAAACTTTCCCAAAAAGAAGATCTGACATATCAGGAAGCAGAAAGCGTTATGGACGAAATTATGAGTGGACAGGCAACACCGGTTCAGATGTCTTCTTATCTCACGGCACTTTCCATGAAGGGAGAAACGATTGATGAGATTACTGCTTCAGCAGCAGGAATGAGAGCACATTGTATCAAACTACTGCATGATCTGGATGTTCTAGAAATCGTTGGAACCGGCGGTGACGGAGCCAATTCTTTTAATATTTCGACGACTTCTTCTCTGGTGATCGCTGCAGGAGGAATATCGGTTGCAAAGCATGGAAATCGTGCCGCATCATCTAAAAGTGGGGCAGCAGATGTCCTTGAGGCACTTGGGGTAAATATTACAATTCCACCGGAAAAGAGTGCTGAACTCCTGAAAAAAATTAATATCTGTTTCCTGTTTGCACAGAATTATCACATTGCTATGAAGTATGTAGCACCAATCCGTAAAGAACTTGGAATCCGTACTGTGTTTAATATTCTTGGACCTTTAAGTAATCCGGCAGGAGCAAATATGGAACTTATGGGTGTGTTTGATCAGACGCTTGTAGAGCCACTTGCGCAGGTTATGGCAAAGCTTGGCGTGACAAAAGGAATGGTTGTTTTCGGACAGGATAAACTGGATGAGATTTCTATGAGTGCCCCAACTTCTGTATGCGAGATCAAGGATGGCTGGTTCCAGTCTTATGAGATCACGCCGGAGCAGTTTGGATATGAGAGATGCAGTAAAGATGATCTGGTAGGTGGTACACCGGCAGAAAATGCAGAGATTACAAAGAAGATTCTGAAAGGTGAAGAAAGGGGACCGAAGCGTCAGGCAGTCTGCCTCAATGCAGGAGCGGCTCTGTATATCGCCGGTAAAGCAGAATCTATAGAAAAAGGTGTACGAATGGCAGAAGAGCTGATCGACAGTGGAGCAGCTTTAAGAAAATTAGAGGAGTTCATCACCTGCTCCAATGCTTAAGTGTTATAATAAAAAAGTCAGTGTATTAAATAAGAATATGAGATACCTGGACTTTATAAAGAAAAGAGAATTCAAAGATGAACATATTAAATGAGATTGCCGAAAGAACAAGGGAACGTATCGAGAAAGACAAAATAGAAATGCCAAGAGAAGACCTGATCCGTGAGATTCAGCAAAAAAAGGTACAGATGCTGCTGAATCCGCTGATCCAGTCGGAGACAGCAAAAACACCGCACAGTTTTTATCAGGCACTGAAAAAACCTGGAATGTCCTATATCTGTGAGGTCAAAAAAGCATCCCCGTCCAAGGGCCTGATCGCACCGGATTTTCCGTATCTGGAGATTGCAAAAGAGTACAAATCCGCCGGTGCATCCGCAATTTCCTGTCTGACAGAGCCATTTTATTTCCAGGGTTCTGACCAGTATTTATGGGAAATCGCATCAGAAGTTGATATTCCGGTGCTGCGAAAAGATTTCGTCATTGATGACTATATGATTCTGCAGGCAGCAGCTTATGGAGCGGCTGCCGTACTTCTGATCTGTGCATTGCTCGATGATAAACAGCTTCGCGAATACCGCGAAATGGCAGAAGAGCTTGGCATGGATGCTCTGGTGGAAGCACATGATGCAGAGGAAGTTGAGCGGGCATTAAAGAGCGGTGCAAGGATTATCGGAGTCAATAACCGTGACCTCAGAACTTTCGAGGTGGATATGGCAAACAGTATCAATCTTCGCAAACTTGCACCGGAGAATGTGATCTTTGTTTCAGAGAGCGGCATCCGCACATCAGAGGATATCCAGAGACTGCATGACAACAAGATCGAGGCTGTGCTGGTCGGAGAAACACTGATGCGAAGCCCGGACAAAAAAGCAGCACTGGAAGAATTAAATGGAGCACCGTTGACTGAGGATTGAGAAACAGAGAGATGCAGAAAATGACAGACGGGAATGATGGCGGGACTAAGATAAAAATATGCGGACTAAGGCGCAGGGAAGATATCCTTGCAGTCAATGAAGCGAAGCCGGATTACTGTGGATTTATCATAGAATTTTCCAGTAGTTTCCGGAGTGTAACGGCAGATGAAGTGAGAGAACTTGTGAAGGAACTGGATCCTGAGATCCGGCCGGTCGGAGTATTTGTGAATGCTCCAATGGAACTGGTAAGAACACTTCTGGATGACGGAACACTTGCACTTGCACAGCTTCACGGACAGGAAGATGAGTCCTATATCAGAGAATTAAAAACATATACAGACAAGCTGATCATCAAGGCTTTTTCCATAAAAACAGCCGAAGATATCGAGAAAGCACTGCAAAGCCCGGCAGATTACATCCTGTTGGATCAGGGCGGCGGAGGAACGGGAAAGACTTTTGACTGGTCCTTGATCCCTGGGATCCAGAGACCGTTTTTCCTTGCAGGAGGCATCGGAGCCTCCAACCTGGGGCAGGCAATCCGGGAAATTCACCCTTATGCGGTGGATCTGAGCAGCAGTGTGGAGACTGAAAAGCGGAAAGATCCGATGAAGATCCGGCAGGTTGTGGATATTGTAAGAGAAATAAAAATAATAAATTAGAGAGAAATAAGGTGTTTTGAAAAGAAACACAGAGGAGGATATAAATGTCAAAAGGAAGATTTGGAATACATGGAGGGCAGTACATTCCGGAGACACTGATGAATGCAGTGCTAGAACTGGAAGAAGCATATAATCATTACAAAGATGATCCGGAATTCAACCGTGAACTGACAGATTTACTGAACAATTATGCAGGTCGTCCGTCACGTCTGTACTACGCAGCACACATGACAGAAGACCTCGGTGGAGCAAAAGTTTATCTGAAACGTGAGGATCTGAATCATACCGGAGCACACAAGATCAACAACGTTCTGGGACAGGTTTTACTTGCCAAAAAGATGGGAAAAACGCGTGTTATCGCAGAGACCGGAGCCGGACAGCACGGTGTTGCGACAGCGACAGCAGCCGCTCTTATGGGTATGGAATGTGAAGTCTTCATGGGTAAAGAAGATACCGAACGTCAGGCACTGAACGTATACAGAATGCGTCTTCTGGGAGCCAAAGTACATGCCGTTACATCTGGAACTGCCACCCTGAAAGATGCCGTTTCTGAGACGATGAGAGAGTGGACAAACCGTATTTCCGATACACATTATGTGCTCGGATCTGTCATGGGACCGCACCCATTTCCGACAATTGTTCGTGATTTCCAGGCAGTTATTTCCAAGGAGATCAAAGAACAGATTCTGGAAAAAGAAGGAAAACTTCCGGATGCTGTACTTGCTTGTGTTGGCGGTGGTTCCAATGCAATCGGAACTTTCTACAACTTTATTGAGGACGAGGGAGTTCGCCTGATTGGTTGTGAGGCAGCTGGACGCGGTGTCAATACCGCTGAGACTGCAGCAACGATCGCAACCGGAAAACTTGGTATTTTCCACGGTATGAAGTCTTATTTCTGCCAGGATGAGTATGGTCAGATCGCACCGGTTTATTCCATCTCCGCCGGTCTGGATTACCCGGGTGTTGGACCGGAACATGCGCATCTTTATGATATCGGCCGAGCAGAATATGTGCCGGTAACAGACGACGAAGCAGTAGATGCATTTGAATATCTGTCAAGAACAGAAGGTATTATTCCGGCAATCGAGAGTGCTCATGCAGTTGCCTACGCGAGAAAGATCGTACCGCAGATGCGCAAAGATCAGATTGTAGTTATCACCATTTCCGGACGAGGAGACAAGGACTGTGCAGCAATTGCACGTTACAGAGGGGAGGATATCCATGAATAAGAAAATTACAGAAGTATTTGCAAAGGGAAAAGCATTTATCCCGTTTGTTACCTGCGGGGATCCGTCCCTTGATGTTACCGAAAAAATTGTTTATGCCATGGAAGAAGCAGGTGCAGATCTGATCGAACTTGGTATACCATTTTCTGATCCGACAGCAGAAGGACCTGTTATCCAAGGTGCAAACCTGCGTGCTCTGTCCGGTGGAGTTACCACAGATAAAGTCTTTGATATGGTAGAAAAAATCCGCAAAAACAGTTCCATCCCGATGGTATTTATGACCTATGCGAATGTTGTTTTTTCTTATGGAATCGAGCGTTTTTGCAAGAGAGCAGCAGAGGTTGGAATGGATGGAATGATCCTTCCGGATGTTCCTTTTGAAGAAAAAGAAGAGTTCGCATCTGTTGCAGAGAAGTATGGACTGAATCTGATCTCTTTGATCGCACCGACTTCTCATGAGAGAATTTCAATGATCGCAAAAGAAGCAGAAGGTTTTGTTTACTGTGTATCTTCACTTGGAGTTACCGGTATGCGAAGTCAGATCACGACGGATATTGGAGCTATGGTGGAACTGGTTAAGGCACAGAAAGATATTCCATGTGCGGTAGGATTTGGTATTTCTACACCAGAGCAGGCAAAGAAAATGGCTGCTCAGGCAGATGGTGTTATTGTAGGGTCTGCGATCGTGAAGCTCTGCGAGACACATGGAGCCGACTGCGTACCGTATATCAAAGAGTATGTGAAGTCGATGAAAGATGCGATAAGATAAAATAAAGGATTCCCGGTGAGACCACTTATTTTCCCTTGCTTGTAAAAGGAATATCTTCATGTTATGATATAAATTAATTGAAAATAGTTAATTTTGTTTGTATAAATATCATCAAAAACGATTACAGGAAAGAGGTTATGACATGGAATTCCAGCATGAACTGGTGATCCCGGATGAGGGATTGCCGTTTAAATTTTTCTTATTTGAAGGGAGCCAGGGGAATTATGTGAGAGAAAAACACTGGCATACATCCATCGAAATCTTTGCCGTGATGGAAGGCTCTCTTACATTTTATTTAAATGATGAAAAACATCCGCTCAAAGCAGGGGAGCTGATGATCATTAACTCCAACGAAGTACATTCGATAGATTCCCCGGAGGAAAATCATACAGCAGTCCTTCAGATTCCGCTGAAACAGTTCGAGGATTATTTTACCGCACATCGTTTTATCCGATTTGCAGCAAATGAGCAGGAGACGGATTCACAGCTCTGGCGGTTGATACGGGAAATGTATAAATTATACGGCAAGCGAGGAACCGGGTATGAGTTTAAGATTCGTTCCTTTTATTATGATGTATTGTATCTGCTGGTCAACCATTACCGTCTGGATGAGGCGGGAGAGCAGGAAGTGCGCCACAGCCGCCGTCTGGATGCGCTTGCAAGAATTACTTCCTATATGAGAGAGCATTATCAGGAAGAACTCAAACTGACTGAAGTGGCGAATATGTTCGGTTATTCCGATGCATATTTATCCAGAATGTTTCAGAAATATGCAAATGTCAATTTTAAGACGTATCTGCAGGATATTCGTATGACCTATGCGTATCGGGAACTTCTGAATTCTGATAAGACGATCAGCCAGATTGCAATGGATAACGGATTTAGCAGCAGTCGTGCATTTACAAGAGAATTCCAGAAACGATATGGTATTTTGCCAAGTGAAGTTGAAAGAGAAAAATAAAGAATAAAAATACAAAAACAGGCGAATCAGAAACGCCTGTTTTTTATGTGTTTATCAAACTGTTTATGAAATTGGAAAAATACAAAGGTCAAAAAAGTGCACTAAAGAGGACAAAAAAACTGGCGAAAGGAAAAGGACTTCATGATATGATGGTTTCAACATAAAAATAAAGGAGGTAACTTCAGGTGAAGATTCAGAATGTAGCAGATGACGCGTTCCGTAGATATGGTAAAGTACTGGAGGGGTATGATTTTACGGAACTCCTGAAGGAAATGAAGCATACTCCGGTGCCGGAGGATGTAACTTACGTTCCTTCCGTAGAAGAAATGGAAGCACTGCCGGTTGCAAAAGAACTGCAGAACAAAGGATATGGCGGTCTGCCGATCGAAATCGGATATTGCAACGGACATAATAAGAAATTAAATGGTCTGGAATACCACCGCAGCTCCGAAATCAATGTTGCAGTGACAGACCTGGTATTGCTGATCGGACATCAGCAGGATGTAGAAAAGGATTATACATATGACACATCCAAAGTAGAGGCGTTTCTTGTTCCGGCAGGTACAGCAATTGAAGTATATGCAACAACACTTCATTATGCACCGTGTCATGTAAATGAAAGTGGTTTCCAGTGTGTTGTAGTTCTTCCGAAAGGAACAAACACAGAACTGACTTTTGAAAAAGCAGCAGAAGGAGAGGACAAGCTCCTTACCGCTAAAAATAAATGGCTGATCGGTCACGAGGAAGCAGCTATCGAAGGCGCATTCAACGGACTGAAGGGTGAGAATGTCGGAATCGATTAAAAAGGTCGGAATCGACTGATCGTGAACTAAGAAACGAAACATAAAATATCTACTATATAAATATGGAGGAATTTTTATCATGAATAACATGCCAGAAGTAAAAGTTGGAATCGTTGCTGTAAGCCGTGACTGTTTCCCGGAAAGCCTTTCCGTAAACAGAAGAAAAGCTCTTGTAGAAGCTTATGCTAAAAAATATGATGCAAAAGACATCTACGAATGTCCAATCTGTATCGTAGAGAGTGAAATTCATATGGTTCAGGCTCTGGAAGATATCAAAAAAGCAGGATGTAATGCACTTTGTGTATATCTTGGAAACTTCGGACCGGAAATCTCCGAGACACTTCTTGCCAAACATTTCGATGGACCGAAAATGTTTATTGCAGCTGCTGAAGAATCTCAGAATGACCTTTGCCAGGGACGTGGAGATGCTTACTGTGGTATGCTGAATGCAAGCTACAACCTGCAGCTTCGTAATGTAAAAGCCTATATTCCGGAGTATCCGGTAGGTGATGCAGAGGACTGCGCAGATATGATCCATGAATTCCTTCCTATCGCAAGAGCGATCGAGGGATTGAGCAACCTGAAGATCATCAGCTTCGGACCGCGTCCTACAAACTTCCTTGCCTGCAATGCACCGATCAAACAGCTTTACAACCTTGGCGTTGAGATCGAGGAGAACTCAGAGCTGGATCTTTTCGAGGCATTCAACAAGCATGAAGGTGATGAAAGGATCCCGGCGATCGTAAAAGAGATGGAAGAAGAGCTTGGTGCGGGAAACAAGAAACCTGAAGTTCTTTCAAAACTTGCTCAGTATGAACTGACTCTGAAAGACTGGGTAAGAGATCACAGAGGATATCGTAAATATGTAACACTGACAGGAAAATGCTGGCCTGCATTCCAGACACAGTTTGGATTTGTTCCATGTTATGTAAACAGTCGTCTGACAGCACAGGGCATTCCGGTATCCTGTGAGGTTGATATCTATGGTACATTAAGTGAGTTTATCGGACAGGTAGTAAGTGATGATATCGTTACACTTCTTGATATCAACAATTCCGTTCCGAAGGATATGTACAAAGAATCTATCGAAGGAAAATTCAACTATACGCTTCAGGATACCTTTATGGGATTCCATTGTGGAAACACAGCATCCAGCAAGCTGTCCTTCTGTGAGATGAAATATCAGATGATCATGGCAAGATCCCTTCCAATCGAGGTTACAAACGGAACTCTTGAGGGAGATATCAAGCCTGGAGATATCACCTTCTATCGTCTGCAGAGTACAGCGGACAACAAGCTTCGCGCATATATCGCACACGGCGAGGTTCTTCCGGTTGCAACACGTTCCTTCGGTGCTATCGGTGTATTTGCAATTCCGGAGATGGGACGTTTCTACCGTCACGTGCTGATCGAGGGAGGATTCCCGCATCACGGTGCTGTAGCATTCGGACATCACGGAAAAGCTCTCTTCGAGGTGTTCAAATACATTGGTGTACCGGTTGAAGAGATCGGTTACAATCAGCCGGCAGGCGTGAGATATCCGACAGAGAATCCTTGGAGATAATTAAAACAGGCAGGTAAGATCATCCGTACGTGCTGCCTGATACAAGCAAGTCTCCACTCGCTGCTTATTGCTTTTCGTAACCCCGCAGGGGACTTTCTTGATTTGGTTAAATACGATTCAGAAACCGCGGGCTCTCAGGCGTGCAGGCGCTGCGAACTGAGAGCTGCGGTTTCTGTATTTACAGGAGGAAAAATCACTATGTATTATATTGGCGTTGATCTTGGAACTTCAGCGGTAAAATTGTTAATGATGGATGAAAACGGCAATATTCAGAAAATTGTATCAAAAGAATATCCGCTTTATTTCCCACATCCGGGCTGGAGTGAACAGAAGCCTGAGGATTGGTATGAGCAGGTTATGGCAGGCATCAGGGAACTGATCAAAGATGCTGATAAATCACAGGTTGCAGGCATCAGCTTTGGCGGTCAGATGCACGGACTTGTTATATTGGATAAGGATGACAATGTGATCCGTCCGGCGATCCTTTGGAATGACGGCAGAACAACAGAGGAATGTGATTACTTAAATAATGTGATCGGAAAGGATAAGCTTTCTCAGTACACAGCCAATATTTCCTTCACAGGTTTTACAGCACCAAAGATCTTATGGGTGAAAAATAAAGAACCTGAGAATTTTGCTAAGATCGAAAAGATCATGCTGCCAAAGGATTATATCGCATATAAGCTTTCAGGCGTACATTGCACAGATGTTTCCGATGCATCAGGCATGCTGCTCTTTGATGTAAAGAACAGATGCTGGTCCAAGGAAATGTGCGAGATCTGCGGCGTGAAAGAAGAACAGCTTGCCAAGATCTATGAATCTTATGAGACAGTCGGAACTGTTTTACCGGAAATCGCAAAAGAGCTCGGTATTCCGGAAAGCTGTAAGGTAGTTGCAGGCGCAGGTGATAACGCAGCTGCAGCAGTCGGTACAGGAACAGTCGGAGACGGAATGTGCAATATTTCACTTGGTACAAGTGGCACGATCTTTATCTCGTCTGAAAAATTCGGTGTAGATAAGAACAATGCGCTGCACGCATTTGCACATGCAGACGGACATTATCATCTGATGGGCTGTATGCTTTCCGCAGCAAGCTGTAATAAATGGTGGATGGATGAGATCATCCGTACAAAGGATTATCCGGCAGAACAGAAGGGCATCACAAAGCTTGGTGAAAACCATGTATTCTTCCTTCCTTATTTAATGGGTGAGCGTTCTCCGCACAACAATCCGAATGCAAGAGGCACTTTCATCGGTATGACAATGGATACCACAAGAGAAGATATGACACAGGCAGTTTTAGAGGGCGTTGCCTTTGCACTGCGTGATTCCTTAGAAGTTGCAAGAAGCCTTGGTATTGACATTAAGCGTACAAAGATCTGCGGCGGTGGTGCAAAGAGCCCGCTGTGGAAGAAGATGATCGCCAATATCATGAACTTAAAAGTAGATGTCATCGAAAGTGAAGAAGGACCTGCGCTCGGCGGTGCAATGCTTGCTGCTGTTGCAAACGGTGAATTCGCTTCTGTGGAAGATGCAGCAGCAAAGATCGTAAAGGTTGTCGATACGGTAGAGCCTGAGCCGGCGCTTGTTGCAAAATATGAAGAAAAGTACCAGCAGTTCAGGGAAATCTATCCTGCCTGCAAACCACTTTTCGATATCATTACAAAATAATGTGATAAAAGGAGGACAAACCAATGCAGATTTTAGATGTTACAGACGCACGTTTTAAAAAGTATGGACGAATCGTAAAAAATGTTGATTTTACAGGCCTTGTGGAAGCAATGCAGAGCACACCTCTCCCGGATGGCGTAGAGTATGTTGCCTCTGCTCCGGAGCTGGAAGCACTTCCTGTGATGCAGGAGCTTCAGAAGGTGACTTACGGAGAACTTCCGATCCAGATCGGTTACTGCAACGGTCATAACGTACTGTTGAATGCAGTAGAATATCACAGAAGCTCAGAGATCAATGTAGCTGCAACAGATGCAGTGCTGATCTTAGGCTCCGAGCAGGATATCACAGATGATTTCCATTATGATACATCCCTAATGGAAGCATTCAAGATCCCGAAAGGAACAGCAGTTGAGATTTATGGCACAACG
>ERZ857922.4043-NODE-4043-length-11620-cov-5.286987_pt1 | contig 11620 bp, 8 predicted proteins | sample MGYA00519579_ERZ857922 | MGnify/ENA primary metagenome ERZ857922 (study PRJEB31778, sample SAMEA3449375) | human gut metagenome | biome: human gut; feature: human-associated habitat; material: faeces | place: United Kingdom | collected 2010/2012 ... | reverse complement strand
TTTATCCATTTAAGCGGTAAACCTTCTCTCTGATGCCATTTTTTATTGTAGCTTTGGGCTGAGCCCGCTTTATCTTTTTCGCCACAGATAAGAAGTGCCGGACAACTGATATGATATGCCAAATCTGCTTTGATTGCCTCAGCAAGCATTCTGTAACCAAAACCAGCAAGCCTTGCATATTCTTTAGGATCTGAATCATAGGACATCATCATTACTGTAAATGAAGAATCAGAATATCAGATCAAAGTTTGCTGATGCTCCTCAGATGCGTCCTATGTAATAATGGTAGTTATCCGCACGCTGTTTGTCTTTTTTCTGAATCTTATGTGTTGCATCTTTTTCAGACAGATGCAAGTTTCTTACCAAGAACTCTGGCAACAAATCCAACCAGAAGTGCCGCAATGATCGTACCCTCACGCACACCATTGAGATGTCCGGTAAATACAAAAGACAGGACTGCTGCGATCACTGCCATGGAAACGTCAAAGCAGATTTTTGTCGTACCAAAGTTGGTTCTCCATGTCAGAACGATTGCTCGGACAAAAGATTCTCCCGGCAACATTACAACGTCTGCCAGCACTTCCATGTACACACCAAATCCAAGGATCAGACACCCAATCAGAAGATATACGATTTTCATAATGTATGTCTGTGGATTTACCCATGTAAACAGAAGCATGGTCAGATCGATGAAATATCCAAAGATAATGGATATCGGTATCTGCAAAACATGTTCCAGTTTAAAATTTTTACGCAGGATCAGCAACTGCAGTAAGATCAAAAATACGCTGAAAAAAATCGTAAAGTTTCCCAACGTAAACGGAAAACTTAAGCTTAATACATACGGAATCGATGTGATTGGTGAGGTTCCGAGACTTGCCTTGGTGATCAAACTAACACCAAGTGAGTTCACGAACAGGCCGATCAGAAAGATTACGTATCTTTTTAATTTGTTAATTTGTTCATTTGTTCCTTCCTTCTTTCCCTGTTTCTTCGCAGCCTGTCTCAGACAGATTACTGTAAATTTTATGATAAATCTTCATAAAAGCCTCTGCTTCTTCTGGAGAAATATCTTTCCATGCAGCCTCCTCAATCTCCACAAAAGCTTCTTCCACAAGCTTCTGGCTTTTTTTCCCGGATTCTGTCATGAAAATATGAAAAGTCCTTCTGTTTCCATTGAGCATACGCCGCTCGATCAAACCTTTCTCTTCCATGCGGTTCAAAATTGAAGTCAGAGACCCTGCCTCAATAAAACAACCCGCTGCGATTTCCTTCTGACTGGCTCCATCATGATTTTTAAGATAATCCAGAACCTTCGGCTGTCCAAGCGTAAGCCCCGAAGCCTTCACCCGCTCCAGAAGCCTCTTCTGAATCAGCATCTGGTTAGCCATTGTCAGATAATGCAATGATATGTCCATGTTTCACGTTCCTTCCCTTTTTGTGTTAAGCACAAACAAAATAGTTATATTTCTAATATTTAGAATTATAACTATTTTACAAAAGATGTCAACCCCGCTTTTGTTACTTCCGCAGCTCCTTTCACATATTGTCCATACATTTCATCAACATAAATATACGAGCCATCAACAGCAATTGGATCATAGCCTTTCAAAGTCTTATCGAGGGAAAATGCATTGGAAAATGAGTAAAAAAGAGAATCAAAGGCCTCTAAAGATATTTTTTTACGCTGTTGAATCAAAGCAGACGCTGTTGGTGCAAGAAGCGTTAAAATCGAAATACTTTAACCATTGTCGGCTCCGACATCCCTTGCACGGAAAGCTTCATTGAGAACTTCCTTAAAGAAAATCAGCGGCTCTCCGTCCCGGGAAGCCGCTTTTGTCATAAATCGTTAAAATGTGTAGCAATCGTTTTCTTATGTGTTGTACTGTTTCAGGAGTGCATCTAACAGGCGGTATGCTTCTTCACGCTAATATTTGGAATGCTTTGCATGAAGCTCGTCCAGGTTGATGTTTGCAAAGATTTATGAATCGTATTGCTTTTCACACAGGAATAAGTATAATATAAGTATAATACATGAAGAAAAGGATGTGGAGGAGTAAGGAGTATGGAGCGTTTTCGACAGCGATATGGGATTGCTCTGACGAAAAAGAAATTGCAGGAGATCATCCTGATGCTGATGGCCTGGGAAGCGGTGTTTGCCTTTTCTTATCTGGGATACATTGAGCTTCCGGCCATTTCCACCACCACGTTGCACATTCTTGTGATTGTGGCGGCTATGATGCTGGGGGCACAGGGGAGTGTGCCGGTGGTATGCGTTTTTGTTGTCACGTCCATGTGGATCGGCACCTACAGCCTGTCCCAGCTGGATCGGGTATTTTCTCCCTTTGCTAGCGGAATGCCTTTTGGCTCCATAATGCTGGCATTTGCCCGCGTGCTGTTTGCGGCGGGAGCCGGTTGGCTCTTTGACCTTTATTTTCGGAAGCCTCGCAGGTATGTCTATCTGGGCATTGCGGGGATTGCGGCTGCCAGCACCCTTCTTCATGGGCTGTGCGTTTTTGCCGCGTTATATTGCAGTTTCCCTATGCTGCGGCAAATGATTTTAGAGAATCTGTTTTCCTATCCCATATTCCGGGACTGGCTGTCCTATGTCCTGGCGATCATCGCCTGCTGCGGCATCCATTGGGTTCTGACTCGGAAGTCGGTGAAAAACAGATTGTCGCAGCTATGCGACTGTCCTCCGGCAATGCAAGAGTCCGGAAACCGGAAGCAGCTGATCTATTCGGAAACCGTTGCGGTAGTGGTGGGCATTCTGTGCATCCTGTTTCTGCGAAAGGCCATCTTCAAGGAGCTGTACCTGCAAGGCATAGATGTCAGCGAAAACCTACACCAAAATATCACCGCCTTTTTGCTGCAAACGCTGGTGGCTCTGTTGGCGCTCTTTAGTGTTGTCAGCGTTCTGATCCAATGGATTTACGAGTATTATACGGCGCAGCGGATTCGGATGAACAAAAAGCTGATGGAGCAGCGTATGAAAAGCTCCGTAGATGTTCTGACCGGCGTATTCAGTCGGCTGGCGTATCATGAGTGTCTGGAGCAGTACGCGGATTCCGTTCCGACAGATCTGACCGTCTTTCTCATGGATATCAACGGCTTAAAGGGGGTCAACGATGCCCTGGGGCATGAGGCGGGGGACGAGCTGATATGCGGCGCTGCCCAATGTATCACCCAGGCGGTGGGGGATCGGGGGAAAATCTTCCGCATCGGTGGGGATGAGTTCGTGGTGCTGGGTCAAATGACCCAAACCCAGGCGCAGGAAATTCTGGCGGCGCTGCAACGGATTGCGGCGGCCTGGTCCGGGACGAAGGTGGGGACGCTGAGTATTTCCTCCGGGTGCGCCTTTGCCGACGACCATCCGGATTTTTCCGTAGAGCAGCTTACCAAGGCAGCAGATTTGTCCATGTATGCCCAGAAACAGGAATATTACCGGGCAAAGAAACTGTCCTCTGGCACACCCGTCTCTAGTGGGAACGGGGTGCGTCCATAAAAAGAAATATATACCTCTTCCTTTCCCTTTTCATTTTTTCCTTAGCCACCTATATATATTTCTCAGTACACCAGTTTCCAGCTCACCGCCTGCTGCCTTGCATCCACAAATCTCTTATAGATACCTTCCTGCTTCATTAGCTGCTCATGTGTTCCCTGCTGCACAATTTTTCCTTTGTCAACAACCACAATCTGATCTGCATGTCTGACTGTTTTTAATCTGTGGGCAATCATAATAATCGTTTTTTCCTTTGTAAGTGCATCTACTGCATCCATCAGCTCCTTTTCATTCTCCGGATCAACATTGGCCGTTGCCTCATCCAATATGACGATTGGCGCATCCTTCATAATCGCTCTGGCTATCGAAATACGCTGTTTCTCACCACCGGAAAGTGTGGCTCCTCCTTCTCCGATCACTGTGTCATATCCATTCGGAAGTTTGCTGATGAAATCATGACAACATGCTTTCTTCGCCGCTTCCACCACTTCCTCATGGCTTGCATCCTGACGTCCGAATTTAATATTATTCTCAATGGTGTCTGCGAACAAATACACAGACTGAAATACAAATGAAAAATTACGCATCAGACTGTTCATGCTGTAGTCTTTTACATTCACACCTCCAAGTGTCACTTCCCCGGAATCCACATCCCAGAACCTGGCAATCAGATTGCAAAGTGTTGATTTTCCTCCACCAGATGGTCCAACGATTGCTGTCGTCGTTTTCTGCAGAATAGAGAGCGATATATCATCAATGATCTTCCGTTTGTCATAGGAAAATGAAACGTTAGAAAGTCTGATATCGTAATTTTCCGGCTGTATTTCTTTACCGTCGATATCCATGGTATCCAGCTCCAATATTGCATTTGCTTTATCTACACATACGCTTACCACATGTAAAAGAGATGAATAATTTCCTGCACATTCCAGACTGGCATAAAGCATAAATGCTGAAATTGTCATACCGATTGCATAGACCGCACTCATAGTTCCATTAATATAAAAATATGCACTGCAAGCCACGATCACAGCACCTGTAATTTTGGTTATCACACTTTGCAGAAAATGATAGGGCACAAACAGCATTTCCATCTTTGTATTGACCTTTTCGCATGCTTCATTTGCATCGTTTAATCTTTTTGCCTGTTTTCCAAGCAGGTTGTATGACTTCACCTCTGATATTCCCTGCAGATACTCCATGATCTGGTTTACAAGCTCCGTATCGCATACCACTTTTTGCTCTGAATCTTTTTTACCCGCATTCTGCATCACAGAATTGACCCCAAAGAAAATAAGTACTCCTGCTGCAGCTATCAGTCCGATTCTCCAGTCAAAAATAAACAGCATAAGAATGATCATTGATGTTTCCAGAATTCCCTGCATTGTCAGCATAACCACTCTCGCAGCCACATCGCCAAGTATTTCCATTGTATTGGTTGTAATGGAAGAAATTTCCCCGATACTATTGGAATTGAAATACCCCATCGGCAGATATCGCAGATGTTCTGCAATCTTGATTCTCATAAAAGCACTTGCATTATATCCTCCCTCTGTCTGAAGCACTGTAGAGTATCTCTTGCAGATTACGTCGACTACAATTGCAAGAACCATAATCGCAACGGAGCCTCCAATATATTTTCCTGTCGGTTTCCCACTCAGCAGACCAATCAGTATGTACATAATAGCCGGAATCTTCATTGCTGAGGCAAGAGCCTCTATGAGTCCGATCACTATCGACAGTTTAAATTTATTGCCATTTTCCCTGCCTGAAAAACGAAAGAATTTTGCCAGAATCCCAAACATATCATTCTCCCTCCTTCACCGTGTCTTTTACAGAAATGTGGGCATTCCACATTTCCTTATAAAGCGGGCATGACACCAGAAGTTCCTCATGTGTGCCATGTGCTGCTACATTTCCATCATTTACAACAAAGATCTGATCACTGTCCTTAACGGTAGAAAGCCTGTGCGCTATCACAATCAGAGTCTTCCCTGCGACCAGCTTTGCGATAGAATTCTGCAGAATCGCCTCGTTTTCCGGATCTGTGTAGGCAGTTGCCTCATCAAGGATCACGATCGGAGCATCTTTTAACATTGCTCTTGCAATCGAGATACGCTGTCTCTCTCCTCCTGACAGATGCCCTCCTGCACCTCCAACAACCGTATCAAATCCATTCTCAAGCTGCATGATAAATTCATAGCATCCACTTTTCTTTGTCACCTCGATGATCTGTTCATCTGTAGCCTCCGGATTTCCCTGTCTGATATTTTCACGGACTGTTTCATTAAACAGATAATTGTCCTGTGCAACATATGCAATTTTCCGATTAAAATCTGCAAATGCCAGTTCTTTGACATCAACTCCACCGATTTTGATGCTTCCGGAATCCACATCCCACAGGGACGCAATCAGCTTTGCGATGGTCGACTTGCCGCTTCCGGAAGGTCCTACGATTGCATTTACCGTTCCTGCTTTCAACTCCATAGTTACTCCGTGCAGGATTTCTTTGTCGTGATAACCAAATCTGACATCTTCAAGAGTAACGGAGTTATCTTTTGGAACACTTTTACTTTTCTCTGGACGTTCAAGCTCCGGCTGTTCCAGAATTCCTGCCACTTCACCAACAATCACTCCGATCTTGCCAAGATCATCTGTATAGGAACCCACTGTGATCAACGGTCCAACGATTCCAAGTGATAAAATAATGCAGATGACAAAATCTGAAATCGCAAGTGTTCCATTGGCTACATAATGTGCCCCAAACGGCAATACCGTAAGAAGCGTATAAGGTGTGACCACCATCATCAGTCCATGAAAGATCGAGCACCGTTTCATCCAGGAAATAAAGGAATCTGCATAAGCCATAGCCGCCTTTGTAAATTTTGCATAAGAACTTTCTGTCTTTCCAAATGCCTTGATCACTTCGATTCCGTCAATATATTCCACTGCCGCATCATTCAGATCTTTTGTTGTCTGAACCGTTCTCTCGAAGCTTGGTTTATAATCCAGCATCATTCCAAAATAGGAAAGAAATCCCACTATAACCGGCACCAATGACCAGAGTGCCAGTCTCCAGTCTGTCAGGAAGAAATAAATCAAAATCACAATCGGTGCCAGCAGATTGGACGTGAATTCCGGGACAATATGCGCCAGTGTTGTCTCGATACTGTCGATTCTTTCCACCATAATATTTTTAAATGTACCGGAAGGTGTGTCTTTCACATAGCCAAGAGGTACCCGCGCCAGCTTGTCACAGCAGGATTTTCTTATATTTGCAAGTACTGCAAACGTTGCTTTATGTGACAATGCTGTCGAAAGTGAATGAAGCAGTTCTGCAATGATAAACGATAATGCAATCAGAACCGCTTTTGCAAGATATATTTCAAACTCCTTTTCACCATTTAAAAACAGCTTTACTACATCTGCAATAATAAAATACGGCAAAATCTTAAAAATCACATTTCCTATTGCAAGTAACACACTCCACACATAGGCAATTCTTTTTTGTCCGGCCCACGTCAGGATCCAGCTGACTGCCGACTTCTTTTTTTCTTTCACATCTGTTCACTCCTTACGTTCGTTTTATTGTTTTACCTTCTGTTAGTTTGCACTAACCAGCATATAATAAAATAGGTGGTCTACTGGCATCAACCACCTGATATTATTATCCTGTCTGAACTTTATTCAGAAATCCAGAACCTGCAACACACATAACCTATTCAGAATTCCTGCATCAGTTATACTGGAAATTCAATATTCCACAATCGTTCCCAGCCACCTGTATTAAATTCTTTCAGCTGATGTACATTTTTCTTTGCAGTCTCCCTGTCTATATCATGCTCAATGATCTGAAATACTGATGAAAAAAATCCCGTATAGATCATATGCATAAGGCTTTCCTCTACAATCGGTATTTTCACACCGTTCTCTTTCATCTTTTCCATATAATTCAAGCTGGACTTCATTTCCCGCTCTACCATATTGTGTATGAATAATTCAAATTTTCCACTGTCTCCGCATTTCAACAATAATCTGAAATTATCATAATGATCATAGATATAATCAACCATCTGCTCCATCCCATCACTGGATGTATCCGACATATTCCTTGTCTGATCACTGGCAGAAAGCTTTTCAAACTCCTCAACGATCTGGTCATAAATCTGATAAATATGTTCCATATAAGGATCCGTCAGTGCATCAAAAAGTGCCTCTTTCGTCGGATAATATTTGTAAAATGCTCCAGTAGTAAGCCCTGCATCTTTTACAATATTTCTTAAAGATGCTCCTGTCAAACCATCTTTCAGAAAATGTTTTCTGGCCGTATCTAATATGTTTTTCTGTGTATCTTCTGCTTTCGTCGACATTCTTTTCGTATCCTCTAAACTTCTTTTCAAAATATAACAGCGCTATATAACACTGTTATATTTTAACTCATTACAGGAATTTGTCAAGTCTTGGTGTTTCAATTTTTTATTTTCCTCGTGTATTCAGTTTCCACTCCGCAGATGCTTTCTGCAGTTTTACAAGTCTGTTCTATTCAGACAGATTTTCTTTGCAGAAAAGTTCTATACAGTTCTCAACCATTGTCTGATCATAGTCTGTTGAAATACCTGAGCCAAGCCAGTATGCATAGTCTCCTTCATCATATTTTCCAAGTGCCTCCAAATCGCTGCCGTAGCGCAATTCAATATGATAGGTTGTATCATTTGTATCTGGTGCTATGCAGAAATAAGTAAATTCGCCTGAGTCTGCATCGTCACTTTTAAATTCGTATAACCCACGTACTTCTTCTATTCCAACATAATGATATGTATGGGAAAAGATTTCTTTTCCTTCTGAATCATATCCCTTGATCACTGAATCAGAACCATTAAATTCCAGCTTATTTACACCTTCTTTAAAAGAGCAGTCATAAACACCATCGCCATCTTTGTATGCTTCTACTGCTTCTTCTCCATAAATTGTTCCTGAAACCATGGATGCTAACTTATCATATGCTGCCTCCGCATTTTCCTCACCAACCAACTCTGTACAATCATCAATCCAGATCTGCTGATATTTTTCATCAAGAATTACCGGCCATAGTTCCTGATATGAACCCGTCAAATCAACCAAAAGTTGTTTTGCAGCATCCTGATTTTCATCTGCTTTCTGTTTCTTGTCCGTCGTATTTGTACTTTCTGTAACAGTTGCCGTACCTGTACTTTCTGCAAATGTAGCGTTACTACAAGCAACTAACATTGAAAATGACGTTGCAACTGTTAAAAATAATGTTAAAAGTTTTTTCTGCTTCATGAGATGCCTCCTTAAATTAAAAATCGTTGCAGTTAGATTCTTCTAACTACAACGCATATTTTATAGATTTCCATATAGAATCTCAATTACTAAACAGACTCTTTTTCTATCCATTCAGACTTTCCTGTGTCTTTTTCTTACGGTATTCCGTTGGTGTCATACCGTATTCTGTACGAAATGCAGATGTAAATTTGTTCGGATTCTGATAGCCAATTTGTAATGCTATCTCCCCGATCGTAAGTTTATTTTCTTTTAAAAGGCGTTCCGCCATCTGCAGCCTGTACTTTTTCATATAAGCGTACACAGAATTTCCGTATACACCCTTAAAGCATTTTTTCAAAACAGTTGGTGACATTTTAAAACGCACTGACAATTCTTCAATCGTATAATGCCCCCTATAGTGTCCCTTTAGAAACGCATGAACCTGCTTTATTGCATCAATCTGTACATCCGAAAAATATACATGCTCAGAATTATTTTTCTTTAAATCAAATCCAGTTAATACTAATAATAGTTCCAGAATTTTCACACGAATATAACCATATCTGATTTCTTCAGGAACTTTATACAATTCCAAAAAGATATGTTCTATTGACTTATTTGCCCGTATAATAGTAAAACTATGTGTTTTTGAAATGTTACTAATCTTTTCCAGATTTACAGACAATAATTGCAGTATCCTTTTCATTTCGTCTGTAATCATGGAAAAGTCAAGCGTAATGGTAATTCCATGATAACGCGATGTTGGAAACTCTGACACATGCCCAGTTTTTTTCAAAGAACAAAATGACAAGTCTCCTGCCGCTATATAACCATATTCATTTTGTTCAAACACGCATTCGCAACGGCCTTCCATGCAATAGTTTATTTCCATCACACTGGAAGCCGGCTTTTGCTCCTTGTTGCAATACTCCATATGCATATCATTATAAACCAGATCAATTCCTGGAAACACATGATACAATGTAATCATTCCTGTACCGCTCTCATTTTCCAAATGAAAACATTCACAGAATTCCGTATCCTGTACCTTTTTGCAAGCTGATGTACCATATAACTCAATACTGGCAAAAGAATCTGATGATTTTAATTCTATATTCTTATCAGGTTTGGACTTCAATATATTTTCAGCAAGCTCATAAGCATTTTTCATAACTATTTTCCTCTATACCACATCGCAAATGCCAATTCCGGTAATCGGTCAGTCTCAATAATTGTTTCGAGCATTCTGGAAAATCCCTCCGGATTTTGAATTTGATACTGCATATGGTTGAATCCCTCAAAAACCGGAAAGTTACCGTATATATAAGTCTGCATCACTGCATTTCTGTATTTAAAATGTTCTTCTATACTTCCAAATTCCCAGAATGTATGTTTCTGCAATTCTTCTGACAGTTCTGAAAATGGCTTATCTTCCAAACTGTCTGTCAGCTGTCTCCTCAGATTTCCATACGTCAAGTTCTTTCCTGCCTCTATAAAATAAGGTTTAATTTTATCATCGTCACACCACATGATTCTCTTTAGTGTCTTTCCTTTTGACCAATATAAACTTTTCATTGCTATATATAAGAACGGAACCATGATTCTGCGTGTTGCCTTTCCAATCTGTGCAAACTGCCCGCCATCAAAAAAAACATGCTTTACCGGTATTTTTATCTCTGTCAGGAATGCCATGGCGAGATCTGCTCCAATCGAAGATGCAACTATAAGTTCTATTTCTTTGATTCCATGGTTCCCCAAAAATCGTACAATCTGTTGTATCTCATCTCTTTTGCTTTGATACCTCTGTCCGGAGCAATACACAGTCGATGTTGGCATAATGCAATAATATTTTTCTGCCATTTTCTCTGCAACCGGCATACTGCTTTCCCCAGTTACTCCCATTGCATGAAAAAACAAAATGACTGGATTTGATTTATTTCCTGTTGTTTTAAATACCACACTTCCACCTTCTGTCTATTTTTTATCTATCTACTCTCTTCCATTTTGCAACAGCATTTCTTACCCGCCAGTCAATATCCAGACGTGCTCTGCGACATTCTTTCAGATGTTTTCTTGCTGCCTGAAATGCCAGTTTCACATTTTGCATTTCCAGTATGCGCCATAAAATCCATCTGTTTCCACATCAAAATGTCTTTTCTTCATTTGTATCATCACCTTAATATCGGCCACGTTTCTCCAAAACTATTATTTTGTTTGAGATATTCCGAACGATTTGAATCTTTCCTATCACACGATAAATCGGCATAAGCTTTTTCATTCCTTCAACCAGACTGACTTCCTGTTGAACAGAAAATCCCGGCACAATTCTTTGCAGTTCTGTTCCGTTCTTAACTCCCCATGTGAATTTTGCATTGCTTCCCTCTATGGATTTTTCTTTCACATGGTTTACAACAAAAGGTGACATGGTTTCGACCATTACGGTTACTTCCTGAAATGATTTTTCAATAATAAAAAACATCTTTCTGATATCTTTTTCACACAAATACATTGTAAGTCCTTCGATTATTACCAGAATATTCTTACAGTGATAATCGATATCATCTATATAGGAATCATCCATTGCAGACTTTGCAATCTGATACACCGGACCTGTTTCTGTAAGAAACCGTTTCCTTATCTTCATCGTTTCCGGCAAATCCACATTGTACCAACGCAGATATTTTCCTTCCATTCGATAACATCTGGTATCCAGTCCACATGCAATATTTATAACAATTGTATTTACATTTTTCTCCAAATATTGCTCAACCATCCGGTCCAATACAATTGTTCTTGCAATCACGCCATAGTTCATGGCTTTATCTTTATCCGCTT
>ERZ857922.4038-NODE-4038-length-11628-cov-12.466517_pt1 | contig 11628 bp, 9 predicted proteins | sample MGYA00519579_ERZ857922 | MGnify/ENA primary metagenome ERZ857922 (study PRJEB31778, sample SAMEA3449375) | human gut metagenome | biome: human gut; feature: human-associated habitat; material: faeces | place: United Kingdom | collected 2010/2012 ... | reverse complement strand
CGGGCGGCCTGCGGCCCCACCCGCCCCCTGCATCAGCTCCAGTCAGATCTTACGCCTTGGCAGCAGCCTCGTTTAGGGCCTCCATCAGCCGGGGCACATCAATGCCGTGGGCCAGGGCACCCTGCTCAATGTTCTCAAAGTGGGCGGCGGCGCAGCCGATGCACCCCATGCCGAAGCGCTGCAGTACCTCTACAGTAGCAGGATATTTCTGTACGATCTCCATGATGCCCATATCTTTTGTAATCAGCATAATTTATTATCTCCTTGCAGTTAAATTGGGGGAGGCAAACTCCCCTCCCTTAGTATAGTTATTTTTCCCCTATTTGTAAACAGAATCCGAACTTTTTTGCAAAGTCCCCCGTTCTGCCCGCCCGTTCATTGACAAGCGCCGCCGCCATGGTGTAAAATGATGCGGAACAAAGCCCCCGCCGGGGCCAATTTACAAGAAAAGGCACGAGGAACATTATGAAAACGACAACACGCCTGCTGGCCCTGCTGCTGGCACTCTGCATGGTATTTGCCTTTGCCGCCTGCGGCAAAGACCCCAGCGACCCCACCGATCCGACCGATCCCAGCAATCCCACTACCCCCACCGATCCTGATAACCCCAATCCCGATGAGCCCTCCAAGGAGGAGATCCTCAAGGAACTGCAAAAGACCATGCTGGAAAATACGCTGGCCATGCAGCAGAAGAACAAGGATACCATCGGCTGGCTGTATATTGATGGCACCACCGTCAATGATGTGGTGGTCAAGGTCAATTATAACGATGATAACAAGTACTACCTGCGCCGCAATGCCAATGGTGAGAACGATAACGACGGCTGCTACTATGCCGATTTCCGCTGCACCAGCGGCAATCGCTCCACCATCTCGAAGAATACCGTCATCTACGGCCACAATCTGGGCCGGGCCGAAAATGCCCTGCTGACCGATTATCAGAACCACGCAAACGGCCCCAAGTTCGCTCAGCTACTGAAGTATCAGGACGAGGAATTTGCCAAGACCCATCCTTATATCTACTACTCCACCATCGAAGAGGACATGGTCTGGCAGGTATTTGCGGTATTCTACACCGATATCAAGTTCGACTACATCAACCCCAACCCCGCCGATGCCACCTTCAATAGCCTCATCAAAAAGGCCCAGGATCTTTCCTTCTACGATTATGATGTGGAAGTGACCAGCAACGATAAGATCCTCACCCTCTCCACCTGCACCTACCGTCTGGCGGATGATACCAAGCTGCACTATCCCAATGACTACCGCTATGTTGTCATGGCCAAGCTGCTGCCCGCCGATGCCGTGCTGGAGGATACCGTTTCCCTCACCGTCACCAAGAACGCCCCGGTAAAACCCGCCGGCGAATAATGCCCCATCCAATAAGGCCTCCTTTCCCACCGGGAAAGGGGGCCTTTCGCGTTCCCCTAAAGCCTCCCCAGTGTAAGGAGTGTGACACTGCACCATCCAAAAGCCTCCCCTGTGTAAGGGAAGGTCTCAGCCGATCGGCTGACGGAGGGGTTGTTGGCGCAAACTATGGCCAAGTTTCTTTTCGCCTTCGGCGTCGCATTGTCACCACAGGGTAACAGCCTGTACGCCTCGCCGGCGTGGCCCTACTTTTCTCTGAAGAAAAGTAGGCAAAAGTCATTTAGGGCTCCGCCCTAAAAACCCGACGCTCGTCGGACGCAACCTCCGCTTGAGTCGAGCTGACCCTGCGCTTTGCTTCGGGCAGCCCTCCCCGCTGCGGTGCGTCCTCCTCTCCCCATTTACCCCGCCCGGAAGCGCTACGCATTCCCGGAGCGGGATGAGACGACGCTTATAAGGTTGATTTTTAATTCGGTTCCTGCTGAATCCAAAATAAAATGCGCCGCAGGCACCTTGAGAGCGTATCTGCGGCGCTGTACGGACGATGCTTCGCATCGTTCGTATCCAGCCGCAGCTTAAGCGTTAGGGGGTCTTGGGGCACAGCCCCAAGTGTGTTTTGCCTACTTTTGTACACACAAAAGTAGGCCCCCGCCGGGTAGGCGTACAGACTATGCCTTTGCAAAAGGCTCCGTGCCGCCGAAGGCGACTACAATCTTGGCCCAAAAATTCTTTTACACACTTTCATTCGAAAAAAGCAGCCCCGCCGGGCAGGCGTGCAGATTAAAACCTTTTATAAAACTATGCGACGCCGCCAGGCGACTACAATCATAGCCTAAATATCTTTTGCCTGCTTTTCTTCACAGAAAAGCCCTCGCCGCCGGGCCGCCGCAAAAAAGAAAGCCCCCGCCATACGGCAGGGGCCTTGCTTGTCTTTTGTAGTTTGGGAATTACAGCTTGCCCAGCTTGGTGCGGCAGCTGCGGCAGACATACTTGTCGTCATAGGTAGCCAACTCTTCCTTGGAGCCGCAGAAAATGCAGCAGGGCAGGTACTTCTTAAGAATGACCTGATCACCGTCTACATAAATTTCAACATCACTGTGGATGTCGATGCCGAGGGTGCGGCGAAGCTCTACAGGGAGAACGATACGGCCGAGGTTGTCAACTTTTCTTACGATGCCGGTGGATTTCATGGTACAGGTTCCTCCTTAATAAAGTTAGGTGGTTTGCTGGCGGTTTACAATATCTTCTAATATTCTCGCTTTTTCTCTACCTTGCTACTAAGTGTACTATTATTTTCCATGAAATTCAAGAGGTAATTAGCACAATTTCGCAAATCTTGTGGATAATTTTTGCCCCTAATTTGCCGCTTTTTTGGTTATTGTTGCTAAAATTGATAAAATGCGCACAGATTCCGTTATTTTACATAATTCGATAAAAAGCATCAAAAAAGGAAAACATTAGCGCAATACGCTCCCGTAAGGAGAAAAAGATGTTGATAAATCATCTCTACTCCCTAAAAAATGAAGAAAGGAGCTCCGCCCATGATGAACGGTATCCTTACCGCCCTGCTTATTTTTTCGGTCGTCACCGCGGCCTTCACCGGCCGGATGGAAGCGCTCTCCGCCGCGGCGCTTTCCGGCTGCGGGGAAGCCGTAAGCCTGGTCATTACCCTAACCGGTATGCTGTGTCTGTGGAGCGGCCTGATGGAGATTGCCCGCCGCTGCCGCCTTACGGAAGCGCTGGCCCGGCTGCTGCATCCCCTCACCCGGTGGCTGTTCCCCACGGTGCCGCAGGGCAGCCCCGCTATGCAGGCCATCTCCATGAATCTTTCCGCCAATTTGCTGGGCCTGGGCAATGCCGCCACTCCCTTGGGCCTTGCCGCTATGCGGGAGCTGCAAAAGTTGAATCCCCATAAGGACAGCGCCAGCAATGCCATGGTCACCTTTGTAGCGATGAATACCGCCTCCCTCCAGCTCATCCCCACCACCTGCGCCGCGCTGCGGCAGCAGGCCGGCTCCGCCGCCCCTATGGAGATCCTGCCGGCGGTATGGCTCACCGGGCTTTCGTCCCTGGCTGTGGTCCTGCTGCTGGACCGTCTGCTGCGCGGGAAGTCCCACCAGCCGGAATAAAGGCAGGCCCGTGCAGGAGGTGGGGCGCCCGCAGGGCAAACCGCCCTTCCGGGCGGTTTCGGTGGCCTTCGGCCGCCGGCTCCGGCCTAGCCGGAGCGCTCTGCGGGCACCCTTCACCCCATCCGCGAATTTCATCAAAAGGGAGGGCATTCCATGTCATTCAGTGCCTGGTTCATCCCGCTGCTCATCACCGGCCTGTTCAGCTGGGGCCTCTGCTCCGGCGTGGATGTGTTCGATTGCTTTTTGCAGGGAGCCAAAGAGGGGCTCAAAACCGCCGCCTCCATCACCCCGGCCTTGGTCTGCCTGCTTACGGTGGTCACCATGTTCTGCCACAGCGGCGCCCTGGATGTCCTCACCGGCTTCCTTCGCCCCGTGACTCAGCTTATCGGCTTCCCGGCGGAGGTACTGCCATTGGCCCTGCTGCGGCCGGTCTCCGGCAGCGGCGGTACCGCCCTGCTGCACCAGCTGCTGGGGGAATACGGCCCGGATAGCTTTATCGGGCGGGTAGGCAGTGTGCTGGCCGCCGCCTCAGAGACCACCTTCTACGCTATCGCGGTCTACTACGGCGCGGTGGGGATCCGCCGTACCCGCCACACCATGGCCGCTGCCCTCACCGGGGATCTGACCGCGGCGCTGGTCAGTGCCCTTGCGGTCCGCTTGCTGCTGGGGGTGTGACCTGCCTCATCAGAGGGAAACGGTATCCAGATAATGCAGGAAGAAGCTGCCGTCCGGCCGTGTCATTACGGAGAAACGGGTCCGGAAGTCCCCAATTTTATAGGGATTTTCATAATATACATTGCCGTGCAGTTCGTAACTGACGCTTACCTCGGATTTTTCCCGATCAATTTGAACCTCCGTGTTCCTGCACACCGGAGTATTCCCCCATCCAAAGCCGGACCAAAACACATACTCCCCGGTTTCGGGAACATAGGTATCTTCACCAAACTCATAATCCGGAATATCAAACACCTCCTCGGCCATCTGCTGTATCTTTTCTTTTGGAAAGTGGTAACATCCCTCATCATCCATGGTGACAAAATCATGGTACAGGTATTTCTCCTCCTCCATGAACATTACCGTACTTAAAATAAAAAGATGGACCTGCCGGTCCTCCAACGGATAGGCGGAGCTCCCCAGGATATCTCCAGAGTAAAAGGCAAAGTTGGTCAGCTGTGCGGTCAGAACCTCCGAGGAGGCCTGCAGTTCCTTCTGCATTGCGTCCCAGTCCAATGCGGACTTTCCCTGCGGGGCGTTGCCGACGCAGGCGCAAAGGCTAAAGCAAAGTGCCAAAGCGATTGCGAGTGATGACATCTTTTTCATGGCGTTTTCTCCTGTATGTTTTTGCCGCTGCGGCAGGTTTTCTATCATTTTACCATGGGCGCCGCAGGCGGGCAACGGAAAGTTTTAGGGCGGTGACGCCTGTTCCTTGCCAGCGTCCGCCCTCCTCACAATTTTTTAACAAAATTGCCACATTCGGCGCTATGCAAAAGACTCCGCCGGTGCTATAATATAAATTAGAATACTATAACCTGTAAGGAGGAAATAGCAATGATGGACAAGATCCTGGTAGCCGATGACGACCTGAATATCTGCGAGCTGCTGCGCCTGTACCTGGAAAAGGAGGGCTTCGAGGTGGTAATGGCCCACGATGGCGAAGAAGCCGTGGCCAAGTTCGAGAGCGAAAAGCCCTCTCTTATCCTCCTGGATATCATGATGCCCAAGCTGGATGGCTGGCAGGTTTGCCGGCAGATCCGCCAAAAGAGCGATTGCCCCATCATCATGCTCACCGCCAAGGGCGAAACCTTCGATAAGGTGCTGGGCCTGGAGCTGGGCGCCGATGACTATGTTGTCAAGCCCTTCGATACCAAGGAGATCGTGGCCCGCATCAAGGCCGTGCTGCGCCGCAGCAGCCCCGCCGGCACCGCCGAAGGTGAGGTCAAGGAGGTCAGCTACGATAAGCTCACCGTCAATATGACCCGCTACGAGCTCAAAGTGGATGGCAAGGTCGTGGATGCCCCGCCCAAGGAGCTGGAGCTCCTGTTCCACCTGGCCAGCCACCCCAACCGCGTATTCACCCGCGATCAGCTGCTGGATGAGGTCTGGGGCTTCGAGTACTACGGCGACAGCCGCACCGTCGATGTCCACATCAAGCGCCTGCGCGAAAAGCTGGAAGGCGTCAGCGATCAGTGGAGCCTCAAGACCGTTTGGGGCGTCGGCTATAAGTTCGAGGTCAAGGAATAAGAATGAAAACTTCGCAGAAAACCCTGATGGGCAAGTACTATTCGGTGTGCTGCGCCATCATTCTGCTCAGTATGGTATTGGTCGGCTCCATCTTTATGGTGCTGGCCAATGACTACCTGCGGGAGGAAAAAATCAGCCTGCTGGAGAAAAATGTGACCCAGGCCGCCCGCCTCACCATGGAAAATTACGCCGCCCACGAGTACCGCTATGTCAGCAGCGATACCCTGCAGCCGGTGTATGCCGTGCTGGGCTCCGCCATTGAGGCCGACATCTACCTTTCCGATAACAAGGGCGATATCCTCATTATGGCCCATACTACCGAGAGCGCCATCCCCCAGTCGGTGCCGCAGGCTGTCCTGGATAGCCTCTCCAAAACCGGCAGCTATCAGGGCTCCGTGGTCATGGCCGGCACCGGGGAAGACCCCCAGTACGCCGTGGCCACCCCCGTGGTGGATGAAAACGGCCTTCTGGTGGGTGCCGTCATGGCCACCGCCCGGGCTGCCAACCGTGCCCTGGCCGGCGATATGCTCCAGATGTTCCTCATCGCGGCCATCGTGGTGCTGGTGGTCAGCTTTATCGTCATTTATTTTGTCACCACCAGCCTGGTAAACCCCCTGCGGCAGATGGCCGCCGCTACCCGTGCCTTCGCTAAGGGCGATTTCTCGGTCCGGGTGCCGGTGGAGGGCGATGATGAGATCGGGCGGCTGGCCTCCGCCTTCAATAACATGGCCACCGAGCTGGCCCTCACCGAATCGGTGCGCCGCAGCTTTACCGCCAATGTCAGCCATGAATTAAAAACCCCCATGACCACCATCGGCGGCTTTGTCGATGGTATCCTGGATGGCACCATCCCGCCGGAGCGGCAGAACCACTATCTGCGCATTGTCTCCAGTGAGGTCCAGCGCCTTTCCCGCCTGGTGCGCAATATGCTCACCCTCAGCCAGATCGAGGCCGGCGAGCGCACCATCCAGCCCACCGAGGTGGAGATCACCTCCCTTGTCACCAATACCCTGCTGGGCTTCGAGCAGCGGCTGGAGGAAAAGCACATCGAGGTGGAGGGGCTGGATACCGACCGCTACTGGGTGCTGGCCGATGCCGACCTCATCCAGCAGGTGGTGTATAATCTCATCGATAACGCCGTCAAATTTGTCAATGAGGGCGGTACCCTTTCCTTCGACTTTTATACCGAGGGCGAGAATATCATGGTAGCGGTACGCAATACCGGCTCCGGCGTCCTGCCGGAGGAGATCCCACGGCTCTTCGACCGGTTCTATAAGACCGACCGCAGCCGTAGCCTGGATAAAAACGGCGTAGGCCTGGGGCTTTCCATCTGCCGCACCATTATGAATGTCCACGAGGGCGAGATTTTCGTCCGCAGCCAGCCCGGGGAATACACCGAGTTTGTATTCGGCCTCAAGGCCGACCCCGCCCACTACAAAAAAGGCGTCAACCGCAAAGCCCCTATGGTAGATGCCAGCTTTACCACATTGCCGGCGGCCCCCGCTGCCGGCCGGGAGGAGAAACAGCATGAGAAACCGCAGCAATGACAGCAACTACCACTGGGATTACCAGGATTACCGGGGCAACTACGGCCAAAGCCCCGCCCGCGCCCGGAAAAGCAGCGGCCTGAAGTACTTCCTCATCGCTATGGGGGTGGTCATCCTGCTGGTGGGGGCGCTGTGCGTCGGGGCCTCCGTCTGGGGCAGCAAGCCTGCCCCGCAGCCGGATCAGGATTCGTCCATCGGCAATGAGCTGGAGCACCTGCCGGAGATCGACCAGCAGAACAAGCCGGAGGATAATGTGCCGGATACCACCGAAGACGGCCTTTTGACTCCCGCCGGCATCTATAAAAAGTGCGCCCCCTCGGTGGTGGGCATCATCACCTACGGCAGCAGCGCCACCGCGCAGGGCAGCGGCATCATCCTTTCGGAAAACGGCTACATCATCACCAATGCCCATGTGGTCAGCGGCGGCGAAAAGTTCGAGGTCGTGCTGCAAAATGGCGATAGCTATGATGCCACCGTCATTGGGGCGGATAACCAGAGCGACCTGGCTCTGCTTAAAATGCAGAACCCGCCCGAGGGGCTGGTCGCGGCTACCTTCGGCAACAGCGATGAGCTGGAGGTCGGCGAAATGGTGGTCGCCATCGGCAATCCCGGCGGTCTGGCGCTGGCCTCCACCCAAACCGTCGGCTACATTTCGGCGGTGCAGCGCACCATCACCACCGAGCTGGGCTACACCATGGTCTGCATCCAGGCGGATGCCGCCATCAATCCCGGCAACAGCGGCGGCCCCCTCATCAATACCTACGGCCAGGTGGTGGGCATCACCTCCAGCAAGCTGGTGGAGGAAGGCTACGAGGGCATCGGCTTCTCCATCCCCATCAATACCGCCCTGCCCATTCTGGACGATTTAATGCAGCACGGCCGGGTGACCGGTCGGGCACAGCTGGGCATCACCGTGGTGGAAGTAGGCAGCAATGAAGCCAATTATTACGGCATCCCGGCGGGTCTGCGCATCATGTCCATCAATGAGGACAGCGATGTAGGCCGTCAGGGCGCCGAGATCGGCGATATCATCACCTCCATTGATGGCTGGGCCATCACCAGCCGTGCCGATTGCAGCGATATCCTGGCACAGCACAAGCCCGGCGATACCGTGGAAATAAGCCTGTACCGGGCCAGCCGTACCGGCCGCGGCCAGACCTTCACCATCACAGTCACCCTGCTGGGGTCCTAAGCATCCCACAAAAGCCGCCCACGGGCGGCTTTTCTGCCCCTTGTGCCATATTGCCCATAAAGCCGTGTCATTTCCGGGCAAACCTGCCAATGGCATTTCGGTCGGGAGTGATGTATAATTAAAAAGAGGAGGAAAGCAACCCGCATCGACACAGTAAGGAGGTGCCGAACAATGAAAAAGAGGATATCAGCCGTACTGCTGGCCCTGGCCATGTTGTTCACCACCGCCCATGCCATGCCAATTTATGTGTATGGCAGCGCCCTGGGCTGGCAAGAACCGCTGACCCTGGAGGTGGAAAGCGGCGACAGCATCGATAATGTCAAGCAGAAGATCCAGAACACGGGTGTTTCGGTAGATGGGAAATGCCTGTATTTTGGCAGCAGATTTTTGGAGAACGGCCGCACTCTAGCAGATTATAATATCCAGAAGGAAAGCACCTTGCAACTGACTACCTTTTTGGAGGTAGCCGATTCAAAAAACCTGTCTGATGCCCTGGCTTCCGATGCCGCGGTCATTCGCTTGACTGGGGATATTGAGATCACCGCCTTTATGGCGGTGAGTAGACCGGTGACCATCGATCTGAACGGCCACTTACTGAAAACAACCAGCGGGGTCAGCAACTTGATCCATGTCACCCAAAATGGAGAGCTGACGCTGATCGACAGCAATCCCAATGCCGTTCACAAGTTCGATAAGAGCAACGCCCTGTGGAAGCTGGCAGATGAAACCACCGCCGAAGAAAATATCATAGAGGTAAAGGGCGGCGCCCTCACCGGCGGCAACAGCAAAGACGGCGGCGGTATCTATGTGAGGAAAGGCGGCACGCTCCTCATGCGGGGCGGCAATATCGTGGGCTGCACGGCGCGCGAGGGCGGCGGTGTTCATGTGGAAGCTGGCGGCCGGTTCAAGATGTCCGCCGGGACCATTACCGGCTGCACGGCTGGGCAGGAGGAAGGCAAGACGGCCAACGGCGTCTTTATCGCGGCGGGTGGCCGGTTTACGCAGTCACCCGGCGCCCAAATCACCGGAGAGGTCATCGGGGCCTATACGGTCACCTTCCAGTCGGAGGGTGGAAGCGAAGTAGCATCCCAGATTCGTGCCAACACCCCTGCCGACCAACCTGCCGACCCCACTAAAGAGGGCTATACCTTCATCGGCTGGTACAACGGCGAAAGCGAATGGAACTTTGAGACCCCCGTGACCGCCGATTTGACCCTGACGGCAAAGTGGCAGATCAACCGGTACACTATCACCTTTGATACCGCCGGCGGCAGCGAGGTTCCCTCCATCACCCAGGATTACGGCACGGCCATCACCCCTCCGGCTGCTCCCACCAGAACAGGTTACACCTTTGCCGGCTGGGATCGGGAGAGCCCCACCACCATGCCGGCCGGGGATATGACCATCACCGCCCGGTGGACGGTAAACCAATACACCATCACCTTTAAGCCGGAAAACGGCGGGCAGGATATCGTCATTAAGCAGGACTACGGCACGGCCATTACCGCCCCGGCCAACCCTACCAAAACAGGTTATACCTTTGCCGGCTGGGATAAGACCATTCCCTCCACCATGCCGGCTGGGGATATGACCATCACCGCCCGGTGGACCGAAAACCGGGTCATTGTCATCATCCGGCCGGATGACAGCAAGGATGAGCCGGATCCCGGCATCGTCCACCGGTGGGGCCCCTGGCGCTCCAATGGGGATGGGACCCATACCCGCCGCTGCACGGCCAGCGGCTGCTTCGACCAGCAAAACGGGAAGTGCTACGGCGGCGCCCCCAATTGCACCCAGCGGGCAAGCTGCATCCTGTGCGGCGCCAAATACGGCAAGACCGACCCCACATGCCACGCCTCCCTGGAAAAGCTGGAGGCGATAGCCGCCACTGCGGCGGCCAATGGCCGGGTGGAATGCTGGCACTGCACCGCCTGTGATAAGTACTTTGCGGACGCGAACGGCAAAACGGAGCTCACCGCGGAGAATACAGTAACCGAAAAGGTGCCGCCGAGCATCATACAGGGCAACGACGCCCGGTGGAAAAAGGGCGAAAGCAGTACACTTACCTTCCGCTCCGATGCGGCGTTTGAGGACTTTGCCGAGGTGCTGGTAGATGGCGCGGTGCTGCCCTCCGAAAGCTACGAGAAGCGGAATGGGGAAGGCAACATCATCGTAGAGCTGCGGGAAAGCTACCTGGAGCAGTTGGCCGAAGGGGAGCACACACTGGTGATCCGCTCGGCAAGGGGAGATGCCACCACCCACTTTACCGTGGAGGCAGCACCCGATGAAACCCATCCGGTGAGCTGGTGGGTTTACGCGGCGGCTCTGGGGGCTTTTGCCATCGGCACCTGTGTCGCAGTGATCTCCTTCCGGCGCAAAAAAGCCGGATAAGTGACAGCAAATAGCAGAGATTCCGGATCTCCTTCGTACCAAGTGTACGGGGGAGATTTTTTATTCAATTTTCAAGGTACTGTTGGGAGGCAGGTTCTCGCTTAAGGCAGACCCCCAAATTGCCCGATGAAGTCTGCTGAGATGAGTGAGCTTTTCGAAAAGCAAACCGGCGCCCCTGTTTGACCGGTGGGGCGAAAAGGCTCTCGATTTATTGTTCGGGGAGAGAGGCCGACGCGAAAAGATTTTTTGCCGGCGAGAAAAAGTCCTTTCACTAATCCCTGCAAATCGCCCCTTTTTTGCATGTGAGAGGTTAATAATTCACTTTTTTTAATGGAAAGTTTACATTTTGGGAAGATATTGGGCGAGAATTGTATAAATAGTGGGCTTTATTGGGAAACAGAAACTGGGATTTGTTGTGCGAATTAAGGGCGGGTTTGTGGGCGCCTGGCGGCGGGTGTGGCCTTGTGCAAGGCTTTTGGAGCACGCCTACCCGGCGGGGGGCTACTTTTGTATGCGCGCGTCGTCGCGGGCTTTGCTCCATGTCGGGTCGCTATCCCTATGGGATAGACAACCCTCCAACGCTCCGCCGCTCCTCCTTTCCCCGGCGGGCCTTGCGACCCGCCGGGGGCCCCATGCCAAAACACGCTTGGGGCTGTGCCCCAAGACCCCCTAACGCTTAAGCTGCGGCGGGATACGAACGATGCAAAAGCATCGTCCGTACGGCGCCGCAGATACGCTCTCAAGGTGCCTGCGGCGCATTTTA
>ERZ857922.4024-NODE-4024-length-11651-cov-4.789841_pt1 | contig 11651 bp, 12 predicted proteins | sample MGYA00519579_ERZ857922 | MGnify/ENA primary metagenome ERZ857922 (study PRJEB31778, sample SAMEA3449375) | human gut metagenome | biome: human gut; feature: human-associated habitat; material: faeces | place: United Kingdom | collected 2010/2012 ... | reverse complement strand
TTCATCCAATCTATCGGAGTATTCCGTATTTAATATTTTCCGGCACTGCTCCGCAAGTTCATCCAGATCCACATCTCCATATTGTTCATCTATTTTTTTCTCCGGATAATAGGTAAGTGCTCCCATACCTGACTTTCCAACAATTGCCAGCCGATCCAGCACTGTTAATTTGTCTGGATTCTGCTTATGTGCACGTAGCAGACGATCCAACAACAATCTCCCCCAATTATCCGGCAAACTATCTGCAAATACTCCAAATAATCCGTCAAAATAATCTTTTGTCGGTACAAAAACCTGCTTTTTAAGGGGAAGTGAAAACGGACTGATCGGAAAACCATTTTCAATCCATTCTTCACTATATTGAAACGCAGCTTTATGGTCAGCTGTCATAGCCAGTGTTCCTACAAGTTTTTCATCATAAAATACCTGTAATGCATTACCTTCCCTCATTTATGACCTCCTGAATATCTTTATATGGAACATGCGTAAAAATATTTCTAAGCTCATCTGCAATATCCAAAGCCATGGCAATCTTTGTCAGTGATATCAATGATATCTGTCCGGTAGTTTCGAATCTCTTAATTGAACCATAGCTTACTCCGCTCATGGAAGATAATTTTTCCTGAGAAATAGAGCGTCGTTTTCTGATATTACGCACCCTTTGTGCAAGCTTCTGATCCAGTTCCTCTGCTGTTTCCCATACAAACTGCTCCATTTTCCCTCCTTGCTTTTTATTATTTTATGGATATTATTTTATCCAATATTTCGCTATTTCATTAAAATCAGATAATATTTTATCCAGTATTATTCTATCATTTACTCTTTCATAAATCAAGCCTTTACCTATTCTTTATATATTATTGAAAATTTATTAAAAAAAGAAAAAGCACCTGATGTATCGTCAGATTTGTGGTATACTTTACGTATTACTTACAGACTCCCGGGAGGAGACGGCTATGCAAAATATAATTCCCGATGAAAGATATTCTGTGGCTGACGAAGCCATTTTAGGTGCTTTTTTCAAATTGTTAAAAGAAAAGAAGCCTGACAGGATTACTGTATCCGACATCACTAAAACAGCTGGTATTGCCAGAAGTACCTTTTATAATCACTATCAGGACATCCCTTCACTGATCTCTGCAGTTGAGGATAAAACTATTCATGATGTTTTTTCCATGATGGAAAATTTCCAGCCAAAAAATGACCGGGATATCTGCAGTTCCTATTTTCTGACTCTGTGCCGATACACTATGGAAAATCCTTTTCTGTCCGGTCTTTTGAGCACGCCCCATGGCAATGATCTGTTTGAAAAAATGCTGACTATGCTCCATCATTATGTTACAGAAACTACATCTAATTCCAGGCCTGACAGGCATACAAAGGAAGAAGTTTCCTATGTGATCACCTGCGCCATCGGCAGTACCATCGGCGTTCTCCACAAATGGAGCCGGGATAATTTTAATCTGGCACCGGAAGTGATCGCTGATATTCTGTCTGAGGTTTTTTTATCCGGTATGCTTCCACTTTTATCTTAAGCCTCTGTCTTATTCCAGAGGCTCATCAATCAGGACATCCTGTCTCCTGATTTTTTTTGTTGTGTTGCGGATAAACGGATTTTTGCGGACAACCAATCCTGTAATGCGGCGATAGGTGGGCTGATTTCTGTTATATTCATCCAGAAATGCCTGAAGCTGTGTCTGAATTGTCTCTGCATCCAATGCTTTCGCTTCCACAACAGCCTGCTCCGGATAGATGCGGGCGGTCAGTCCATTGTCCTCACCTGTGACGATCACTTCTCCTACCAGCGGATTCAGAGCCAGCTTATTCTCAATCTCCTCTGGAGATACATTTTCACCATTGGACAAAATGATCAGGTTCTTCACACGTCCATTGATAAACAGATAACCGTCTTCATCCATATATCCCTTGTCACCGGTATGCAGCCAGCCATCCTTTAAAGTCTCTGCTGTCTCATCAGGCATCTGATAATATCCTTTCATAACGCTACTGCCTTTTACCAGGATCTCACCGTTTTCAAATCTTATCTCTGCATTTTCAAGTGGTTTTCCAATAGAACCCTTTTTATTGTTTTCCAGTGTATTATTGCTGATAACAGGAGAGCATTCTGACATTCCATAGCCTTCCAGTACTTCGACGCCATATTCTGCAAAACGGTCAATATAATATGGATCCAGATGTGCACCGCCTGTAAAGATAATACGCAATTTTCCACCGAATACCTTTTCTGCCAGAACTGCCTTCGGAATTGACGGATCAGCGGCAGCCAGTCTCTTATAAATAGTTTCGATCATCATTGGAACCATAAGCATAATCTCCGGTTTGAAAATACTCATATTCCTTACCATATGGAGCAGGGAATCATTGATGCAAAGAGTTGCACCCAGAGAGAATCCCTTCAGCCAGTCCATAACCAGGCAGAATGCGTGATGGATTGGAAGCACACTGAGCACGGCAGTTCCCGGTTCTGCCGTAATCTTTACTGCCTCAACATTGGAAGCTAGATTATTCTGTGTCAGCATAACACCCTTGCTCTTTCCTGTTGTTCCGGAAGTGAAGATAATGGTCGCAATATCCTCTGCATCCGGGCAGACAGAATCTGATGATGCACTCTTTCCTGCATTTCGAAGTTCGCCAATACCGTATACCTTTGCCGGCGCATCCTCTACCTCTTCCTGAAGCATCCACACCTTCTGAAGTTTCGGGCAGTTTCCAAGAAATGCATCCAGATATGGCCTAAGCTTCGGACTTAAGAAAAGAGCTACGGAATCGGAACGGTTAAGCAGATCGATCAGATCCTCACAGGGAAGTGCTGCATCCAGCGGTACTGCTGTGGTACATCCTGTAATGATTCCCAGATAACTTTCCATCCACTCTACAGAACTGGTTCCGATCAGTGCAATGTGTTTGCCCTCAAAGCCTTCTGCAAGAAGACCTTTTCTGGTGGAAACTACATTTTCCATCAGTTCGCCATAGCTTCTTTCCATAATTTCCTTTTTCTTGAGCCATTTTACTGCTTTTACTTCATCAAATTTACGTACACTTTCTTCTAATATATTTCTGATCAGCATATCTGTCCCCCATTATTTTCTGAACTGTTCAAGTTATGGATATCCTGTCAGGTACAAAATATCCTTGACCCTGACATCTTTATAAGTTTTGCTTCGAAAAAAATTACTGAAGTTCTTCCAGCAGATTTAAGGCTTCACCAAGAGTTGTGATCTTCAGCACTTCGCTCTCGTCAAGTTCAAGATCAAAGGTATCCTCAAGCTCACCTAAAAAGGACATAAAATCCAGAGAACTGAAACCCAGATCCTCGCGGAATCTCATTTTATTATTCATTTCTTCCGATGCTACCTTGCTATACTGTGCTACGATATTTTTAAATTCCATTTCCTGATTCATTGCATTTCCTCCTGATATTGATTTAGTTAAACCAGTTCCATAATTTCGCCGATGCTCATATCCGGCTCTGCGATTCCCTTGAAAAGAATACGCATCATATAATAATAGAGCAGTTCCATATCATGTTCCTCCAGATGAGCAGTCTGGTAATGATAGGAGAAGTTCATACCTCCATCTTCTGTATGGGATACAGTCAGATACATCTTCTTGGTAGCTGCACCGTTTGCAAACCATTTTGCATGCTGACGGATAGTTCCAAGCATTTCATTCTCTACCTTCACAGTCATTGGCTGGTAAGTCAGATAACAGCTCTCATATCCTGTATGCTCCGGTGTATTGTATCTCTTTCTCATCTCATCCATAATAAATGCCGGATCGTAATTGCTGTGCATGTAGATACGATTCTGCATATTCTGAATCTCATAAGCAGCAGAAAGGAAATCTGTCTCCGGTGCGATCACTGTTCTGCATGGGAACATGATAGTTCTGCTTCCTCCTGAAGTCCATTCATCATGAGTAGAACGTCTGGATATAAAGTTCTGGATAGTGATATCTTCCTGTCCGTTATTTACCTTTGACAGATAGGTACGGATGCCAAGCAGAAGAAGGTTTGTCATAGACAGCTGATGGTTCATACAGAAATCGATCAGATTTTTAGTTGGTCCCGGCTCCAGATAATAATCCTTAACTGCCACAAACAGATCCTTCATCTCAATGTCAGAAGAACGAAGTTTTGGATTTCCATGACGTTTTCTTGCTTCCTCCAGTACGGACGGTCCCTGAATATCAGAATATAACGGCTCACCCAGTGCATCCAGCTGGTCATCCCAGAATTTTTTGTCTTTTGCAAAACGCTTTTCATTGCCCGCTTTTGCCAGATCTTTTTTCAGGACTGTTTCAAAATCTACCAGCTCCTGCGGGCAGGCTGTTCCATATCTGTAATGCGTATATAATTGGAACAGATCTTCGATCATAACTACAAGTCCACAGGAATCGATCAGTCTGTGATCCATATGTAAAAAGAAACCATTGTATCCTTCCGGAAGCTTCAGCATAATAAATTCACACATCGGGATATTATCTCCGTCAAATGTTTCATAAGCCCACTGCTGCATCAGCTCATCTGCCTTTGCCAGACTTTCCATTCCCGACAGATCCTTCAGCTCAATATCTCGCGAATCCTGCTTCTCTATATACTGTTTTACATTTCCATCTTTATCCGGCTTTGTAAAACGGACTCTGGTACAGCCTGAACGCTCTGTTTCCATCTGAATACATTTTTTTAATAATCCAAAATCCAGTTCTGCCTGTACAGAAGCCACAACACTTACGCCAGATACCTGCTGTGTACCATAATCCATGATCCAGTTATGATGCATCTTCTGAGCTGCCGTCAAAGGATAATAATTTCTCATATAATAGATAACCTCCATTGTCCCGGTTTTCCTCTTTATCCGAGACAGAAAACATTGTATATATGCTTCAGGTGCAAAAATATCATACCTTCGCAGGAAATACCAGTACCCCAAAGACTTAATGAACACTTTACAAAAAATTGACCGGGACTTATCATGCATTTAACATAACAGATTAAAGGTATTTTTCCTGTTATGTACTATGTCTGATAAATCCCGGTCAGGATTTTTTATGTCCGTTTAATCGTATTTCTCAAAGAATTCCATCATCTTGCGCTGATACAGTTCCGGATCCACATAGGCACTGCACAGATGCCGTGCTCCCGGTATGATCACCAGTTCCTTCTCTGCCCTGCAGAGCATATAATTCTGAAAAGAGTTATTCGGATACACATAGGTGTCCTTCTCTCCATGGAAAAAGAGAACCGGTCTTGTATTTTTTTTCATAGCTTCGACAGTATCTGCATCTTTCATATGAAATCCTGCCAGAAGAGAACAGAACCAGTCCAGTTCCATCAGAAGCAGTGGAATATGATGCAAATGGAACCAGTTAGCTGCCATATCACGCATCTGTCCTTCCATAGACTGAAAACCACAGTCCGCGATCAGGCCTTTTACCTCCGCCGGGAGCGTATGTCCTGATGCCATCAGTACAGCAGCTGCCCCCATGGACTGTCCGTACAGATAAATCGGAAGCTTCTCTTTGTTTCGTTCAGATACATAGACTGCCCATTGCTGCACATCCCATTGTTCCTTTGCTCCAAAGGTGATATATTTTCCCTCGCTGTCACCGCAGCAGCGATGTTCTATAAACAGGACATCACACTGATGCTCATGCAGATATTTTGCCATAAATGACAATGTGCCAAACCGGCTGCCGCGATATCCATGGCTTAATATAACAATCCGTTTTGCATCTTCTGCCGGCAGATATAATGCATGCAGTTTTAATCCGTCAATGCTTTTAATATAACAGTCCTGCATCTTCTGTTCAAGACACCAGGCCTTACTCTCATTATATACTCTTGCATAACCATTCCTGGGATGATTTTCCCTGATATGAGATAGTTCAAACCATTTCTTTCTTTCCTTTTTGTGCTCTCCTCTTTTGCAGCAGACTACCATGTTAAAAAAACGCCATCCCACCTCCAGTAATCCCAGAAAGACTGCCAGCAGTATTGCAAACGGCTTAATTAATTTTTTCTTCATCACGATTTCCCCACAGTCCACATTTTAGAATAAGAATTCTGCCTATACGGCTCAAATCACATCGGACAGCTTCTTCGCTCCTCTTTGTCCATGTCTCCTCTGACATAACGAGCATTGAATTCCATATTGATATCGCGGATTTCTCTTTTTCCCTCGATATAATCCTGGTACATCTCCGCAAGACCTGACATGCATCCGTCACAATCTGCTGAAATATTACCCAGTGATTCCTCTACGATCTTTTTACGCTCCTCAACTGTTGTGTCTTTGATCAAATATCCTAACATTTTGTTCCCTCACTTTGCTTTTATCCTTTTGATTTATATATTACTACAAATCTAGGAATCATTAAATTGTTTTGATAGAATTATTATAAGCAACCGCTGATTGCTGCACCAGTTGCGGCCTCTTCTTTGCACTCTGATAAAGTCAGTTTCATCCCGAACATTTTCTCAGCTATCTCACAAAGCACTTTGTTTTTTCTGAGCCCATTACCAGATCCGATCATCTGAACAATCTTTATCTCCGTGCCTTTTTCAATCTGAACAAACATATCATAAAGTTCCCGGATCATGCCTTCCAGTACGCCATATGTCAGGAATTCCGGTGTGAAATTATCTGATGAAATATTTCTGATTTCCCCACGGAGCCCTGAATCTGTTCTGGTTCCATCAAAAGTTGTCTGCACTTTCATACTACTACTTGAGGCGTCCATTCCTTTTTCTGCAAGTCTTCCCAATATTTCATACAATGGTATATCCTGTCCGGTTGCCTCCTTCATAAATGACCTGAAAAAATTCTCAAGCAATGCATATGCTTTACCACCACACAGGGAAGCTCCAACCAGAAGATATTTTCCCCCAAGAAATGGACGCGCTTCGATTCCCTCCGTCTCAAAATACTGATCTGTCAGAACTGAAATCTGTCCTCCTGTTCCCATATTCACCAGTAATGTATTATTTTCGCTGCCTGCTGCCCCCAGAAAGCTGGCCTGATTATCACCGATTGCTACTGTTACCGGAATATCCTTATACATTCCCAGCACTTCCATATCTTCACAAATTTCCGGCAGTCTTATAGTGTCCATTCTAATTTTATTCAACCAGTCCGTTTCAAAACACTTTTTCTGCACATTAAAAAATCCAAAACTGGCAGCATTGCTAACGTGTACGAGTGGATGAGTTCTCTTTGTCAGACACATTCCAAGATAATCCATGATTGTACAGAATGTATTCGCCTCTATCGGAACCAGATGATGTTTTTCATTATATAAATGTGTGATAAGTCCATAACCAGAAGCAGCCTTGTACTGACATTTCTCTTCGATCTCTTTTAAGAGACTTTTTCCTGTTTTATCATCACAGATATTCCCACGTCCATCCTGCCATGTATACAGTGGACTTACACTTCTCCCCTCAGCATTCAGATAGACAATTCCATGCATCTGTCCGGTCAGACCAATATTGTGTGCATCCGGATATTTATCAATAAACTCATCGACGACTACCTTTGCCTTTTGGATAATCTTTTCTGCATCCTGGATTCGTTCCCACTCATTAGAAGTTCTAATAAAACTTCCATTTTGTATTGTCTTTGCCTCTATTACAGTTGAATGTCTTCTTTCATCAACTTCAACAACCACTCCGCTGATCGTAGTTGTTCCAATATCAATTCCAATCGCTTTCATCTTTGAAATATACCTCACTGTACACTCAATTTCTCTGCCAAAAGGAAATCATTTTTATTTTTCCACACTCCAGATCAGATGACTCTTCGCAGCCAGTTCCTCTGCTTTCTGCTGTGCCTTTTCTGGCTCATTCTCATAATTCCAGAGCTGGAATGCTTCTTTTACATTTTCTGTAATCCTCCTTCACATATGTGACGATATATCTATGTGAAACGTTACACAATTTTTTCAAAAAATTATTTTATTACTTAAGATTATAGCGTGTTTCTGCCAAAAGAAAAGCATTTCATGAAAAGCTGTTAATAAAAAAAAATTATTGACAGGCATCCTTACATTTGTTATAGCTGGAAGAATTCAAAACTGAACTTAAAGGAAGGGAAACATTCTATTATGGCAGTTTTCATTGAATTATTTCTGCTGGGTGTCGGACTTTCCATGGAAGAGGGACTTTGCGGAAGAACTACGGTCTTTCAGGATGAGCTTCGTGAAGGCCGCCGCGGACTGGATATGATTGGTGTTACTATAGAGATGCACGATCCTCTTGATCTGGTAATCATTATGCTTGGAACCAATGACTGCAAGGCTCGCTACAGGGCATCTGCCAGTGTGATTGCCAAAGGGCTGGAGCAGGTGATCCGTAAAGCTCGAACCAATGCATCTCAGCCATTTGACCTTCTTGTCATATCTCCAATTCACCTTGGTCATGGCGTGGGAGAACCAGATTTTGATCCGGAGTTTGACCAGGACTCTGAATCCGTTTCCAGAAATCTTGCTGACGAATACCGTAAAGTTGCACTCCAGAATCATGCCGCATTCCTGAATGCTGCTGATTTTGCATCTCCAAGTGCTACTGACCGCGAACATCTGAATGAAGCCGGACATGCAGCACTTGCAGATGCAGTTTACGATAAGATTCTCTCACTTGGAAAAGGGTTTCCGTATAACCTTCATTAATATAAAGCAATGTCTGGTCGTTAATATACTTAGCATAAACTTCCTGATTTGCATCAATCGTATACTGGGTAGCCGGTTTGCTTTCCGCTGTTAATTCTGATGCTGCAATGAAAATCCAGATAAACATTTTAACCGGAAATCGGGAAAGACCTGACTATTTATTGCTTTCAGCCGCATCCGGGGTATTGTGCATGTATATTGATTCCGGGATGAATGTAACAGACCCGGGTGAATGAAAATCTTCACTCTCTACCCAACATTTAACTTTCACATATGAAAGAGACTTTGTGCCGTACATAAGGCTCCCGAGGATGTCAAGTCATTGCTACAAAAAATATGCGGCTTTTTTGCCACGAAAATGGCTTAAAACCGCATATTTCTGTATAGAGGACGTTATATAATTGTCACAAAGTAGGTGGGGAGGATGTAACGTCATTGCTACATCTTTTCTATCCTAATGCGTCAATATTTATTCCTACTTTCGCAAATAAAAATTGTAGCAACACATGCATTTGCGTATCTGGATTATCATAATATCTGTTTTCTTTTGGCGTTTTATTTGCCTCTTTACCCTGATTATCCTCTGATATTTTTTTACCCCTTTGAATTGCATTCTTTATATCAGATAATCCGATTTGATTGACTATTTCCGTTACCCTTTTTTCTTTTTTTATGTTTGCATCTGCTGCTAACCCAAAAACTTGTCGTAATTTATCAGCATATGCATCCTGATTTTGTACTATATCAAAATAGTCTTCTTTATGAAGAATCAGCCATAAATCAAAACAATAATTTGTATATCCTAATTCAATCTTATTTTCTATTGCCAAATCTATTGCTTCTTCATACTTATCCTTTTTTCCGTCATAATCAAAAACAGATACTTTGTTTTCCTTACCAATAGATTTCTGAATAGTTCGTTCTACCACACACTTAGGATTTCCGCCATATGGTTCCGCATAATCAAATACTAAATCATGCGTTCTTTCTTCAACGCAATTCACTAATTCTGCTACTTTATCAAAATATATTCTTTCCTGGTTTTTTCCCTCACATCCTACAATGCAGAGGAATTGTGGTCTTCGTATTTTATTGTTCTTTGGACGATTCAAGATTATTCGCCTCTCTTTCCAATATGTGCTTAAATGCAATTTCCAAATCCATATGTGGCAATGCTCCATATTTTCCATTCAAATAATTTTTTAATATTCTTTCTTCTGGACGTAATTTGTAATCTGCTAAAGAATATATCTCGCTCACCATATCATTCCTTCGCTTTTCAACCATTACAATTTGATCATGTCTAAGCAATTCACCGTCTAAATATATTGGATTATGCGTATTGAAAATTAACTGAGCATTATTTTTATTGATATCTTTATTGTTAAAAATTCTTATCAGCGATACAACAATTTCAAAATGCAATGAAGCATCCATTTCATCCAAAACAATGACCCCGCCATTATCTAAAACATCTATAAACGGTTGTAACAATCTAATCAAATGGATAGTTCCTCTCGATTCCATCAGCTCTGAATCTACAATCATGGATATTGCATATTTTTTTTGTGGTTGCTCATCTTTTCTTAATGGTACTTGATACATTGAACACATAGATAATTCATCATTATCTGTTTCTGCCATAAATCCAATTTTTTGATTTCCAAACTCAGCTATATTCATAACTTCTTTAACTGAGGCACTTTCGAAAATATTTCTACGAATATCTTTATCTGGTTTTTTATTAAATATCGTCTTTAAGTCTTTTTGTCTAAAATTCATGTCATTTGCATTCATAATAACATTAAATTTTTCAAACCATAAATTAAAATCCTCAAAATATTTTTTATCAAACAAATTGCTAATTGCACCTGCTACAACTAACTTTTGTTTATCCAATGTCTGATTCAATTTGTGAATCAAGCGTTCAGAAAAATCCGCATCATCCTTATTAATATAACCTTTTTTTACTAATTTCTTTACATCCACATAAATTTGATTTTCATCATCTCGTGAAAAGAACAAGTCATCATTAACATAAAGAACCTCTTCTTCAATTTTATATACATCAATATCCGTAAACTTAATTCCGTATCTATAAATATTATTTTGAGTGGAAAATGTAATTTCTAAAGAAACCGGATCATACCAACTTGTATCTCTAATAAAAGATAACATACTTTTATAAGATTCCAGCTCTTTGCAATTTAAGGTTCCTTTCATAACCATTTTTTTTAATATATCCATTGCCAACACAATGTTGGATTTTCCACATGCATTTGCTCCATAAATGACAGTCATTGGTAATACTCTTAACTTATTACCATTTACACTTTTATCTATCACATAATCATTATGCGTTTTCTGTTTACTTGAAAGCATTGTAAAAAAAGTCTCATCTTTAAATGACCTAAAGTTTTCCATTTTAAAGTTTAACAACATTTTTTTTGCATCTCCTTTCCATTTCTTTATATAATTATACATCATTATTGCTTTTTATCAACAATTTTATTGTTATTATATGCTAATTTGTTGCTATTTATACTCCACCTCCACTCTCCCGTCATCATACACATATATTCCCTGCACATATTCTTCCAGCATCTCTCGTGTCAGCTTCTCATAGCCTAAATACTTCAACATTTGCTCCACCGGAATATTCTTTTTCATCAGGATTTCTTTCTCGTCGTTTATCAACTCATCCAGTTCCTGTACACGTTTCTGCAGTCGTTCTCTTTCTTCTTCCAACTGCTTCTTGGCTTCCATAAACTGGTTCTGGTTCATCTGTCCCTCGTGATACTTCTCGTAGTTCTGGCGGTTCTGGATTTTTATTTGTTCTTGACACTTTTCACAATCTGCACTTTCCGTCTTATAGGCTTCTATACTGTCCTCATGCTGTTTTCTCATGGATTGCTGCATCTGTTCTTGGCTGATATTCTGACGTAAGTAAGCCTTTATTTCTG
>ERZ857922.4011-NODE-4011-length-11688-cov-5.846385_pt1 | contig 11688 bp, 13 predicted proteins | sample MGYA00519579_ERZ857922 | MGnify/ENA primary metagenome ERZ857922 (study PRJEB31778, sample SAMEA3449375) | human gut metagenome | biome: human gut; feature: human-associated habitat; material: faeces | place: United Kingdom | collected 2010/2012 ... | reverse complement strand
GCTTGGAATGCATAATTATCGCACATAAGTTCAATTGCTTATTCATGTATTTATGGCAGGCATAGAACAGTTAATGCCATGGAGTGACTTCATAAAAGAGAAATGTTCAGGTGTAACTAATACTTCAACCGAAAAACCTGAAAGCCGTGGGAACCTCTCAATTTGAGGTTCCCTGTAGGTCGTGAACGTAGCCTTATTCATCGCTTACCTAATATAAAATCTAACTAGAGAGTTTTAGAAATAATGATTTGACATTGATTAATCTACATGTTAAAGTATTAAAAGAATATATAAAGGAGGTTTTTATTTATGTCCATAAAAATGGCACAAAAAGAATTAGATGTTTTATCGTTATTGCTTCGTTCAGAAAAACCAATGGCGATCTCAGACATTGTTGCTACTAATCCAGATTACACAATTAATATGATCAAACCTATTATTCGTAAACTATGTAATTTGGAAATGGTTGAGGTTGCTGGTATCGTTTATCGCGGTACTTCCATTGCCAGAACTTTCCAACCCACAAAAACAGCACATCTTGTTCTTCAAGATATTTTTAAGCAGGAGTATCAGTCTTTCCGTGAGCTTTTTACGGATAATTCCCTTCTACTCTCTCTTGTGAAATCTGAATTAAACAATACTTCAGATTCAAAAGAAATCAAACGTTTAGAAAATATCTTAGAAGCTTTTAAGGCAGAAAATGCTGGAGGTAATAATCATTGACCTGTTCGTTTGATACGATGTTAACAACTGTCCTTACATCATTCATTCTTTATTTAATTGTTAGTTTTCTATTTATTAACTCAAAAAGAATATTGATAGTTGGGTACCGAACAGTTGTTTATATTTGTTTACTTTCTATCTTGCGATTAGTTTTGTCAATTGAATTTTCATTTTCTGTACATATAAACTTAAATACTTTTTTTTCTAGCGTTATCTTTTTTTTCGTAAACATCATACTTTTTTTCATTTTTTTAAGATTTCGCTATGGGATATTATTGTCATCATTTGGGGAGTTGGTATTATCATTCATCTTTACAAATATTGGAATCAATATCAAAAAGATAAATGGTTTATTTATAATATAGGAATTAATGTTTCTCATATGGAAAAATATTCTTCAATTTTAAATTCTGTTTGTAACAGATATCATCTGGATAATGTTTTTCAAATATATGAGATTTTAGGTCTCTCAAGCCCTATGATTTTTTCTATGCACAAACCAATCATTTTGTTACCTATTGAAAATGAATATTCTGTTGAAGAATTAACATTTATATTCCGGCACGAAGTAGGACATTTTCGGAATCATCACCTGCTTTATCAATTGTTTATTCAGCTATTTTTCACCATATATTGGTGGAATCCCTTTAATAAACATATTGAAAAAAAGCTTAATGTTTTACTAGAGACAAGTATTGATCATTCTTTTCTATCGAGTAAACAAGAAACTAGTGAGTATTTAACTTGCCTGTTAAAAGTGAAAAAAAGCGCGCTGACCTTAAATACTTCACATATTCCAAAATCGCTTACTCTTTCGATGAGTAATTTTCAAGAAACATCTTTGGAAAAGCGTTTTCAATTATTAACCAATTCACATAAACATAATAAATTACTTTCTTTTGCTTTATGTATTGGTTGTACTGGTATTTTTATTTTTTCATACTATTTTACATTAAAAGGTGATGCACTTCCTACAGAGCTGGCATCAGATGAATGCTTTATACTTACTTCAAATAATGCTTACGCCATTCGCAATGATAATGGAAGTTTTGATATTTATCTTTATGGAGAATATTTAGAAACAACAAATTCCCTTGAGGAATATGGAACCTTTCCAATTTATGATAGTAAGGAAAAACTAACACATTGAAACATAATTACAGATTTGTTTTTTTAACAATTTTTTCTTTATTTTTTTATTTTAATATAACTGTACCTACTTCTGCAACTACTATTTCTAACATAGAACCTTATTATAAATTTGCAGAGCAAAATAATATTTTACCATATTCTGATGCTTGCATTTGGGTATACAAAAGTACAAACGGCAAATTATACAAACGATTATATAATCGCAATTCCAATGAATGGGTAAGCGATTGGATCTATGTAAAAGATTTATGACAATTCAAATAATGTAAGCGCCAAATAGGTTCTTTACAAGGTTAATTGATATGAAAACAAATTTTAAGAAAAAGGTTAAATTGCTTTGAGTTTTAGCAATGCTCTTTACAATCAACTAATTTTGGAAACAACTACCCAATATTGAAACATTTGAATTAGAGAAGACTACTCCATCCAGTTACAGGTTGGAGTAGTCTTCTCTAATTCAAATATGAAGTTCTGATAGACGGTAATTGTCAAGATAGTTGTCAGCAAAAGTTGAAATTTTTTTTCATTCTGGTTGTCCCATCCTACTCTGTACAAGAATCGCTGCTTCTGCCTTTGCGTCCTCTGGTAAACAGGACTGAGGATGTTCGGATACAGCTGACTGTTCAAATGTAACCTGAACAACTTCCTGCTTTTGTGTGGCTATGGTTGTTTTCGATTGAGATTCTGAGATTTCACAAGCTCTGTTACGAAATCTTTTGATCTGGTAATAAAAGTTACTCGGACAGATTTGATGCGCTTCGCACCATTGCTTATCCGTAAGTCCACTGGAACGGCATTCCTGAATTAAAGAAAGCCACTCCTCATCTGTACGATATTTTCTTTTTATCATAGGTGTTGTTTACTCCTAATGGTATTTGGAGTTGATATAGCACAGGCTCCAAAAAATTTGAAGTAAAATGGTCCTAAATGCAAAACTGAGAAACAGAAGACTTGCCACTCCATGCATTAATTATGGCACAGTTAGGGAGAATATGGAATCCGGGGTGTTATTCGTCGCTTACCTTTAATATTTTAAGTTCCTACATATAATCTGATATATATCATTTATACATTTGTACCAAACTTTTTTTAAGTTCCAGAAAAGCATCTAGTCCATCTGTATCAACAGCAAAAAATTCATTATCGGAAACCGCCTCATATGGAACATACGTCGATTCTTCTGATACCGGATAAATTACATTGTCATGTGCTGTATAGCTAAATACTGGGGCAATAACATGATTTTGGGGTAATTGAAATACTTCTGTTCCATCTTTTGTATATCCAATTGACTCAGATAAAAATATTAGATAATCTGCGCCATCTTTCATAAAATTTACAAAACTCAAATCCATCTCTTTTCTAACAACATATACTTTCCATCGATCAAAAGTAATATAAATTTCAGAACCGCTTGCCAAATTTTCACCTAAAAAAACTTGTTCAATGCGAACCTTCTGCTGCCATCCTTTAAAAAAGAACTCTGGGGGATCAACAGGCGTAACTTTTAAAATGATGGGGGATTCTGGAAGTATTTTTTTTAATATCTCACAATCCTGAATTGCAAACGAAGTAGGAATTTCAGCAACTGAAAAATCATTTATGAAATTAGGATCTACAGTGATATTCGTATAAGTATCGAGTTTTCCTCTTCCAAATATGCCAAATCCGAATACTAAAAGCACTGTAACTGTAACACAAAAGCGATATTTCATAATTGTCACCTCCTATCAACGATAGAACCATTTTCTAAGAAAAAGACATGATCAGCAAGAATCTCAATATCGTCTTCATTATGACTTGCCAATAAAATTAAAACTCCTCGTTTTTTCTCTGATTCGATCAGTTGTCTTACTCGCTCAACAGATTCACGATCTAACGCATTTGTTGGTTCATCTAACATAAGAATATCTGGATGTTCCATGACTGCTTGCGCAATAGCTAAGCGCTGCTTCATGCCGAGAGAATATTTTCCATATTTTCGTTTGTCGCCAGGATCAAGCCCAACGCTCTCCAATGCGGCTATAATATCAGATTTACCTGCTTTTCCTGTGAACTTTGCTAAATAAAGCAAGTTTTCATATCCAGTCAAATTCGGATAAAGTGAGACATTCTCCAAAAGTATGCCCAAATTGGGCAGCACTGAAAAATCTTTTCTTACTATTTTTTCATCTAATTTAACCACACCAGATGTAACCGACATCAATCCCGAAAGCGCCCGAAACAACATTGTCTTTCCCGACCCATTCGGTCCTACAAATCCATAAATATTACCACTTTTAAGATCAAGATCAATATTTGATAAAACTGTTTTTCCTTTAATTTTTTTCCCAACATTTGTAGCTGTCAACCTCATTCTACATTCCTCCAAATTCCAAATCTGAAATAATTAGATCACATTTATGTACATAATGTCCGCCGATCACAAGAATCAACACCATAATCGCAATTAAATAGAAGATCGTTCCAGAAAGCGACATCACATTCCACGGTGCATGAATTGCCTCATTCAACCCTCGAAGCGATGAATATTGCCATCCTATAACCAAGTGAGCAATCGGATTGACATTAAGCACAGTACAAAATAGTGTACCGTTGCTTTCTAATGAATTTAATAGTCTAATACAGGTAACGCAAATAAGTTGAGCTACAATTATGATCATAAACGCATTTCCGCTGCCGAGTAAAATAGCTAATATATTAACTAGCAATGTCATTGAAAATGACCACAAACTATAAATACCAATATGAATTATCAGTAACCCCCATCCTGTGGCTGTCCATATCACATTATATCGAAAACAAGTAACAATAACAGAAATCGCAACTAGAAATACCTGATACATCAGCGTAAAACGTGCAATGACAATACACTCTTTTGCATACCATGCAATGCGATTCGGTGTTCTTGAAAAAATATAAACGCTTGCTGTACAAAAATGCTGATATAAACTTGTTCCAACATACAACTCAAAAAGAAAGGTTGGAAGCAATTTCGAGCTAAACGAAAGCAGCTCTGGGAGCGATGAAAAACCAAGTGAAAATTCTCCTCTCGAACCACTGAGTTGCAAAATCAACTCAGAAAGTGTAATTTGTCCATTATAAGGATTGATATAGGTAAAAGCTAATAAACTTCCACAGCAAAATCCCATTAATAAAAGAAATGTAATTTCTTTATGCTTCATAGCTGATCCCCTCTTCCCTTAATAACCGAACAAACAATTGAAATTATAAATAGTATGATCAGAAAACTAATAAAGAAAACGTTATTCTTTACATGGTCATCAAATAAAAAAATGTAATTGTACCAATTAACAACAAATGGTAATTTATCTGTTATTTTAGGCATATACGCAGGAATATTTAACAAAATATATACTGGTAAAAATAAAAGTATTTTAAAACGGAATGATATAATTCCAGATAATGCAACTGTAAACATTCCTATAATCCCTGAAGTAACACCCCAAAAGAGAATTCCAACGAAGGTGTAAAGATATGAATTCATATGAAAAAGAGCTGGAAACATGTAATTACTCGTCAGTTCTATATAATCAGGCGAATAGCGATTTAGGTCTACAAAATCTCCACTAGCAGCCAATGGAAAAGACACACAATTAAGGCCAAATTCAATAAGAAAAGGGATCGTAAAAACGATCATAGTTGCAAAAAAAGCAGCAATTATTTTGCCCAAATAGTATTGAGTGCCTCCAATTCGAGCAATAAGCACACAATCAGTTTTTCTTTTTTTCTCTGAAAGCAATGTAAAACCAGCCGGACAAACGATAAGGATGGGATATAGCTGAATCAAAAGCAGCATAATATCCATATTATTATAAACTTGGTCATAACTCAACGCGAGCAGTTTTGCAGGATGATACATCTCAATAATATCACTGCCTTGAAAAGCCAGAACATTTGATCTAAAATTCAAAAATACTATTGATAAAAGAACGAAGAATACTGCAAGCGACATATTTTGTCTTAGTATAAATGACGTTTGATGCTTAATTATTTTTAACATAAAAGCCTCCTTCCGTGCAATGCGATTCGCATCAATAAAACTGTAAATTTTATCGTTAAAAATATTGTATTGTTTCGATTGTTTGCAAATTTCTCTTAATAAGAGTATATTATTGCCTGTATGTTTTGTCAATATTGAACTAGTCACTTTCCATGAACAACCACACTCTCGCAATCTTCAAAAAAAAGACACTGCATGTCTCCATACAGTGTCTTAATAATCTAGCATTCTTCTGATATTCTGTTTTTATCTTCCGAACTTTTCAGCAACGTCCTCTTCTCCGAAGCATTCACTGATCGGTGCACCTGGTGCTACCATTGGGAATACCTTGTCGTCCTTGTCAATCTGAGCATCAATTACTACTGGAATATTCAGCTCGATTGCTTCCTTAACTGCATTATCAAACTCTTCGCATGTGCTTACTGTGTAGCCCTTTGCTCCAAGACCCTCTGCTACCTTTGCAAAGTCAACGCGGTCATTTAACACTGTCTGAGAATAACGCTGTCCGTAGAACAGATCCTGCCACTGACGTACCATACCAAGCACGTGGTTGTTTACAACGACCTCTATAACTGGGATATTATATCGAGTTGCTGTTGCAATCTCATTCATATTCATACGGAAGCAGCCATCTCCTGCGATATTGAATACAAGCTTATCCTTACGAGCCATCTTTGCACCAATTGCTGCGCCAAGACCATAGCCCATAGTTCCAAGTCCGCCTGATGTTAAAAGCTGTCTCGGTGCCTTATACTTATAATACTGTGCTGCCCACATCTGGTGCTGTCCTACCTCAGTAGAGATAATAGCATCGCCATGTGTTGCCTCATAGATTTTTTCGATAATATAAGGACCAGTCAGAACACCCTTATGATAAGTCATCGGATGTGCTTCCTCATAACTCTTAACTTCTGTAATCCACTCATTATGATTCATCTGAGGAAGCTTTTCATTTAACTTTTCTAAGATAACCTTGACATCACCGATAACACTTGCATCTGTTTTGATGTTCTTATTGATCTCTGCCGGATCTACATCAAACTGCAGAATCTTTGCATTTGCGGCAAATTTCTTTGCATTTCCATATACACGATCACTGAAGCGTGCTCCTACAACTACAAGAAGGTCACACTGGCTTACTCCATAGTTTGATGCCTTTGTTCCATGCATACCAAGCATACCTGTATACAAAGGATCAGTACCGTTGAAGGCACCCTTGCCCATTAAGGTATCCGCAACTGGAGAATCAATCTTATGAACAAACTCATTAAGCTGTGCGTCTGCACCTGATGCAATTGCACCGCCTCCGACAAAAACGTATGGCTTCTTTGATGCCTCAATCATCTTGACTGCAGTTTCAATATCTTCTGCCTTAATGCGATCTGTAATACGTTTAACTTGCTCTGGCTCTTTACGCTCATATTCTGCCTTATTTGCAGTAACATCCTTTGTGATATCAATAAGCACCGGACCCGGACGTCCTTCCTTTGCAATCTTGAATGCACGACGAACTGTATCAGCCAGTTTATTGACATCCTTTACGATGAAATTATGCTTTGTGATCGGCATTGTAACACCAGCGATATCGATCTCCTGGAAGGAATCTCTTCCCAGAAGTGAAACAGCAACGTTACATGTAATTGCAATAATCGGAATAGAATCCATGTAAGCTGTTGCAATTCCCGTTACCAGATTGGTAGCACCTGGGCCAGATGTGGCCATGCAGACACCTACCTTTCCGGTTGCCCTTGCATAGCCGTCTGCTGCATGAGACGCGCCCTGCTCATGGGAGGTTAAAATATGTGTAATTTCATCCGAATGCTTGTAAAGAGCATCATATACATTCAGAATGCAGCCGCCCGGATAACCAAACACGGTATCTACGCCCTGTTCCCTTAAACACTGTACTAAAATTTCAGAACCTGTTAACTCCATATTTATTTTCCCTTCCTTATATCTGTCTTATCTATGTTTTATATCAGAAAACCAGCTTATTTATTAGTTCCCGGAACCTGCAAAACTGCACCCTTACTTGCATCAGTTACAAGTGCTGCGTAGCGTGCCAGATAACCAGTTGTTACCTTTGGCTCTCTTGGTGTCCATGCTGCCTTTCTTCTTGCCATCTCCTCGTCAGAAACACGCACATTCAGAGTGTTTGCCGGAATATTGATCTCGATGATATCTCCTTCTTCAACAAGTGCAATTGGACCGCCGACAGCTGCCTCTGGGCATACATGTCCGATGCTTGCTCCTCTTGAAGCACCTGAAAAACGGCCATCTGTAATCAATGCAACACTGGAACCAAGTCCCATACCTGCAATTGCAGAAGTCGGATTTAACATTTCTCTCATACCAGGGCCACCCTTTGGTCCCTCGTAACGGATGACTACAACATCACCTGCAACGATTTTTCCGCCCTTGATTGCTGCGATTGCATCATCCTCACAGTCAAATACACGAGCCGGTCCCTCATGAACCATCATCTCTGGTGCAACTGCTGAACGCTTTACAACACCTGAATCTGGTGCCAAATTACCCTTTAATACAGCAATTCCGCCAGTCTGGCTATATGGATTATCGATTGGACGAATAACCTCAGGGTCCTTATTCACAACGTTTGCAATGTTCTCTCCAACTGTCTTTCCTGTAACTGTAATACAATCAAGATTTAACAGATTCTTCTTTGACAGCTCATTCATAACGGCGTAAACACCGCCTGCTTCATTTAACTGCTCCATATAAGTATGACCTGCCGGAGCTAAGTGACACAGATTCGGAGTCTTTGCACTAATGCCGTTTGCGATATCAACGTTTAAAGCTACGCCAGCCTCTCTTGCGATTGCCGGAAGATGAAGCATACTGTTTGTCGAACATCCAAGAGCCATATCGACTGTAAGAGCGTTCAAAATCGCATCTTCCGTCATAATATCTCTAGGTCGGATATTGTTTCTCACAAGCTCCATAATCTGCATTCCCGCATGTTTTGCAAGCTGAAGTCTCGCAGAATATACCGCGGGAATCGTTCCGTTTCCACGAAGTCCCATTCCCAATGCTTCTGTCAGACAATTCATGCTATTGGCTGTATACATTCCGGAACACGAACCGCACGTCGGACATGCTTTATTTTCAAATTCATAAATTTCTTCATCGTTCATTTTGCCTGCCGCATAAGATCCGACCGCTTCAAACATGCTTGACAAACTTGTCTTTTGCCCTTTTACATGTCCTGCAAGCATCGGTCCTCCGCTCACAAAGATCGTAGGTATATTGACACGCGCAGCAGCCATAAGAAGTCCCGGCACATTTTTATCACAGTTCGGAATCATAACAAGACCGTCAAACTGATGTGCCATTGCAAGCGCCTCTGTTGAATCTGCGATAAGATCTCTCGTAACAAGAGAATATTTCATGCCGATATGTCCCATCGCAATACCGTCGCAAACAGCAATAGCCGGAACCATAATCGGTGTTCCTCCTGCCATTGCAACTCCCATTTTTACCGCTTCTGTAATTTTATCAAGATTCATATGCCCGGGAACAATCTCATTATAAGAGCTTACAACTCCGATCAGCGGTCTGTCTAACTCCTCCTGCGTCATTCCAAGCGCATTAAATAAAGAACGGTGCGGCGCCTGCTGCACCCCTTTTTTCACTGTATCGCTTCTCATTATCCTATGCCTCTCTTTCACGTTTTATATATAAGAACAGATTCGTTCTCCCATCTCTTTTGTTCCGATCTGCGTCATTCCTTCTGACATAATATCAATCGTCCGGTATCCTTCCTCGAGTACTTTCTCTACCGCCGCCTCAATCGCATCTGCTTCTTGATCGAGATCAAACGAATATCTAAGCATCATCGCCGCCGATAAAATTGTAGCAATCGGATTTGCGATTCCTTTTCCCGCAATGTCGGGAGCCGAACCTCCGCTCGGTTCGTAAAGGCCGAACTTTGTATCGTTTAAACTTGCGCTTGCAAGCATTCCGATGGATCCTGTGATCATACTTGCCTCGTCAGAAAGAATATCTCCGAACATATTCTCTGTCAGGATAACATCGAACTGTTTCGGATCACGTACAAGCTGCATTGCGCAGTTGTCAACCAGCATATGCTCTAAGGTAACATCCGGATAATTTTTGGCAACTTCCTCTACCACTTTTCTCCAGAGTCTGGAAGAATCCAGAACATTTGCCTTATCTACGCTTGTTACTTTATTTCTTCTCTTACGTGCGATCTCAAATGCTTTGATGGCAATACGGCGGATTTCGTTTTCATTATAGGAAAGTGTATCAATTGCTTTCTTCACACCATTCTCTTCAATAGTCTGACGTTCTCCGAAATACAGACCGCCTGTAAGCTCACGTACAATGATCATGTCAAATCCGTCTCCGATGATCTCATCGCGGAGAGGGCACGCTTTTCTCAGCTCATTGTAAAGGTAAGCCGGTCTTAAGTTTGCAAAAAGATTTAATGCCTTACGGATTGCAAGAAGTCCTGCTTCCGGGCGTTTGGACGGCTCAAGCTTATACCATGGAGAAGTTTTTGCATCTCCGCCAATAGAGCCCATCAGTACGGCGTCTGATGATTTGGCAGTGGCAATTGCCTCATCAGTAAGGGGTACGCCGTGTTCATCGATGGATGCGCCGCCTAACAGAACTTCTGAATAGGAAAAGCTGTGTCCATATTTCTCGCATACCTTGTCCAGTACTTTCTTTGCTTCTCTTACGATTTCCGGTCCGATTCCGTCGCCGGGGATCAATGCAATCTTATAATCCATAATAATTTCCTCCAAAAATACTCTAATTGCGTAATTGTTATTATAATAACGCACTTTCCGACAGATTTCAACCTATTAAAGTGAAAAAATACAAAAGTGCTGTTTTCCGGAGATTTTACTGTAAAAATAAAAAAACAGAACCACAGCCATCACTGACTATAGGTTCCGCTTTTTTCATATCTCTTTCATTATTCGGCAGCGCTTCCGGCTTTCTCAACTTCAGCGATTGCCTGTTTTCTCATTGGAATACGGCAGTTTTTGTTGTTACCGAATTCTACGATCACGTCTTCTTCTGTCATGTCAATGACAACGCCATAAAAGCCGCCGGTAGTAACAATGCTGTCGCCAACTTCCATGTCATTTAACATTGCCTGAAGTCTCTTCTGCTCTTTTTTCTGAGGGCGAAGCATTAAGAAGTACATAATTCCGAACAGTACTACCATCCAGACAATAGCGCCAACCATACCCATTCCGCTTGATGCGTTCATTTTGATTCCTCCTGTAACTTTTCCTGTTATTCTGCATATTTGCAGTCCATCATGTATTCACAGACCGTCCTGACGGCTGCTCATACTGAAGAGCTGCTTTGCGATCCACTTATAATCTCCGTTACCTTCTGTATGAAATCTTGTTTTCATGCAGAACAATCTGATTAAAGCGTCACTACACATCATACACAAAAAACCGCTTTACTTCAAGAGTTTTTGGCATATTTAATAATTATTTTATATACAGATTATCTTTTCGAGTTAATTTTTCCCTCTTCAAAGCCTTCCAGCCGCATTTTCTTATATTCTGCGAAGTTTCCTGCATCAAGAGCATCTCGGATTTCTTCCATCATATGATTATAGAAATACAGATTGTGAAGTACACAGAGACGCATTCCCAGCATTTCCTTTGCTTTCAGAAGATGACGGATATAGGCTCTGCTGTAATGCTGGCATGCAGGACACTGACAGCCTTCTTCGATAGGACGTGTGTCCAGTTCATATTTTGCATTGAACAGATTCATCT
>ERZ857922.4002-NODE-4002-length-11698-cov-2.951301_pt1 | contig 11698 bp, 8 predicted proteins | sample MGYA00519579_ERZ857922 | MGnify/ENA primary metagenome ERZ857922 (study PRJEB31778, sample SAMEA3449375) | human gut metagenome | biome: human gut; feature: human-associated habitat; material: faeces | place: United Kingdom | collected 2010/2012 ... | reverse complement strand
CTTTCCAGAAGGTCGTGCTCGGGCGGGAAATGCCCTCGCGGCGAGCGGAGTCGGAACCGATCCACTCAAAACGGCTTTTATCTATCTGTGTCATACTCAGCCCTCCAATTTCACGCGCGGATCAATGAGACCATACGCAATATCGACTACGAGGTTCGCAATAATAAGGAACGCGCCGTAGAAAACCGTGGTGCCGCAGATCATGGTGTAATCGAGGCCCTGAATGCTCTGCACGAAATACTTGCCGAGGCCCGGGATACCGAAAACGCTTTCTACAACGAAGCCGCCGGTGAGGATGCCTGCCGTGATCGGGCCGAGGACTGTGACGACCGGCATGATGGCGTTGCGCATTGCATGCTTAAAGATGATGCCGCTCTGGGAAAGGCCCTTTGCCTTAGCGGTCTTGATGTAATCCTGACCGAGAACGTCCAGCATGCTGGTACGCATCAGACGGGAGATCGTCGCGAGAGAACCGAAGCCGAGTGCGACAACCGGGAGAATGTGGCTGTTGAAGCCTTCCCAGCCGGTAATAGCGAAAATACGCATGCCCGTTGCCTGATACATCTTGAGGCCGAGGAAATACTGCAAAACAGAGGCCACAACGAACGACGGAACGGAAACACCGAGCAGTGCAATAATCATGGCAACTGTGTCGGCTGCCTTGCCACGCTTAATGGCTGCGAGTGTGCCGAGGAGTACGCCGCCGATGAAGGCGAAGCAAATGGAACGGATACCGACGTCAAACGAAACGGCAAATGCTTCGGTGATCATCAATGTGACCGCACGGTTATAGGTAAGGGAAACGCCAAGGTCGCCCTGCACAACATTACCGATATAAATGAAGAACTGCTGCCATACGGGCTTATCAAGACCGTATTTCGCATAAAGCGCTTCCATCTGTGCCGCGGGAAGCTGCTTTTCACCGGTGAACGGGTCGCCCGGAAGAAGCTGCATCATGAAGAATGTGATCGCGACCAACAGGAACAGGGTAACAATGGAATAGCCCACGCGCTTTAAGATGTACTTAGTCATGTGCAATCCACCTCTCTTTGATAGTTTAATAGAATGATTAAAGGTTATGCGGACAAAGCCGCCGACGTTTTTGGGAACGATGCCGCCAAAGCGTCCGCGGCCTTGTCCGATAAACGACAATATGACAATATAACAAAAAATGTGCGCAAAAGCTCGGAAATTATTCTGCCGCCTTTGGCACATCAATTTTGTGAACTTAGCGAATGCAGCTTGTATTGCCGTTCGCGGAAATCCCCAAAATTTCGGGGAAACAAGGCTTTACTCACCCAACACAGTGATGCGTATATCACCTAAAAGTGTTGAAGTAAAAGATTAAAAGAATAAATACAGTTCGGTGCGGCGCACCCTTTTAAGATGCACCGCAAGCCGTAACCGTATTTGAATTTCTTTTAAGTATCCGGGTCAGCGCCCGTAAGGTTTTCGATTAGGAAAGCTTTACGTAAACAGCGTTGATATCCTGGAACGTAGATCTGTGCATACCGCCCTTGATCTTATCGGAGCAAGCATAGGACGGAGCTCTCCAGAAGGACGGGCCGATCGGGAGCTGATCCGCAATGATCTGCTCGCACTCGATGAAGTAAGACTCACGCTTTTCAAGGTCTGTCTCCTTGGCTGCGAGGTCGATGAGCTCATCGTATCTCTCGTTGGAGAAGCCGGTCTGGTTGTTGCCGCCATCGGTGACCCACATGTCAAGGAAGGTGTTCGGGTCGTTGTAGTCCGGGCCCCAACCGGTGATGGACATGACATAGTTGCCGGTCTTACGGTTCTGAGAACCCTGCTTGGTGATCATGGAGTTAACGGCAACCTCGATGCCGAGAACCTGTCTCCACTGCTCCTGATAGAAGGAAGCTTCTGCAATAGACGTCGGGGAGTCGCCGCAGTCGATGGAGAGGTGAGCGGAGAGATCATCTACCGTGCAGCCGAGCTCGGAGAGAGCCGTTGCAAGGTATTCCTTAGCTTTTTCCTGGTCACGGGACGGCGCATACAGCTCGCCGACCTTACCTGCAAAGGAGGTGCCGTCAGCAGCGGAAACACCGGGCGCCGTGAAGGAAGTCATCGGCTCGTTATCGTTCTGCCAAACCGTATCAATTTCCTTCTGCTCGTCAATCGCATTGAACAGTGCACGACGGAGATTTACATTGGAGAGATACTGGTCATTATTGTTGAAGTAAATGTAGAATGAGGTACCATCCGTATAAGACTGAATCGTAGCACCTGCTGCTGTAGCCTGCTTGATGAGTTCGCCGGTGGCGAGACCGACCATATCCAGGTCGCCTGCGAGGAAGGAAGAGAGAGCTGCGTTGGCATCGGTGATGATCTTCCAATCGATCTCTTCAACTTCTACGTCTGCTGCGCCGTGCCATGCATCGTTTTTCTGCATAACGATCTTATCGTTGTGGCTCCACTCGGTAAGAGCGAACGGGCCGTTCGTGCAGAAGTACTGCGCTTCGGTGGAGTAGAGGTCTGCGCCTACAGCCTCATAGAATCTCTGGTTGATCGGAGCAAGGGTGCCGAAGGAGAACAGGAACAGTGCGTACGGAGTCGGCTGCTCCATGGTAACCTCAAGGGTATAATCATCGACAACCTTTACACCAACTTCGTCCCAAGTAACTTCACCGTTGAAGTACTTTTCAGCGTTCTTGATGAAGTAGAGGAAGTAAGCGTAATCAGAAGCAACATCCGGGTTCAAAGCCTGACTCCAAGCAAACTCGAAGTCCTTCGCCGTAACCGGGTCGCCGTTTGTCCAAACGCCGTCCTTACGGAGGTGGAAGGTGTAGGTGAGGGTATCCTCATCGTAGTCCCAGCTCTCAGCTGCGCCCGGGACTGTGTTGTCGTCATCGTCGAGGGTGACGAGGTTCTCATACATGTGCTTGAACAAGGAGAACTCGATAGCGTATGTGGAGGTCAGGGTGTTCAGGCCTGTCGGCTCCATACCTGCGTTCAGGCTGATGGTCTTTGCCGCGTCTACGGTCTTCGGGGTGAAGATTGCCGTAGCGTCACCGGATGCAGCCGGGGTGGAATCTCCGGAGGCGGTGGACTCGGTGGATTCTGCGCTGCTTTCAGAAGCTGCGATGCTCTCGGTAGATGTCGTGGAGCTGGAGCTGTTGCCGCCGCACCCTGCGAATGCGGAAACAACCAACGCCGCAGACAGAACCAGAGCTAAAACCTTCTTCAGTTTCATTTCTTGTTCCTCCTAATGTGATAGGTGATAGAATTATGAAATTTTCGTTCAAAGAAAATTCATATTGCATACATAATACAGCATAAAGCGCTAAATCGCAAGTGGCAAAACTATGGAAATCCTGTCCTAATTTTTGTATATTTTTGTGAATTATGACCTTGAGGCATATACACACCGTGCAGTTTTTCATGATAGTATTGCAATTTTGTAATTAAATCCGCCCAAAATCCGCCAAAAAAAGCCGCTTCAGGGGCGTGTCCTCAACAAAAATACAAGTTTCCGTGTATTGTGCACGAACGACGGATAGAAACCGAATTCCTGCATTTTACGGCAAAATCCGGCAAGTTTTCTCCTGTTTTTGAAAGAGAACGCGCAAAAATGCAGTTTGCCCGGAAAATATGTTGGACATTTTCGAAGTTTTGTCCACCTGCCTCTCCCCTATGTGCGCTGTTTTCTATGCGTTTTTTGCTGCAAAGCCATCCTATATATAATAGTATATGATATTCCAATATCGATATAGAATACGGATTTTTGCTTTAGTTTGCATCAGATGTCCTTCACTATGCATGCTTACCGGTTTTTGTGCAACTGCTAAAAACAAAACAGAACCCCTTCGCCGTGCAGACGAAGAGGTTCCGTAATGCAAATTTAAAATCAGCCGTGGATGGAGTAGTTCGGGGCTTCTTTCGTAATCTGAATGTCGTGCGGATGGCTTTCCTTCAAACCCGCACCCGTAATGCGCACGAACTGTGCCTTCTCGTGCATTTCCGGGATATTTGCGCAGCCCACATAACCCATGCCGGAGCGCAGACCGCCGACCATCTGATAAATGGTATCTGCGAGCGGTCCCTTATAAGGCACACGGCCCTCGACGCCTTCCGGAACGTACTTCTTGTTGTTTGCCTGGAAGTAGCGGTCGCTGGAGCCCTTACCCATAGCGCCCAGAGAGCCCATGCCGCGGTAGACCTTGAACTGTCTGCCCTGATAGAGCTCGTACTCGCCCGGGGTCTCCTTGCAGCCTGCAACAAGAGAGCCGAGCATAACAACGCTTGCACCTGCTGCGAGCGCCTTGACGATATCACCGCTGTACTTGATGCCGCCGTCTGCGATAACCGGAACGCCGTATTCTGCCGCCGCGCATGCTGCGTCATACACAGCCGTGACCTGCGGCACACCGATACCGGCAACCACACGGGTGGTGCAGATGGAGCCCGGGCCGATGCCGATCTTTACGCAGTCTGCGCCGGCTTCGATAAGCGCACGGGTGCCCTCTGCCGTTGCAACGTTACCCGCAATGAGTTGAAGGTCCGGGTATGCTTTCTTGACCTTTTTCACTGCTTCGATGATGCCGCTGTTGTGACCGTGTGCAGAATCGAGCACGACAACGTCGACCTGTGCTTCCACAAGGGCAGCAACGCGGTCCAGAACGTCAGCCGTAGCGCCGATAGCCGCGCCGCAGAGCAGACGGCCGCCTTCGTCTCTTGCAGAGTTCGGGTACTGCACAGCTTTTTCAATATCTTTAATCGTAATAAGACCTTTCAGATTGAAATCTTTATCTACGATTGGAAGCTTTTCTTTTCTTGCCTTTGCAAGAATCTTCTTTGCTTCATCAAGTGTAATTCCAACTGGTGCAGTAATAAGATTCTCACTTGTCATACATTCACTGATTGGACGGTCGAAATTTTCTTCAAACTTTAAGTCTCTGTTTGTGATGATACCAACAAGCTTACCGTTATCATCTGTAATAGGAACGCCTGAAATTCTGAACTTACCCATAAGGTCATTTGCATCCGCAAGTGTATTATCAGGATGAAGATAAAATGGGTCTGTGATTACACCGTTTTCTGAACGCTTAACCTTATCAACCTCTTCTGCCTGCTGCTCGATAGACATGTTTTTATGAATAATACCGATACCGCCCTGTCTTGCCATAGCAATTGCCATTCTATGTTCTGTTACTGTATCCATTCCCGCACTCATAAGCGGAATGTTAAGCTTAATATTCTTTGTAAGCTGTGTTGATAAGTCAATCATGTTAGGTGTTACTTCTGAATACTGTGGTACTAATAACACATCATCAAATGTAATTCCTTCGCCAATAATTTTACCCATTGTAATCTTTATCCTCGCTTTCTTTTATATTATCTTTATGTTGCAAAAATATCCGAATACTTATTCGTTTCGGATATCTCTTTCGGCGTACATCTTCGTCCGCCCTTGCTATAATATTATCAGACAATATAACAAATAGCAAATAGAAAGTCAAGAAATTTTTTCTCATCTTTCCATTTGCTATTGTATTAAAAAACATTGTATATTTTATCAGTCAACCTTATATGACTGCTTAGGGACTGTTTCTTTTACCGCTTCAAGCATTGACTCTGACGGTTCTATGAGTAGTCTCTCCATCTCATTATTTACATTAAATGTATAAATGACAACAGCTTCATTCCCTTCATTGGAAGTATAATCATGTGTTCTTAACTGTCTGTGTTCCATTCTCAAAGCATCCTGGCTTCCTGTCTTTGCAACAAGCTCGGCTTTACTTAAATCGTAGACACCACATCTTTTTCTTCTTGTTCTTGCCATAATCCTGTCTACTGTAAGTTCTCCGTCAACAAGTGAATACTCATATTCCGCATTGTAATATCTGAATACAAAAACAGTAAACACTACAAGTACAACAAATAACAGAAGACCGAATGCATGTGTCTGTGGAATTGTTGTAACCGCAAGAATACATGCTATTATCATTATTATTTTAAAGATAAGTGCATTCTTAGGTGCTTTTACCTTTATTATCTGCTCTGTTGAAACATTATACATATTTTACATCATTCCCATTCCGGCACCACCTGCTGGCATTGCTGGAGTATCTTCTTTAATAGTTGCAACAACTGATTCTGTTGTAAGAAGTGTAGATGCAACACTTGTAGCATTCTGTAATGCACTTCTTGTAACCTTTGCAGGGTCAAGGATACCTGCATCAATCATATTTACATATGTTTCATTTAACGCATCAAAACCTGTACCCACTTCTGATTCTCTTACGTTGTTGATAATAACCGCACCTTCAAGACCAGCATTAGCTGCAATATGGAAGAGTGGAGCTTCAAGAGCCTTGAGAATAATCTCAGCACCAGTCTTTTCATCACCAGAAAGTGTCTTAGTAAGTTTTTCAACTTCCTTAGATGCATGGATATATGCTGAACCACCACCTGAGATAACACCTTCTTCAACTGCTGCCTTTGTAGCTGCAAGAGCATCTTCAAGTCTTAACTTATTCTCTTTCATTTCTGTTTCTGTAGCTGCACCGACACGGATAACAGCAACACCGCCAGAAAGTTTTGCAAGTCTTTCCTGAAGTTTTTCTTTATCAAAATCAGATGTTGTCTCTTCGATCTGAGCTTTAATCTGTCCGATTCTGGCTTCCAGAGCAGCCTTATCGCCCATACCATCAACGATGACTGTATTCTCTTTCTGAACTTTTACAGATTTTGCACGTCCAAGCTGTGCCATTGTTGTATCTTTCAGTTCCAGACCAAGTTCTTCTGAGATTACCTGTCCGCCTGTTAAAATTGCAATATCTTCCAGCATAGCTTTTCTTCTGTCACCATATCCAGGTGCTTTTACTGCAACTACATTGAATGTTCCACGCAGTTTGTTGACGATCAGAGTTGTAAGAGCTTCTCCTTCGATATCTTCTGCTACGATAAGAAGTTTTGCTCCTGACTGTACGATCTGTTCCAGCAGTGGAAGGATTTCCTGAATATTAGAAATCTTCTTGTCTGTGATCAGGATATATGGATCGTCAAGATTTGCTTCCATCTTTTCCATATCAGTGCACATATATGCTGAAATATATCCACGGTCGAATTGCATACCTTCTACAAGGTCAAGCTCTGTCTTCATTGTCTTTGACTCTTCAATTGTGATAACGCCATCGTTGGAAACTTTGTCCATAGCTTCTGCTACCATCTCACCAACACTGTCATCACTTGCTGAGATAGCTGCTACTCTTGCGATCTGCTCTCTTCCTGTAACTTTGCTGCTCATCTTCTTGATAGCTTCTACAGCACAGTCTGTTGCTTTCTTCATACCTTTTCTTAATACGATCGGGTTTGCACCTGCTTCCAGGTTCTTCATTCCTTCGTGTACCATAGCCTGTGCAAGAACAGTTGCTGTTGTTGTACCATCACCTGCAACATCGTTGGTCTTAGATGCAACTTCACGGATCAGCTGTGCTCCCATATTTTCAAATGCATCTTCCAGTTCGATTTCTTTTGCGATTGTTACACCGTCATTTGTGATAAGCGGTGCTCCGAATGATTTATCCAGAACTACGTTTCTTCCTTTTGGTCCGATTGTTACTCTTACTGTATCAGCAAGTTTGTTGACACCTGCTTCCAGTGCCTTTCTTGCGTCTGCTCCGTATTTAATTTCCTTTGCCATTTCTATCACTCCTGATTCTTAAAAATAAAATTCTGTTCTGATCTGAAAATCTGATTTTTATCTGTATATGATATCCTGCCGGATTATCTGATCACTGCAAGAATATCATTCTGTTTTACAATGATGTATTCTTCATCATCGAGTTCTACTTCTGTACCTGCATATTTGGAATAGATAACTTTATCACCTACTGAAACATTCATCGTAACTTCTTTTCCATCAACAACTCCGCCAGGTCCTACAGCAACAACTTCTGCCTGCTGTGGTTTTTCCTTTGACTGTCCAGGAAGTACGATTCCTGATTTGGTAGTCTCCTCTGCAACTAACTGTTTTAATACAACTCTGTCAGCTAATGGTTCTAATTTCATTATAATTCCTCCTAACTCTATCTTGTTAGCACTCAACAAAATCGAGTGCTAAAAACTTTCTAGGTATAAGATAGCACTCTCTTTCTTTTTTGTCAACATTCGATTTTGAATTTTATAATTACTTTAGATTTATTTCATAAAATCCATTCGTCACCTGCAGAACCAGAATCATACCTGCACGGTTCTCATAACGCTCCTTTATCATCCCTGTACACACAGTCTCACAAGTGATCGTCCGGATCCGGCATTCATATACTGCATCCAGTGAAATATCAGAAAGACTGCCTGAGCGCAGGATCAGATGTACCTGCTCCATCTCCTTCTGATATTCTATGACTGTTGCCTCATAAATATTCTCATCTTTTTCCTTATCTTCTTTCAGATACTGTACCATCGTAAGTACAGCTTTATCTCCATCATACATGCTCTCTTCTCTCCTTTTTACAAATATAATTCCCCGTTAAAGAAAAGGGCATCAGATTTGTCTGATACCCCTCTTTTACTTTTATCCTTAATTCATTTTTTCTTTTTTAATCTTATCCAGTTCTTTGAACACGTAATCATTCACAACCTTGATGTAAGTTCCTTTCATACCGGATGAACGGGATTCGATCACACCCGCACTCTCAAATTTGCGGAGTGCATTGACAATTACAGAACGGGTGATTCCCACACGGTCTGCAATCTTGCTTGCCACCAGAATCCCTTCCATTCCGTTAAGTTCATCAAAAATATGGATGATTGCTTCCAGCTCAGAGAAAGAAAGGGTGCTGATCGCAGATTGTACGATCTGTTCTTTTCTGGTCTCTTCTGCACTCTCTTCATTAACAGAGCGGAGCATCTCAAGTCCCACGACAGTGGTTCCGTACTCACTCAAAATGATGTCATCAATTTCGTACATGGACTCTTTTCTGTATAAAAACAGAGTTCCAAGTCTCTCTCCTGCAATGTTGATCGGAGTAATGATCGCCTGATATCCCTGGGATACATCAGCTGTAAATCCAAGTGTCTGCAGATTAACATTCTCTTTTGTGGAAAGAATACTGAGAAGACGTTCATTCAACATCGGATCAATATGTTCTCCCACTTCGTCCTGCAAAAGTTCATGGATCTCCGGGACTCCTTCACATGTGCTGACACCGAGTACCTTTCCTTTCTTACTAACTACCAGTACATTCGATGCCAGAATCTCTGTCAGAACTTCACAGATATCTGTAAACACAACTTTGCTTGAATTATTATTGTGCAACAGTTTGTTAATTTTTCTTGTTTTATCCAATAATTGTACGCTCATATCTGCCTCCATATACTTTTATTAAAAATGTGCGTTTCCGTTCGCATTTTTCACGAATATGAAATATTGTTGAAATTATGCACACAAATTAGTCAAAAAAATGTGCATATAAATATATTATCATACAATTCTGAATAGTTCAATGAAATTTGATTTATTTTTCATCTTTCTCTTTATTTTTAACAAACCCACACTGTTCATTACCGCAGACAAGTTTATTTCCCTTTTCTACCATATAACTTCCGCATTTCGGACATTTTTCTTCTGATGGCTTCTGCCATGACATAAAATCACATTCCGGATTATCCTCACATCCGTAATAACGTCTGCCTTTCTTTGTCTTACGCAGTACAATGTCTTTTCCGCATTTCGGGCAGGCAACTCCGATCTTCTCCAGATACGGTTTGGTGTTGCGGCATTCCGGGAATCCGGGACATGCAAGGAACTTTCCATGAGGACCGTATTTGATGACCATATTTCTTCCACATTCTTCGCAGACTACATCGGTTACCTCATCCTCAATTTTAACTGTTTCCAGCTCTTTTTCTGCTTTTTCAACCGCTTCATTCAGATCCGGATAGAAATTGCTGATAACCGATTTCCACTCTACCTTTCCTTCTGCGATCATATCCAGAAGTCCTTCCATATAAGCGGTAAAGTTGACATCGACAATGCTTGTGAAAGACTGCTTCATAATATTATTGACCACTTCACCAAGTTCTGTCATATAAAGATTCTTGTTCTCTTTTGCAACGTATCTTCTTGTAATGATCGTAGAGATTGTTGGTGCATAGGTACTCGGACGTCCGATTCCAAGTTCTTCCAGTGTCTTTACAAGAGATGCCTCGGTGTAATGTGCAGGTGGCTGTGTGAAATGCTGCTTATAGTCAAAGGATTCTTTCGTCAGTTCTGAATCTTTATCGATACTCTTGACCATTACATTTCCACTCTGTTTTTCCTCATCGCTTTCCACATATGCCAGACGGAAACCTTCAAATATAATCTTAGATGCCGATACCGTAAAACGGTAATCATCTGCTCCAATTTTAACAGAAGTTGTCTCATATTTTGCCGGCTGCATTCTGCTCGCCACAAAACGCTTCCAGATCAGCTGATACAGACGGAACTGATCTCTTGTAAGAGATTCTTTGATTTCTGCCGGAACACGGGTAACATCTGACGGGCGGATGGCTTCGTGTGCATCCTGAATATTTTTCCCGTCATTCTTCTGCTTCTGTTCCGATGCAGCCTCTGCCACATACTCTTCTCCGTAGGCTTTTCCAACGTAGGCTCTTGCATTTGCATCCGCCTCCTCAGAGATACGGGTCGAATCCGTACGCAGGTAAGTGATCAGACCAACCGTTCCACTTCCTTTAATATCCACACCTTCATAAAGCTGCTGTGCGATACGCATCGTCTTTGAAGTTGCAAAATTCAATGCTTTGGATGCCTCCTGCTGAAGGGTACTGGTTGTAAACGGAAGCGGTGCTTTTTTGCTTCTCTCACCGCGCTTTACATCGACCACTTTATATTCTGCATCTTCCAGTTCTGCAAGAATCTTATTCATTTCCTCTTCATTATGGATCGTAATCTTCTCATCCTTTGTTCCGTAGAATTTTGCTACAAGAGGCTTCTTTTCTCCCTTTACCTTGAAATTGGCGTCCAGTGACCAGTATTCTTCCGGAATAAACGCTGCGATCTCATCTTCCCGGTCTGCAATGATGCGAAGTGCCACAGACTGCACACGACCGGCACTAAGTCCTCTTTTTACTTTTGCCCAGAGAACCGGACTGATCTTATATCCCACGATACGATCCAGCACACGACGCGCCTGCTGCGCATCTACCAGATCCATGTCGATATCACGTGCATTTTTCAGGGATGCCTTTACCGCACTTTTAGTGATCTCGTTAAAGCTGATCCGGTATACTTTCTTTCCTTCCAGTTTAAGTGCTTTCATCAAGTGCCAGGAAATTGCTTCTCCTTCGCGGTCCGGGTCAGTTGCAAGATAAATCTTATCTGCTTTTTTTACTTCTTTTCTAAGTCCTGCAAGGATCTCACCTTTTCCTCTGATTGTAATGTATTTCGGCTCAAAGTCATGCTCCAGGTCTACTCCCATCTGACTTTTCGGCAAATCTCTTACATGTCCGTTTGATGCCATTACCACGTAATTGCTGCCGAGAAATTTCTTTATGGTCTTCACTTTTGTCGGTGACTCTACAATCACAAGATAACGTGCCATATATTATATTCCTCCATATTAATAGTGTCAGATCATTTAGCTCTGACATAATAATTTTTTGATCTTTCCTGAATGCATCCTTTCAACTGAAGAGATACACAGATTCCCATCACCTCCTGTGGAGTAAG
>ERZ857922.3994-NODE-3994-length-11717-cov-3.892214_pt1 | contig 11717 bp, 9 predicted proteins | sample MGYA00519579_ERZ857922 | MGnify/ENA primary metagenome ERZ857922 (study PRJEB31778, sample SAMEA3449375) | human gut metagenome | biome: human gut; feature: human-associated habitat; material: faeces | place: United Kingdom | collected 2010/2012 ... | reverse complement strand
CCTGCATCTGCGGATTTTTTTCATAATAAATATAATATCCCGTCTGTTCCTTTAGATTTCCATCTTTCCACTTAAATATTTTTTCTTCACATTCTGACAGGTCAAACAGGAACAATATATTGCTTTCCTTAGAAAAATATTTTCTTTGAATTATATTTATCGTCGCATCAACTTTGCTGTTCCACATATAAACACCACACACCCAGCCCATCACTGTCACTCCGGGAAAGTATTTATATATTTTCTCATATGCTTCACTCCAGTCTTTTTCTGATATGTCAGTAACTGCATCCGTAACATTAAAATCCACCCCTATTGCACCATATATAAATGTACTGCCTTTTGCAAGCTCCTCCCCCTCTTTTCCGAGCATCAGTATTATCTTTTCCTCACTCTGTTCCTTAAATATCTGTCTTATATAAGTCATAACATAATCTTCTATATAAATCCTGTAATCTCCGTTCGCCAGCCCGATCTGCCTTACATTTCTAGGCATGGAAAACGATTCCTGTGCGGTTTCCTGTTCTGTTGTGTCCTCCTTATAAATGACTTCTATCATCTCATATCACTCCTTCTGTCCAAGCATAGCACAGTAAAAATGCGGATTTTAGCAGAATGTAAGAGTCTGTCCACAGAATTTAGCGACAGATTCCGCACCATGCATATTTTTCCTTTTTTCAGGATATGATAGAGTGAAAAAAGAATCGAGGTTTCTCATGGCTTTTTACATTGATGCCGAAAAAAACGGTTCATCCGGCGAGATTGCTTATCTTCTGAAAAAATGCATTCTTCACTGTCCTAAAAAATGGACCGAGATCGTGTTTTTATGCATTGGCAGTGATCGTGTTACCGGAGATTGTTTAGGCCCATATATCGGACACCTTCTTCATCCTCATGAAACCGGACATATTTTTGTCTACGGCACTCTTTCCTGCCCGGTCCATGCCCTGAACCTAGAAAAAACTTCATCGCTTATCACAAGGCTTCATCCACACGCCCTTGTGATCGCCATAGATGCTTCTCTTGGACAAAAAAAACACCTGGGCTATGTGACCATTGGAAATGGTGCACTTTACCCAGGTGCTGGTGTTCAGAAAAATCTTCCTCCTGTAGGTGACATTCACATTACCGGCATTGTAAATACCGCCGGGATCATGGAGCATCTTACCTTGCAGACTACACGGCTCTCTACCGTGGTCACTCTGGCGGATGCAATTGCCGGAGGAATCCTGAAGATCCTCCCTGCAGAAGCAGACTTACCTCCTACAGATTACGCGAAATCTTTGATCTGTGTGTAGATACCCTCAGCGTCAAGACCATATTTATGGAGAAGCTCTACAGCCGGTCCGGACTCACCGAATACATCATGAATTCCGATACGTTTTACCGGTACCGGTGCCTTCTCAGCCAGGCACTCGCATACAGCTCCGCCAAGACCGCCGATGATGGAATGCTCCTCAACAGTTACAACCTTGCCGGTTTCTTTGGCAGCTGCAACAACAAGGTCCTCATCCAGAGGCTTGATGGTATGGATATTGATCACTTTTGCATCGATTCCGTCTGCTGCAAGCTTCTCAGCTGCTTCAAGAGCCGGTGCAACGCAAAGTCCGTTTGCGATGATGGTAAGATCTTTTCCCTCGCGGAGAACGATGCCCTTACCAAGCTCAAATTTATAATCCGGTCTGTCATTGATAACCGGAACAGCAAGACGTCCGAATCTCATGTATACCGGTCCCTGATGCTCGTAAGCAGCAGCAACCATAGCTTTTGCTTCGATATCATCAGAAGGACTTGCAACGACCATGCCCGGAATCACTCTCATCAGGGCAAAATCCTCCAGGCACTGATGTGTGGCGCCGTCTTCACCTACAGAAATACCGCCGTGAGTTGCTCCGATCTTTACATTCAGCTTCGGATATCCGATGGAGTTACGAACCTGCTCATAAGCACGTCCTGCTGCAAACATTGCAAAAGTACTTGCAAAGGGAACCTTACCTGTGGAAGCGATTCCTGCTGCAATACCCATCATGTTGCACTCTGCGATACCGCAGTCAATGTGACGCTCCGGGAATTCTTTTTTAAACATACCTGTCTGTGTAGCTGCAGCAAGGTCAGCGTCAAGAACGATAAGATCCTCGTGTTTTTTTCCTAGTTCTATGAGGGCACTGCCGTAGCTTGCTCTCGTTGCGATTTTCTTTACTTCTGACATAATGCTTCACCTACCTTCTCCAGATCTTCCATTGCCTGTGCATACTGCTCGTCATTCGGAGCTTTTCCGTGCCAGCCTACTGCGTTCTCCATGTAGGAAACGCCTTTACCTTTTACTGTTTTCATGATGATAGCTGTCGGCATACCCTTTGTAGCTCTTGCCTCATCAAAAGCAGCCTTCAGCTGATCCATATCGTTGCCGTCCGCAACATTGATCACATGGAAATTGAAAGCTTCGAATTTCTTGTCGATCGGATACGGGGAGCATACATCTGCAATGTCACCATCGATCTGAAGTCCATTGTTATCTACGATCACAACCAGGTTGTCCAGTTTACGGAAGCCTGCGAACATAGCTGCCTCCCACACCTGGCCCTCCTCGATCTCACCATCACCCAGCAATGTATATACTCGATAGTCATCATTACTGAGTTTGGCAGAAAGAGCCATACCTGCTGCTGCAGAGATTCCCTGACCAAGAGAACCACTGGACATATCAACGCCCGGAATATGCTTCATATCCGGATGTCCCTGAAGATAGGAGCCCAGATGACGAAGTGTTTTCAGATCCTCTTTTGGAAAATATCCTCTCTCTGCAAGTACAGAATAGAGTCCCGGTGCTGTATGTCCTTTAGAAAGGACAAAGCGGTCACGGTCTGCCTTTTTAGGATCCTTCGGATCGATGTTCATCTCTTCAAAATATAAATAGGTGAACACGTCTGCTGCAGAAAGGGATCCGCCCGGATGGCCGGCCTTTGCTGCATGGACTGCTGTTACGATATCCTTGCGGACTTCGTTGGCAACTTTCTGAAGTTCTAACTTATCCATGTTATAAATGTCTCCTTTTTAGTGCCCTGCTGTTCACAGGGAATTTGTATATAAAAGAGGTTTCGATCACTCACCGAATACTGCCTTGTAATCAGCCTGAAATTTAGCGATACCTGCATCTGTCAGCGGATGATGTGTCATCTGCTCAATTACCTTGAACGGTACCGTAGCGATATCTGCGCCTGCAAGTGCACATGCAGTTACATGCATTGGATGACGAACGCTTGCTGCGATGATCTCTGTCGGGATATCTGCAACTGCAAACATCTCAGCGATCTGCTGGATCAGCTCAACGCCATCTGTGGAGATGTCATCCAGTCTTCCAAGGAACGGAGATACATATGTAGCACCTGCTCTTGCTGCAAGAAGTGCCTGGTTAGCGCTGAAGATCAAAGTTACATTTGTCTTGATACCTTCTTTTGAAAGAACTTTAACTGCTTTCAGACCTTCGCATGTCATAGGAATTTTTACAACCATGTTTGGATGGATCTTAGCAATCTCACGTCCCTCACGGATCATTCCCTCTGCATCTGTTGTAGTAGCTTTAACCTCGCCGCTGATCGGTCCGTCGACAATCTCTGTAATCTCTTTGATTACTTCATTGAAATCTCTTCCCTCTTTCGCGATCAGGGATGGATTTGTGGTTACACCACAGATGATTCCCATATCGTTAGCTGCCTTAATATCCTCTACTTTTGCTGTGTCAATAAAAAATTTCATGATTTCTTCCTCCTGAATGAATTAAACTAAAGCGCTCTCTTTGTCTTGCACTGTTCATATGCTTTCATTATAGCAGACTTCATTTACAGGTCAAGGCGTGGGATGAATTATTAATAAATATTCAATTAATAATTTTGTTTATTATTAATCATTCCATAGTTTGTTAGTATGGTATCAATCAATTTTCCACTGTATCAATCAGCTTTTCCAGCAATTTTACCAGATGTTTTTTCAAAAATTATTAGTAATAATTTCCAGCAAATTATTTATTTAAACTTATTTTCTTCGGATTTTTCGTTTATGGGATCCGGTTTGTCCATACGTGCATAACCGGTGGTTTTTCGCACAATAATCTTGGGATTATACTCAATATTATATACACTTGTAGGACGGATGCCTTCCCCGAAACGGATGCCTGTATCAATTTTCCGGATGATAATGTCACAGGCATCCCTGCCCTTCAGATCAACAAAGTGATCAATGGTAGTCAGTGACACTCTGCGAATTCCGGAATAAAAAATATTGTCGCAGCCGATTACCGATACATCCTTTGGTACTCTCAGACGGGCATCCTGAAGAGCATCCACAGCACCAATGGCCATCATGTCATTCTGTCCGGCAATGGCAGTAAATCTGCTGCCATCCTCCAGAAGAGACCTGGTCAGGGCATAGCCCATGGAATACTCGGAATCCGTCTTTGGATTGCGACGATCAACGGACTCGTCAGCCGCCCGGATGATCACATGCCCGGAAAGACCTGCCTTCTCAAACTCCTGCACAAAACCGTCCACTCGTTTGGAACGCTGCCACTGTCTTCTGGTAAGCGGCGGCGTAATAAAGGCCACATCCCGATGTCCCAGATCCAGCAGATGCCTTGCCATAAGCCGTCCCACTTCTGTGTTATCCTGATTAATAGCATCTACTGTACTGATTTTTTCTTTGTTGCTAATGATAACCAGCGGAATGCTTCTTGCCATCTCCTCTACCTGGCTGATATAGTCCGGGTGGGGGTTGCAGGCATAAATGATTCCCTGGGGTGCCATGGCGCGGATCATGCGCAGATACTTCTCTTCCAGCCTGGCATCGCGCTGGGTATTGCAAATGAAAACTCCGTAGCCACGCTCGTTGGCTACCGCCTCGATTCCCTGAAGGAGAAGCACATAGTAAGGGCTGGTAATGGTTGGGCAAAAGACAACGATCAGTTTTTCCTTTTTGTTCTCTTTTTTATTTTTGTGGCCCGGAAGCTGATAACCCAGTTCTCTGGCCGCGCTTTCCACTTTTTCCACTGTTTCTCGGGAAAAAGAAACATTGTACTTATGGTTCAGAACCATGGAAACTGTTGCCTGGGAAACTCCTGCTTTCTCTGCCACATCTGATGAAGTCACTTTTTTGCGTGCCACAAAAATCACCTCCTGCCATCTTACAGTTCTACCCTGCCCTCCAGTGCCCGAAGCAGAGTAACTTCATCAATGTATTCCAGGTCACCGCCGACCGGCACACCACTGGCAATACGACTGACCTTGATCCCGGTTGGCTTGATCAGCTTACTGATATACATTGCTGTAGTCTCTCCCTCCAGACTGGAGTTGGTGGCAACGATCACTTCTTTTACATCTCCCTGAAGTCGCATGATCAGCTCTTTCAGCTTGATATCATCCGGACCAATTCCCAGCATAGGGGATATTGCGCCGTGAAGTACATGATAAACTCCATCAAATTTACCGGTTTTTTCATAAGCAGCAAGATCCCTGGTGTTCTCCACTACCATAATCGTACTGTGATCTCTTTTGGGATTGCTGCAGATTGGGCACATTTCTTTATCCGTAAGGGTGTAGCAGCACTTACAGTACTGTACGTTCATCCGGGCATCGGTGATGGCATTGGTAAGCTGCTGCACCTGTTCCTTTGGCATATTCATAATATGAAAAGCCAGGCGCTGGGCAGACTTTGCCCCGATTCCCGGAAGATGGGAAAACTGCTCAATCAGTTTATTGATATGACTGCTGTAGTATTCCATCAGAATGGAAGACCCCCGCCAAGTCCGCCCAGACCTCCTGTAAGTTTGGACATTACAGCCTGGTTCTCCTGCTCAACCTTGCGAAGTGCTTCATTAGTTGCTGCAACAATAAGATCTTCAAGCATCTCGATGTCATCCGGATCTACAACTTCCTCTGCAAGCTTCACCTTGGTCACTTCTCTCTTACCTGAGATAGTTACTTCTACAGCTCCGCCGCCGGCTGCTGCAGTAAACTCTTTCTCCTCGAGAGCTTTCTGGTTCTCTTCCATCTGGCGCTGCATTTTCTGCGCCTGCTTCATAAGGTTATTCATGTTTCCTGGCATACCCATGCCTGGAAATCCTCCACGCTTTGCCATTACAAAGTCCTCCTTTAACTGTTCTGATTTCATGCTGGATTCCGCATTTCTGATTTTTCAAACAGGCTCTATAACATTTGCGGCAGCAAAAATCATTTTTCATAACAATATTCACATTTTCTGCAAATATTATTAATTTACTTCTCGTTCGTCGCTTTCACGGCAACTCTTATGTTGCTGCACAAAAATCAAACAGCAACACTCTTATTCTTCTGCATCGTCAGGATCTTCCTCCACAACAACATCCATATGGATATTCTCCCGGAGAGCCTGATCTACAGTAACCTTGGCAAGATTGGTATGGTTGTGCTCTTTTGCCACCACCATCTTAAGTTCTACACTCTTGCCAGTCTGGGCCAGGATGATATTCTTCAGTTCTTCCTCTGCTTCCGGATTATCTACATAGGTTTTTCCAAGGAAATCCTGGAATTCGATGTAGAGAACCGGTTCACCGGTCTGGCCATTGTATTTGGGAATAGACTTCTGGAGCATCTGTTTGAAAATGCCGCTGGTCTGACCTACGATCACCTTCCAGCTGGCTACAATCTTCTGCAGATCCTCGGGTGCTGCCTTCTCAGGTGCTGCTGCCATGGCTTCTGCACTGCCATACGATCCGATTCCTGTACTTCCGGCGTTGCCAGTGGCTCCCGGCTGAACAAATACCTGTTGAACAGGCCGCTCGTCCATGCGCTGTTCCAGAACACGAAGACGATCCAGGACAGAATCCAGATTGGTCTCCATCGCCGGACGGCACAGTTTGATCAGGGCAATCTCCACCAAAACACGCTTCTGGGTGGAATAGCGGATCTGACTGGACAGGTCAGAAAAAATACGGATGTAGCGCATCAGCGTCTCTACATCCACCATCTCACTTTCTTCTCTTAGAAGTTTCAGATTCTCAGATGATACATCAATGGCTTCCTCCGGATTCTCGGAGGTTTTTACCAGAAGGAGATTACGCATGTACCAGGTAAAATCTCCCACAAACTGTCCAAGCTCTCTTCCGCCTATGATCAAATCCTCAAGAGTGCGTATCGCACCTGTCACATCTCCCTGGAGCACTTTTCGCAAAAGCTTGCTGAACACTTCCGTATCCACAGCTCCCAGAACCTCCAGGACTTTGTCATAAGTCAGTGTCTGCCCCAGATAAAAGGCAATGCACTGATCCAGAAGGCTTAGTGCATCTCGCATGGAACCGTCTCCGGCTTTTGCCACATAACGGACGGCTTTTTCTTCTGCCTCTACGCCTTCGATTTTCAGAAGTTCATCCAGCCTTGCCGCAATGGTATCAATAGTGATGCGGTGAAAATCGTATCGCTGACATCTGGACAAAATAGTGATCGGTATCTTGTAGGCCTCTGTGGTGGCAAGAATGAAGATAACATAAGACGGAGGTTCCTCCAGTGTTTTCAGAAGAGCATTAAACGCTCCTGTCGAAAGCATGTGAACCTCGTCGATAATGTATACCTTATAGTTTCCTTCAGTAGGACGATAGGCCACCTCCTCACGGATCTCACGGATATTGTCAACGCCGTTATTGGACGCTGCATCGATCTCGATCACGTTCATGGAGGTGCCAGCCTGTATCGCCTTACACATTTCACATTCACCACAGGGACTTCCATTTACCGGATGCTGGCAGTTTACTGCTTTTGCCAATATTTTTGCAACGGTAGTCTTACCGGTTCCTCGGGTGCCGCAAAACAGATACGCGTGACCAATACGGTTATGCTTGATCTGATTGGTCAGGGTAGTTACAATGTGATCCTGTCCCTTGACATCGTCAAAATTATCCGGTCTGAACTTCCGGTATAGAGCAGTATAGCTCATTTATGGAAACTCCTTTCTAACAGCAGGGAATCAATCGCCGAAGCTGATTCCGATCTGCTTTGCAGCCTTAACGGTCTGGTCTTTCGGAGAAACCATTTTCAGCTTGCCGGCACATTCTTCAAGAGGTACTCTCTTGATTTTGCCATTTACAATACCGATCATGATGCCATATTCTCCGTCCAGAATAGCCTCTGCTGCTCCTGCTCCGATTCTTGTGGAAAGCACACGATCATATGCACATGGTGCCCCACCTCGCTGTGTATGTCCCGGAACTGTAATGCGTACCTCAGAACCAAGCTTCTGGGTAATCTTGTCTGCAATTTCATAGGATACGGAAGGATACTTCTTCGCGCGGTCTTCCAGCTTTTTCTTGTAATCTTTCTTGGAAAGAAGGGCATCCTCTTTGGAAATGGCGCCTTCTGCCACTGCAAGAATGGTGAAACGCTTGCCAGCTTTAGATCTCTTCTGGATAGCTGCAACTACTTTCTCAATGTCGTATGGGATTTCCGGAATCAGGATAATATCTGCTCCGCCGGCAATTCCTGCGTGCAGAGTAAGGCTTCCTACCTTGTGTCCCATAACTTCTACGATAAATACACGGCCATGGGATGCTGCTGTTGTATGAATGCAGTCGATAGCGTTTGTTGCAATATTTACTGCACTCTGGAACCCGAACGTCATATCTGTACCCCAGATATCATTGTCGATGGTCTTAGGCAGATGGATGATATTCAGACCTTCTTCTCTTAAGAGGTTGGCTGTTTTCTGGGTTCCGTTTCCTCCGAGGATTACAAGACAGTCAAGACAAAGCTTGTAATAAGTCTGCTTCATAGCCTCTACCTTGTCCAGTCCATTGGCATCCGGTACGCGCATAAGCTTAAACGGCTGTCTGGATGTTCCAAGAATAGTTCCGCCCTGTGTAAGGATTCCGGAAAAATCCTTGGATGTAAGCATACGGTATTTGCCGTAGATCAGTCCCTTATATCCATCATCAAATCCGTAAACTTCCAGGTCATCAATGCTGTTTGTAAGCCCTTTTACAACTCCCCGCATGGTGGCATTCAGTGCCTGGCAGTCACCGCCGCTTGTTAATAAGCCGATTCTTTTAATCATAGTACCCTCCATTTCTGTGTCTCTAGAGCGTGTTTCAAAAATCATTCCAGCAAGCTACGCGCTCCAGTAAAAACTACATTTTGAAATTTGATCCGCGAGCTCTGTTCGTTACTGATCACAAAGTGAGCAGTGACCGCTGTTCTGTTACGTCTGGGCAGCGTAAAAATCGCGGGGCAAGTTTGTTTATATTATATAATATTTCCCGTTCTGACACAACAAGTAATTTGCAACCAGATATTTCTGGAGCCGGCTTGTTACTGTTCACTCCGTGACCAGTAACGCGCTTCGCGATGCACAGAAATCATGCATTCGCATGATTTCGCGCCGCAATTCTCGGGTTTTCTGTGAACTTTGTTCACAAAAAACACCTCGCGGAATATTACCAGTGAACAGTAACTCTAAATTGAAAATATTATAAACTTTCGTGACGAACTTTATACATTTTTTCAAAGAGTGTTTGTAAAATCCTGTCTGCAAAATGTACATTGCATTTGACAGCATGTTCCGACAACCTGAATTTCTTTTTTATTTTACGCTCTATTTGTCATACTTTTGTAATATTTATTTTCCGTATTCGTACATATGCAATTTATGAAGTGCTCTGGTAGCTGCAATATAACGTCCCTGTTTTGCGATCGGGCTCTGATCTGCTGCAGGGAACAGGGAAAATACCTGGTCAAATTCCAGACCTTTTGCAAGATAAAACGTAGTAACTGTAAGGCCTTTGCAGAAGCTGGTACTGTCACGATGTAGGTATGAGAAACGGTTTTCCATATCAAACCCTGTATTTTCCAGTTTTTCTTTCAGAATGCGGGCGGCTTCTTTCGCCTCAGATTCCGTCCGGAGGATCAACGCAGCTGTCTCAAACTGTTCCGCTCCCAGCTGAAGCTTGTTCACAAGCTCATCCAGAGCCGCTTCCATTGCCTGCTGTTTTTTCCCTTTAAAAAATAATTCTTCCACTGGCTGGCCATGACGATCAAACAGATCCATATCTGTAATCCCTGCAAGCTGATTCGCATAAGAAGCAATCTCCACAGTGTTTCGGTAGCTTTTGTTCATGACGATCCTGCGGATCTCTTTTCCGAAAATTTTCGGTAAAAATCCCAGGACATCCTGAGCCTCATCTTCCATAGTCTGGGCTTTGTCCCCCAGAATGGTCATACGGCAGGGGAACATCATTTTAAGGATCAGATACTGAAGCCTTGAATAATCCTGCATTTCGTCTACTACCAGGTGCTTGATACCATTGTGACTGGTCTGGCGAAGAAGGCGGTACTTCATGTAAAGTACCGGATAGACATCCTCGTACCGAAGCTTTCGCTCCTGAAGCTGTACATGGGGAAGTCCCGGATAGCCGCAGCTTTCCAGAAAACGGCTGTAGATCACATAGAGATCCTGAGTCTCATACATATTCATGAATTTCTCCATTACAATGGCACGTTCTTCCTCATCCATATCATTGTCCCGAAGCGTCTCTACCTCATCAATGAAATTCTCTGCAACTGCCTCCATACGTGATAACAGAGGGATATCCTGGAATTTAAAATAAAAAAGATCAATGATCTCCTCTTCTTTTTTCGTAAAGTTCTTATATTCCACATCACGAAAATCCATCAGCTCATCTTCTAAGGAGGTGAGATACCCCTCCATCCGATTCAAAAATTCCCTGGACTGTTTTTCCTTATATAAGGAAGGCATATCCGGGAAATTCAGGCTGCGCTCAATCTGATCATAGCGGTCTTCGCAGTCAGATACCGTATCCTTCAGCTGTCTGTAGGCAAAAAGATCAAAGCTCATTTCTTTAATATTTTCCTCTCCCAATTCCGGAAGTATATGGGAAATATAATCAGAAAAGATGCTGTTGGGAGACAGGATCAGGATATTGGAGGATTTCAGGTTCTTGCGGTCGTGATACAAAAGATAGGCAATTCTGTGCAAGGCAATGGAGGTCTTGCCGCTTCCGGCTGCGCCCTGGATTACCATGATCTTATCCCTGGTGTTTCGGATGATGGCATTCTGCTCCTTCTGGATGGTGCGGACAATATTTTTCAGCGCAGTGCTGCCTCCGCTGCCAAGCTCTGCCATAAGAATCTCGTCATCAATCTTCACATCACTTTCAAACTGGTAAATCATACGGCCATTTCGAATCTTGTACTGCCACTTAGAAGCAATTTCACCGCAGATGGTTCCCAGCGGTGCCTGGTAAGACGCCGGACCTTTATCATAGTCGTAGAAAAGCCCGCTGACAGGAGCACGCCAGTCATAGATCAGCGGCGTATGCCCTGCCTCTTCTGCGAAATTTCCGATTCCAATATAAAAAATCTCCGGCTCCTCATCCCCTTCAAATACGAAATCCACCCTTCCAAAGAAAGGGGAATCCAGCATTTTACGAAATCTTTTTCGCAGATGGATCTGCTGCTCGTTGGCGTTGATCTGGTGAAGAAGTGCCTGCTGGTTATCGAAATTTTCGTAACCATACTGGTCCATCTCTGTGTAGTTTTCCCAGTAATACTCGTGCATTCCTTCGATTTCTTTCTGACCGGCCTCTATGGAATCATCCAGCTGTGTGATCCGGTGACGCAGAGTTCCTGTTACATGTGCAAGATATTTCCGTCCGTTTTTTACTGCTGCCATACGCCTTAATC
>ERZ857922.3988-NODE-3988-length-11746-cov-2.431871_pt1 | contig 11746 bp, 5 predicted proteins | sample MGYA00519579_ERZ857922 | MGnify/ENA primary metagenome ERZ857922 (study PRJEB31778, sample SAMEA3449375) | human gut metagenome | biome: human gut; feature: human-associated habitat; material: faeces | place: United Kingdom | collected 2010/2012 ... | reverse complement strand
TGGCGCCACCGGCGTTGTAGGTGATATCGCCGAAGGACTCGGTATGGCCGGTCGAATCATGCTTCACCGTGACCGTGCATGGCTGCTGATCCTTGCAGCTGGCCGGCAACGGAGCATTATTTTCCGCCTCCAACGTGAAGCTGAACTGGTCGGAATCCTTCCACTCACGACCGGTCAGATTCTTCCGTACCGAGATTAGGTGCTGCAGTGATACCGTCTTCAGCGTGTTGGTGATGGTCGCATTCAATGTGCCCTTATCGGCGGAAGACCACACCATCTTTTTGGTCAATTCGGTATTGTTACCCGTATAGGTGACGCCATATCGGTCATTGCCGGTGGTTTCCACCACGGAATACGTGTAGCCGGGCACCAGATTATCGACCGTTGTGGTCCAATTGTTGGCGGCGTTCAGCGTGATCGAATTACCAACGTTCTCCGCATTAGTAGCACCAATCGCCTTGCGCTGCAATTGCACCGTCACGGGATCTTTGTCATGTTTGTCAGCGCCGTCCGACCATTGCTTGGTGATGTTGATCTTGCCAAGCTTCACCTGCACCACCGGATGCGGATATTCGGCTTCGGTCCTTACACAGGATGTCGCGCCGTTGACCTCGGTGAGCACGCAATAGTTCAGCTTCGCATCCGCGTTGGAATAGTAGCCTTGCTTCCCGGCGGATACGTCTCCGGTATTCGCGTCTCCCGTATTCGGATAGTTGTTGTTGCTTGCATAGTCGGCATATGCAGCATCGCTTGGCTTGACTTTGAAGGAAACGTCGATGACATCAGTCTTTTCTGCGACGATGCCATCAGTACCGTTGAACGTCACCGTCACGGTGCGATTGCCGAAATTATCGACACTGTATGTGGCCACATATCCGCTCGTCAGCACAGTACTGCCGTTCTTCACCGTCACAGACTCTGTGACATCGCCAGTATCGACGAAATCGACCGGATCCACCCACTGGGACAAGGTATCGGTAATGCAGAAGACCTTGATCTTCGCAGAAGAGGTAATACTGGAATAGATCTGATCGAATGCTTTCGTCAGATTCTCAGCATTCGTGCCGTCAAATTCCTCGCCATTCACTGCATTGGCCTCATTGGCGAGATCGGTCATCTTATTCGCATCAGTGGAAGTCTTCACCACATAGAGTGCGGCATCGCCACGCTTGTTAGCCTCAGCCAGGGCAGCAGCATAGTTGAAACCGTAGTCATCGCTATCTCCTGCACCGTACGCGTCATCGGAACCACCATCAGGATTTTCACCCAGCCAATAGTATCCGGCCGCCTTGCAAGTCGCTTTGGTCGTATATTCCGGCTGCGGGGTATAGTGGCCTCCCCACGAATACGAATAGGAATAGCAACTGCCGCCATACGAGGACGTACGGTATGTCGGATTGCCATCCGAGAGGAAGATGATGTGCTTCTTCACACCAGGGCGACCTTGCAGATCGTTTGCCTGCTTGAGCGCGGCCTCCCAGTTGGTGCCGCCCTTGGGGTTACCCTTCACGGCGTTGTTGATTTCCGAGACGTCTGTGGTGAAATTCTGCTTGAGAGAAGCGTTAGTGCTGAATGTCACCACCGCCATTTGGACCTGTTGATCATCCGACAACGTTGAATTCTCGTCAGTCAGCAGTTTCTTGGCGAGAGCCTTGGCCGCTTTCTGCGCATTGGCGTCGCGGTTGTCTTCATTCATGCTGCCGGACTTGTCCATAACCAGCACAATGTCGGCTGGAGTGGCAGTAGTGACCGTGGAGGAGGTGCTATCACCGGATGCGGTCAGATTCAACGTGTACTGATCACCGTCGCCGCCATCGGTTTTCACGATGCTTTTGTTGTTCGACGGCTTCACATTGGAATTCACGATGGTTACATGACTCGTCTCGCCCACGGTGAACGAACCGGTTTCGGCGTATGCATTATTGCCGCTGTTCTGCTGCGTCATTGAGGAACCGTTCGCGGACACGGTGTAGCCGCTGGAATTCAACTCACGCACCGTGTACGTGGTGTCGTCGGTGAAAGTGTCGGATTGCACGCGGGCGAATTGACCCTTGGCCAGCGTTATCACACCGTCGCCTCCGGTCGACACGGATCGAACGACCTGATTGGTGTACGCATTGTACACGCTGTATTTGCCCTGGTACGGGGTTGGGGAACCGTCGACGAACAGCTGGAATTGGAACTGTTTGTCCGCGTCGATGGTGCCTAGGGTTTCCTTCTCGATATCGATGGCCTTGGACGGCTTCACCGGCAGATTGAACTTGATCTTGCAGTTGGAGCCGCCGTCGCCGCGTTCCAGATAGAAGAAGCTCAGATGGTGTGTCTTATACGGCGTGGAATCCCACGTCTTTCCCGCGTTTTTAAATGCCTGGGCGATTGTTCTGGCAGGAGTATCTCCATGACTCTGTGTCTTGTCATAGGTGATATCGCCGGTGGCAAAATTGATGCTGCCACCCAACGCCTGATGGATACCACCCAAATCAAGCACCAGCACACCATCGATGAACACCCACACATCATCGTCGCCGGTAAAGTTGAACACCATGTCCTGATTGTTGACCTTGCCGTCTTTCGGCATGTAGAACTCGGCGCCAAGATTCATGCCGAAAGAATATTTATCATCAGCAGTACCACTTCCAAATGGAGTGAAGCAAGGAGTCTCAGAACGGTTCGCACAACCCTGGTCCCCCAGCGTGAACTTGTTCGATGCCGTGTCATATGCAGCATACTGGGAATCGGCGCCGAAACTGTAATACCCATCCCCGTCCGATCTCAGCAGTCCGCCAGTCGGCTCGTAGCTGGTGACGGCGCTATCAGACTTCCCGCCAAAGAGATAGTCCAATGATTCTGATCCCTTATCATCAGCCATGGCCGGATAGCCATTTGTCAGGGTTGTCTTCACAATACCGGTGTATGCGCCCTTGTCAGAACCGACATATCTGTTATACGTTCCTGGCTCGCCAACGCTCATGAATTGCAACGCATGCTTATTATTGATGGTCTTACGATTGTAATCATGCAATCCCAGGCTGATGCCGGCCTGCTGTTCCAAGGTCTGTTCGGCACCTTCCGCCATCGCGGCGGAAGTGGTGGCGTAGCCCATGCCGCCGAGCATGGCGATCGCAACGATGACGGCGACTATTCGTTCAACAAAGCTCCTCTCGGGCTTTGTCTGCTCTATCCGCGCATGCCTCATCTGCTACCTCCCCTTACACACCGTGCGCATGTGCACGATTCACATCTTCATCACCAGTCACGCATCCAACCGACGCGGATACACATCCGGCGCTCCAGTCTTGAACAGTAAAAGAAAAGGGAAATGGATACATACACCCTAAGCGCGGGAGATTCGGGGTATGAAATAGCCTCGAAACCAAGTGATAGCAACGTTTCCAACTATCTGCACTACCCGAAATTCACATAAACCCGACGTCCGACGGGGCAACATTATTCACATGTCCGTAACCGTACGGATGTCGCCACAGAATGCCAACGCAACAGCTAGCCACGTTTCGGCCACCACGCCGCATGTCTGCGAATATGCCACGGCCGTCTGCGCGGCCAAACCAGCAACAAACCAAGCAGCAATGTGGTCACCGCGGCCGCAATCGCAATCGTCCGCGCGTCCTTCGCCGCATTCCGTTCCTCAGGAACCACTCCAGGAATCGCGGAACGCACCGCCGAAACCAGCAACCGGTGGGTGTTCACCCCGTACGGCGTGCAGGTCATCAACGTCACCCGGTCCTCGCCGGGCACAATCTTCAGCTTCGAGGTGTCATTCGGTTCGATCACCGAAATGCGATCCACCTTGTAGCCGAGCGTACGGCCCATCACTTCGATGTAGAAGTAGTCGCCGACGTGCATCTCATCCAAGCGCGTGAACATCATCGCCTCGACCAGCCCACGGTGGCCGGTGATCACCGCATGCGCGCTCCGCCCTCCCACTGGCAGACTGCTGCCATACAGATGGCCCGCGCCGGAAGCGAGCGCCGACTGCGACGTGCCATGGTAGATCGGCAGACGTACGGAAATCTTCGGAATGCGGATGGTGCCCATCACGCCGCTGCCCGAATCGAGCAAACTTTGATATTCCGCATCCTTCGCACTGGCACTATTTGATTCCGCAGCACCAGATTCACTGGACTGCGAGCCGCCCTGCACTTGGGAGAACGGGTCTTGCGCCTCGCCGAGAACCGGCTGTCCTGAAGCCGCAAGCCGCCTGTTATACGCTTTGGCCGCGGCGAACGTCTCATCGGCTTGGGGGTAAGGCCAGCCGGCAACCGTCTGCACGGACCGGTTCGACGTATTCCGTAGCTCCCGCGCCGACTGATACTGCAGGAACGTAGGAAACCCGCCGATACCTATCGCAAGAATAATCAACAGCGCCGCAACCACCCGCATGGCAATGACTTTCCTGCGATCCCTGCGCCACTGCCGCACCTCATCGGCAATGTCGACCGCCTCTTCGAAAGACGGTGCCCGATAGCGCTCCGCCTGCTGTTGCCGCATGTCCGTCACTGGATGAACTTCCGCAGCACGCGTTCCAGCTCGTCGATACGCAACGCCTGTTTGGCGATGAGCAGATCGCATTTGTTGATGGTCGGTTGCGCCTGCGCAAGCTTTGCCGCCATATCCTGCGATTCGTCGGCTTCAGTTAGATCATTCGTCTCCCCTTCGTGCGTAACCCCTTGCAGTTCGGCGATCGATAAATCGTCTTCGACATCCTGCAGATAATGATTCATAGCCCCTTTCCCCTTTCGACGCTCATCACGCTCCTGCTGCTTCCAGCGCGCGATGCACCGCTCCACACGCTTGTAGCCGATCAGTTTCGGGTCAAGCCCCGCTTCACGGAAAATGGCTGACGGTGATTCGCCGGCGTTATAACGGCACATCACTTCCACCCGGAAACGGTCTGAATAGCGGATATGCGACGCACTCACGCTTTTGACCGCCGGCAGGCTGGACAGATACGCACGCTCCTTTGCTGTAAATTTGCCATCAATCATTTTTTCTGCCCCTTATACTGCTACTGCCTGAACAGCTTGTTTCAGAATCATATCAAAGCTTTCCCCATTGGCACCCTCGTTAAAACCCTCGAATAAAAAATCCCATTCCCCCCCCCCAATAAAAAAGGAGTCCTATCTTACAAACAAAACAGTTCCGCCATTTTTCGCAGATAGAAAGGCCCATACCCCCCCCCCCATAAAATTTAAACAATCTTAACCTCACCCCAGCACACCCTTTAGCACATCATGGGGCCGCTACGCCTCTGAACACCGTCATGCAGACTCACTAGGCTGGAAACATGACGCAAGAGCTCGTTTCATTGACTATCATCATGGCGGTGGCGGCCGTCAGCCCGATTGTGGCGCAGCTGATTCCGGGAAGATTCATTCCGCAAACCGTACTGCTGCTCGCCGCCGGAGCCACGCTCGGCCCGTACGGACTGGGCATAATCGGAGTGAACGACGCCGTGAAACTCTTGAGCGAGCTCGGCATGGCGTTCCTATTCCTGCTCGCCGGCTATGAAATCGACCCGAAACGACTCGCCGGACATCAAGGCAAAGTCGGCCTTGTCACATGGATCATCACCTTGGGGCTCGCCGGACTCGTCGTGACCCTTCTTCCGTTCTTCGCAAAGCAGGGCATCGACGGCATCGCCACGGTAATCGCGCTTACCACCACCGCTCTCGGCACGCTCATGCCGATTCTCAAGGAACGCAACCTCGAAGGCACCCCCATCGGCGACGCCATCATCTCGTACGGCACGTGGGGCGAACTTGGCCCAATCCTTGCCATGGCCATCCTGCTATCCACCCGAACCGGCTGGCAGACCATGCTCGTGCTCGGCGCATTCCTTGCCATCTGCCTACTGTGCGCAATGCTACCCACGAAAGCACTGAAAACCGGCCATCGCCTGTACCGTTTCCTTACGGAAAATGCGAACACGTCATCGCAAACGCTCATGCGACTGACCACATTCCTGCTCATCTTCCTTGTCACCATTTCTGCACTGTTCGAACTTGACGCGGTGCTCGGCGCGTTCGCCGCAGGCTTCATCCTGCGCTACATCATCCCCGACGGCAGCAAGTCGCTGGAAATGAAACTGGAAGGCGTCGGCTATGGCTTCCTTATTCCTGTGTTTTTCGTGGTGTCAGGCGCCGCGATCAACGTGCGCGCCGTGGCAGGCCGGCCCGCGCTGCTCGTCGCGTTCATCGTAATGCTCATGCTGATTCGTGCGGTGCCCGTGTATGTTGCGCTATCGCTCGACAAACGCGAGAATCCGCTGTCATCGCATCACCGCGTCACCGTAGCGCTGTATTGCACGACCGCGCTGCCGATCATCGTCGCCGTCACGTCGCTGGCGGTGAAGGTCGGCACCATGCAAGGCGACACCGCGTCAACACTGGTCGCAGCCGGCGCGATTACAGTGTTCCTGATGCCACTCCTTGGCTCAATCACATATCAGGTGGCCGACGTACATCCGGTCACCGCGGTTCGGGAGATTGCACACACGCCATCCGATTGGCGGACGATCGTACGCGAACATGCGCAGGTGCGTGCGCTGCTGCACCATCAGGACCGGCTCAAGCGTTTGGCGGAAACGTTGGACGCACTGGAAGCGCATGGGCACGGCGACGAGCATCGGGCCGAACTTGTGGAACGCGCGCGACGTGAGATCGACCGGCAGCTGAAGGAACTCGGCCTGGACCCGCAGCTCACCACGCAACTGCCACACAACTACCGTTATCCGAAGAACTGAGACGCGAGCGAGCCTTTCCGACACTCTAACTGTCCGCTTCTGGTGAATCGGACAGTCGTCATTCCACAGACTTGAGCGAGCTGATGGGGTCGATCCGGTCGAGGACGGGGTTGACAAACAGTTGCACAAGCAGCGCGAACATCATGGTCGCCACGACTGCGATCACGTAACTCAGCGGCTTGACCTCCACCTCGAAATAGAGCGACGGCATGTTGAGCGCCATGGTCAGCAGCCCGCCAACGAACCGGCCGAGCGGCAATCCCAGCACCACGCCCATGACGGTGAGGATCATCATCTCGCGATTCACATAATGGTGCACTTCACGGTCGAAAAAGCCGAGCACCTTGAGTGTAGCCATCTCGCGCACGCGTTCCGACACATTCGTATTGGCGAGAGTGAACAGCACCACAAGCGCCAAACCTCCGGCGAGCGCCACAATCAGCGCCACGACCGCGCCCATAAGATCGAACTTGAAACTGTCGGCCATGTGCGCGCTACTTACGGCTTTCACCACCGAGCTGTCCTTTTCGAGCGATTGAGCATAGTCGGTTTGCGATTGGTCAGAGCCGGAAAGTTTGGCATACATGGCATTCCAGGTCAGCGATTTCGTACTTTGCACGTCCGATTCTGCAGAAACGGACATTTGGACCCCGGTTTTACCCGCTTGTTTGTCCGATTCACCAGAAACGGACACGTTGGATACGAAGGATTTGCCGAACAGCTTGGCATAGTAGGTTTCACTGATGTACACGTCCGATCCGATAAGATTGCGATTCACCGCGCTCACTTTCGCAGTGGCCTGCACGCCGTCGCCGTTGGTCAATCGCACTTTGCTTCCGGTGGCGATGCCAAGCGAGCTTGCCGCCGACTGCGCCACTATCACACCATCGTCGTCCAGCTTCAGCGAGCCTTTCCCGCCGACACTGGACGTGCCTAATATTCCGGAATGCACCGGCTGCAACGTGACCATTTTGCCCAGGTCGGACAATCGCTTTTCCGGCACTGCAACCAGCTGAATACTTTCACTGCCGACACTGCCACTACTGTCGCCGCTGCCAGAATCGCTCTTCCCAACAGCCATATCACCCGATTCGATACGCACGTTCATCGTGGACGTGGTACGACCGTCCGACGCGACTTTGGCGCGCATTTCGTCCGCGTCCGAATCGCCAGAAACCACCATAAAATCGTATTGGTAAACGTCACGATACTGCTTGATACCAAGGTCGGCCACGGTGTCATTGATGGCTAGGCCGCAGACGATGAGCGCGGTGCAGCCGGCCACCCCGCCGACCGTCATGATAAGGCGCGACTTGAAGCGGAAAATGTTGCGCGCGGTCACTTTGCTGAGAAATCCCATACGATTCCAGACCGGCTTGATTCGTTCCAGCAGAATACGTGAGCCGGCACGCGGCGCTTTCGGCCGCATCAGCGCGGCGGGCGTCATGCGCATCTCCTGCACGCACGCGTAAATGGTGGCGGCGAGCACACCGACCACGAACAGTGCGATGCCCAGCGAACCGTATAGCCAGTCGTATTCCAGTCGCACGCCAGGCATCACATACATGCCCTTCAAAACAACCAGAAGAAACGCCGGAATTCCAAGGAATCCGACAAGTAAGCCAAGCCCCCCGCCGATGAGACACGCCAGCAGCGCGAACAGCAGATAGCGCGACGCCACCGCAAGACGCCCATAGCCAAGCCCCACGTAGGTGCCGATGAGCGAGCGGTCCTCTTCGACCATGCGCGCCATGGAAGTCAGGCTCATCATCACAGCGACCACCAGAAACACGATCGGGAACGCGTTGCCGAGCGATTGGATGGAATCAAGGTCGGATTTGAGCGCGCTGAATCCACCGAGCGACTGCCGATCCTGCACATACCAGCGCACTTGCGGAATACTGGTTTTAAGCTCGTTTTCTTTGGTTTTCAGCGTTTGTTCGGTTTGCGCTTTCTGCTCGTCCAATTGCGATTGCGCCTGGTCGAGTCGCTGCTTGGCATGCGCAAGTTCGGGGGTTGCGGCGATGATGGTTTCACGCATTGTTTCACGCGTGGTTTCGTTGAGTTGGGTGGAATCCATTGCGCCGGTTGCACCGGCTTGCATGCTCATGATTTGGTCGACCTGCTGGTCGAATTGCCGACGATTCTCGTCGATTTGCGATTGCGCTTCCGCGAACTTCTTGTCGGCTTCCGCACGCGTGGCGGCAATCTGCCTGTTGCCCACGTCGAGCAGCTCCTGCCAGCGGACCTTCTGCCGGTCGGTTTTCACGGCGTCATCGATGCGGTCGGTCACCTGTTTGACGGTGTTTTCATACGATTCGTCGAACGTGTTTTCGTTGGCCGAACCTTTGACGAGCAGCGTGGCGGACGTGTAGAGGGTGCCGGTCACGCCGTCGGACGGAGCGAAGAACGTGTAGTCGGTGGCAGCGGTGGAACGAAACGAGGTCATGGCGGAATATCCGTCCGGATTGCTTAGATTCTGCGGATCGAGCACCACGCCCACGATGGTGAGCTTGGTCGGGAAGCTTGGTGCCTTATCTTCAGCACCCTGAGTGTCCGATTCACCAGAATCGGACACTGAAGTAGCGGAAGAAGAGGATTCGGGGGCTACGGTGAGGTGGCTGCCAATCTTTTTGCCGGAATCGCGGATAAATTTACGGGTTACTGCGATTTCGCCGGCTTTCTTCGGCAATCGCCCTTCCTGCACGTACGGCCAGTCAATACCGTTCGCACCGATTTCCTGCATGGTCGCCGATTTGCGGCCGCCCAAATCGAACGTCACTTCCTGTGACCGCTCCGCCTGCACCTTCGCTACACCGCGCACCTTGCGTAACGCGGCAATATCGCCATCCGTCAATCCTGCGGTAGACAGCACCTGGATGTCGTGCAATCCTTGGGTGTCGAAAAAACGATCCGTCGCAAGAAAAGCGTCTCGGCAGCCCGCGTAAATGCCGGTAAGCACAGCCACGCCAAGCAATGTAATCATGGCGATTGAGACGAATCGCTTCCACGCATGCAACCACATACGCACCATGTCTTTGACGAATGCCATGACGACCTCCAGCCCCGCAGCGTTCAAGCAGCACCAACCATCGCTCTCACAACCTTCATTTTATTGGACTATCGAACTATTGAACACTATGAAACCGAATCCACGCGCTACAGCTACAATCAGGGAAGACGCGCCATGCCAAAAACCATAGGCGCGTCACCTACCACTACTGCCGAACGCAACATCGCCAAAATCGCCAAATTTTTGCTGAATTTGCCGAATTTGCCGAATATTGCTGAGGCACCCAAGAAGAGGAAGCATTCATGAGCGACGCAACCGTTGCGAAGAAACCGCGCGAAACCGACGATGTGCCGGTGCCGGCCACGCTGCGCAAGTCACTGAAGAACCGTCACATCCAGCTGATTGCACTGGGCGGCGCTATCGGAACCGGCCTGTTCTATGGTTCCAGCGAATCCATCGCGCTGGCCGGCCCCTCGATTCTGCTGGCCTACCTGATCGGCGGCCTCGCGATCTTCATGATCGTGCGCGCGCTGAGCGAGATGTCCGTCGAGGATCCGAAGGCGGGCGCGTTCAGCTACTATGCCACTCGCTACTGGTCCAAGCGCGCCGGCTTCATCTCCGGCTGGAACTACTGGTTCAACTACATCCTCGTCTCGATGGTGGAGCTGTCCGTGGTGGGCAAATTCGTAAACTACTGGTTCCCGGCGATTCCGACCTGGGTGTCGGCAGCCGTATTCCTAGTGGTCATCTGCGCCGCCAATCTGCTGGGCGTCTCCAAGTTCGGAGAGTTCGAGTTCTGGTTCGCCATCATCAAGATTGTGGCCGTGATTGCCATGATCGTCGGCGGCCTGGCCGTCATCATCTTCGCTCTGCCCACCGCATCCGGCATCAAAGCGAGCTTTGCCAACTGGTTCACCTTGGAAGGGGGCTTCTTCCCGAACGGTCTCATGGAGCAGACCAAAGACGGCACCTGGACCGGCCTGTTGATGGCGCTTGTCGTGGTGATGTTCAGCTTCGGCGGCACCGAGCTCATCGGCATCACCGCCGGCGAAACCGAGGACCCTCGTCGTACGATTCCCCGCGCCACCAATGACATTATCTGGCGAATTCTCGTGTTCTACATTGGCGCGCTCGGCGTAATCATGGCCGTAATACCGTGGAACACCATCGGCGGAGACGATGTTCCCAGCCCGTTCGTGCAAATCTTCGATTCCGTAGGCATCCACGCGGCCGCCGGCATCCTCAACTTCGTGTGCCTGACCGCTGTGATGAGCGTCTACAACTCCGGCCTGTACGCCAACTCCCGCATGCTGTACTCGCTGGCCAAGCAGGGCAATGCGCCCGCGTATCTGGGCAAGCTCAACGCCAAGGGCGTGCCGGTGACTGGCGTGCTGACGTCCGCCGTAATCACCGCTATCGCCGTGGTCGTGGTGTTCGTGTGGCCTGAGTTCGCGTTCAACTATCTGATGTCGATTGCCACCATCGCCGGCATCATCAACTGGACGATGATTATGTTCACCGAAATGAAGTTCCGTAAGGTGGTCGCCGCGGGCGGCGCTCCCGAGGATTCCGAGCTGGCCGGCAAGTCTGGCAAGGAAGCGCTCGACGCGATTCACTTCAAGCTGCCGTTTGCCAAGGTGACCCCGTGGGTGGTGCTGGCGTTCCTGGCGCTGGTCGTGGTGCTGATGTGCTTCTCCACCAGCTACCGCATCGCCGTCATCGCCGGCGTGATCTGGCTGGCCATCCTCTTCGCCGCCTACCAGCTCACTCAGGCGAAGAAGTAAGGCTCCATTTGCGAATAGCTCTCACTGATGAGCACTCAGTGAGAGCTATTCGCAAATGGGATTTATTCATGAAACAGCTCATCGATGCCGACGAGCTGAACGTCGGATTGAGACGCCGCAGCATCGTCGACCAGTGATTGATCGAAACCGCCGAGCGAAAACAGCAGGTATGTTCGCTGGCCGATA
>ERZ857922.3987-NODE-3987-length-11748-cov-4.266826_pt1 | contig 11748 bp, 11 predicted proteins | sample MGYA00519579_ERZ857922 | MGnify/ENA primary metagenome ERZ857922 (study PRJEB31778, sample SAMEA3449375) | human gut metagenome | biome: human gut; feature: human-associated habitat; material: faeces | place: United Kingdom | collected 2010/2012 ... | reverse complement strand
TCTTATTTTGCTCCGCCGCCTATTGTAAAACAAAAATCAAAACTCGCCTACGGCTCAGACAGTTGATTTTTGCTTTACGCTATGCTCGCAAAATTGCGAATCTCTGCCTATTGTTTGCTTTGAAAATTTTTCGGCTGCATGGGGATAAAATGTAAAAACAAAAAAATATCGAAAAATTTGTAATAAATATGTAATATATCTTCAGGAATATGTTATAATTAAAGTAACGTGCGAAAAAACAGAGAAGTTCGGAAGGAGATATTTAATGAACAAGAAGTTAATAAGTATTGTGACAATTATGGCAATGCTTGTGGTTATGATTATACCTGCATGGGCAGACGGTGGTGATAATACAGGCGACGACAATTTTGGCGCAGCTATTTATGTGAAGAAAGATGGCGTAGAAGGTGCATATACATTAGGAACAACTAAGGAATTTAAGCTAGAGTTCTGGGCATCAGGCATTGTTGGAAAGCAGGTTGTAAGAACTGTTTCAGTAACAGGCGACAATCAGGTATCATCTATTGAATACAAAGATGGCGGAGAGTGGTACGACATTAGCGGATTTAATAAGGAAATGACTATTGCAAGTAATGATTTAGACAGAACTATTAGAGTCGTTTTTGATAAGGAAGGTAGATATACAATTTCTTATGGATTGGTGAATACAGAAGGTCAGGATGTTGTAAAGGATCAGTTAAATATTGAAATAGCAGACGGACAGATTAAAATTGTTAAAGAAACTGAGACAACTACATCGGCAGTGGCAGAAGCAACTACAACTGCAAAGGTAACAAAAACTCAGAAACCTACAGCACAGAAAGTTAGCGTTGGGAATACAAGGATAACAAAGATCGTAAAAACTAAGAAGAGTGCCAAGGTAATTTATAAAAAGATTGCAAAAGTATCAGGATATCAGCTTCAGTTGTCTAGATCTTCAAAATTCAAGAAGGCAGTAACAAAGACAACTAAGAAAGTTAGCTATAAATTTAAAAAGTTAAAGGCAAATAAAAAATATTACGTAAGAGTTAGAGGTTATGTAAAGACTTCAAACGGTACAGCTTACGGAAAATGGAGAAAGAAGAACTTTAAAACAGCAAAATAATGTGACAGATAAAGAATGAAAGAAGGAAAAGATGAAATTTTTAAAGAGAACAATTGGAATAATAATCGTGATGGCGGCTATTATTTCAGGACTTCAATTAAAAAGTGAATTGGCTTATGGAGCAACACCTACGATTTCTAAAAGTACAGTAACATTAGAAAAGGGTAAAAGAAAAAAAATAAAAGTTAAAAATGTTTCAGCGAGAACGAAAGTTAAATGGAGAACATCTAATAAATTTGCAGTTACTGTTTCAAAAAAAGGTAGAATTAGAGCTGTAAATTATGGAGCTGCAACAATTACTGCAACTTGTAAATCAAGAAAAATGACTTGTAAGGTTACAGTTCCTGATACTTCTAAGAATGTTGTTATAACAAAATATCCTACAACATTAACTGAAGGTCAGACAGGTACGGTTGTAGCAAAGTCAGTTAATAAAATTTCATATATGTCTTCAAATGACTCAATAGCAAAAGTCAATAAAGAGGGTACTGTTGAAGCATTAAATCCGGGAAAAGCGGAAATAACAGCGAAATCCTCACAGGGATATAGCAAATGTACAATAAATGTTTTGTCAAGTGATGTAAATAACAGATTGTATGATTCTAACGGAATCAGTATTAAGAAAGTTAACGCTGACGGAACAAAGGTTAACGGTTTTGTAAGCCAGGCAAAAGGTCAGAATTTTACTGTTATGGTAGATGGAATAGACGAAAGTAATGTTAAGTCATGCAAGTGGAGTGTTGGGAATAGCGATGTTGTTTCAAAACTTTCAGCAGTAAGTGGAAGCAAGCTTAAAGCTACTTTGAAAGCAGTAAATGAAGGCAAAGTTAACATTACAGCAAAGGTTACATACAAAAACAAAAATGTTGTTACATATACAAATACAATTTATGTTTCAAACCCTGAAACGGAAGTTCAGAAGTTAATTGTTTATGGAACAGCATTAGGCAATGAAAGACAGCAGTATATTTCTTTTAAAGGTTTAGGAGAACATAGTACTATTACTTGGACTAATTCAAACAAAAAATGTGCCACTTTAACAACTTATGAAAAGAAAGCGGCAGTTTTAGGCACAAAACCGGGAATGGGTACAATTACAGCAAATGTAGATGGAAAAGTATTCAACATAAGGTATACAGTTGTTAATCCAACAGTTAATAATTTAAAGGCAGTTATAAAAAAAGGTGAAAAAGTACAGTTTCCTATTTTGGGTGACACAGGTACAGTTCCTGAATTTACAAGCAGAAATGAAAGCGTTGCCACAGTTTCAAGCGATGGTATCGTTAAAGGTGTAAATTCAGGAGTTACATATGTTGATGTAAAAATCGGAAATATTCACAAGTCTTATAGAATCGAAGTATATGCAAAAGGTATGTACAAGATTGTAAATAGAGCTATGTACATAGTTAATCATTGGAAATATAGTCAGCCAAAAAGAATGAGAAAAGGATACTATGATTGTTCAGCTTTGGTTTGGAAAGGCTATAAATCATACAAGCACTACAACAAGAAACTTGGAAGTGGTTCTTATGCAAAGACAGCAGCAAGCCTGTTTGATTATTTAAAAGAAAAAAATCAAATAGTATATTATGGTTTTATTGACATAGATGATATGAAACCGGGTGATTTAATTTTTTACGGAGATTACAATGCGGCAGTAAAATACAGCACACCGGGAAGAACTTTAAATATCTATCATGTATCTATGTATGCAGGTGCAGGCAAAGTGGTAGAAAAAGGTGGACAGACTATTAACTACAATAATATTTCGCATATAGTTGGAATAGGAAGAGTGGTAGACTAATGGAATATAATATTGGAACAGTAGTAACATTAAAAAAAGGGCATCCTTGTGGAACTAATGAATGGGAAATTATAAGAACAGGTGCAGATTTTAAGTTGAAATGTAAAGGCTGCGGTCGTATAGTAATGGTTCCAAGAAAAACTTTCGAAAAAAGCGTAAAGAAGATTTTGCAGTAAATAAAAAAACGAAAGCTTTGTTTAAAACCAAAAGATTTCGGAAAAAAATTCACAAAATGAAAAAAAGTCCTTGAACACAGGGACTTTTTTTGATATTATAGTAATTCGTGATATATATTAATTACGCATAACGAGTATTCGTTATGATCCTTGCTTTTTCAAACGAAAAGGCCAGAGACCAAAAGGAGGTAGAAGCATGAACAAATATGAATTAACAGTTGTTGTTAGTGCAAAACTTGATGATGAAGGAAGAACAGCTGAAGTAGAAAAGGTAAAAGCACTTATCGAAAAGTTCGGTGGTACAATTACAAAGATCGAAGAAGCTGGTAAGAAGAAATTAGCTTACGAAATCCAGAAGATGTCAGAAGCATTCTATTACTTCATCGATATTGACACTGAAAACACAGATTTTCCTAGCGAGTTAGAAAGCCAGCTTCGTATTATGGAAAATGTTATCAGATTTATGACTGTTGCAGTAGAAGCATAGTTTGATACATTAGAGAGGTATAATATGAATAAAGTTATTCTTATGGGTCGTTTGACTCGTGACCCTGAAGTTAGATATTCAACATCAGGAGATAATCAGTTGGCTATTGCGAGATACACATTAGCAGTAGATCGTAGATTTAAGAGAGATGGAGATCAGAGCGCTGACTTTATCAGATGTGTAGCATTTGGTAGAAGCGGTGAATTTGCTGAAAAATATTTCCATCAGGGAACTAAGATAGTTGCCGAAGGTCGTATTCAGACAGGCAGTTATCAGGACAAAGATGGTAAGACAGTTTACACAACAGAAGTAGTTGTTGAAAACCAGGAATTTGCAGAAAGCAAAGCTACAGCAGATAGCAATAATAACTATCAGCCACAGCAGCCGGTTGCATCACAGCCAACAGCACCTGCAGGAGACGGTTTTATGAACATTCCTGACAGTGTAGATGATTCAGGTTTACCATTTAACTTTTAACAGATTCGAATAGAATCTCATTAACGAAAATAGGAGGTCAAGTTATGCCATATAATAAGAGTGAAAGACCAGATTCTCCAATGAGAAGAAGAGGCGGTCGTAGAAGAAAAAAAGTTTGCGTATTTTGTGCTAGTGAAAACAACGTAATTGATTATAAAGACACAAACAAATTAAAGAGATATGTATCTGAAAGAGGAAAAATTCTTCCTAGAAGAATCACAGGAAACTGTGCTAGACATCAGAGAGCTCTTACAACAGCTATCAAGAGAGCTAGAAATATCGCATTAATGCCATACACAGTAGAATAATCGCGAAGCACACAAGCAACGTGTGCCCAGTGCTACAAATAAAAAGAAGTGGAACCACTTATGCTTGCATAAGAGGGGTTCCACTTCTTTTTATTTGTAGCGGCTGTCGCATGCTGCGACAGCCGCGTGCTTATAGACATTCTCTTCATCATTCCCCCATACCCAAAAAGTATATGATAGATGATAAAGAGAATGTCTATAAGAAGTGTTTCCATTCTTACATCTTTGCCAAGTCTTCCTGGTCCACTGTTTTCATTCCATTCCTTACCAGCAATGCGGCAACTTTGTCAGTATCCTCGTCCTTGACACGGAATACCATAAGGGCGTCATCTGTGCCTCTTGCAAGGAAGGCGTAAACGTAATCAACGCTGTAGCCGTTAGAAGCAATAACGTTCATTGCCTTAGCCATTGAGCCGGGTTCGTCCGGAAGCTTAACGCCAATAACGTGTGTAAGGTTACAAATCCAATCGTTGTCTCTTAACAGAGTAAGAGTATTAAAAGGATCGTCTACAATAATACGAATAATTCCGAAATCGCTTGAATCGGCAATCTGGAATGCACGCATATCTATTTTGTGTTCGGCAAGAAAATTGGTAAAGTTTGCAATATTACCCGGTTTGTTTTCAATGAACACTGAAATCTGATGAATATACATATAAAAACCTCCTAAATTTTACGTTTATCTATAACACGGACAGCTTTTCCTTCTGAACGTGTAATTGACTTTGGTTCAACCAATTTAACTTTAGCATAAATGCCAAGCATGCTCTTAAGAGCAGCAACAATTTCTTTCTCCTTGGATTCAATTGAGCTAACTGTATCAGAGAACATTTCAGGTGTCATCTCAACTAAAACTTCCATTGTGTCGCTGTTATTTACACGGTCAACAATAAGCTGATAGTTAGCAGGCATACCATGTTTAATAAGAACTTCCTCAACCTGTGAAGGATAAACATTAACACCCTTGATAATAAGCATGTCATCTGAACGTCCCATAAGTCTGTGAATACGTGCGTGAGTACGTCCGCATTTACACTTCTCTCTTGTAATATAAGTAATGTCCTTTGTACGGTATCTGATAAGTGGAAATGCTTCTTTAGCAAAACTTGTAAATACTAATTCACCAATCTGTCCGTCAGGAACAGGTTCAAATGTGTCAGGATCAACAATTTCCGGAATAAAATAGTCTTCGCAAATATGCATACCATTCTGTTCCTCGCATTCAAAAGCAACACCCGGACCTTCAATTTCAGTAAGTCCATAAATATCATAAGCCTTAATGCCAAGCCTGTTTTCAATATCAGCTCTCATATCTTCTGACCAAGCTTCTGCACCAAAAATACCGGCTTTTAATTTAATCTGGTCCTTAATTCCCCGTTCTTCAATAGATTCGGCCAAATAAGAAGCGTAACTAGGTGTACAACAAAGAATAGTCGAACCCAAATCAGTCATAAACTGAAGCTGTCTGTCAGTGTTACCTGATGACATAGGAAGTGTTAAAGAACCAACCTTCTGTGAACCACCGTTTAATCCGAAGCCACCTGTGAAAAGACCATATCCATAAGCTACGTGAACTACATCTTCATCTGTTCCACCGGCAGCCACAAGGGCTCTGGCACATCCATCTTCCCACATATCAATATCTTTCTTAGTATAAAAATCTACTACACGCTTACCTGTTGTACCTGAAGTTGAGTGAATACGTACACAATTTTTAAGAGGTACTGCTAATAAGCCATATGGATAAGCATCTCTTAAATCGTCTTTCGTTAAAAAAGGTAACTTAGAAATATCTTTTAAAGATTTTATATCGTCAGGTGTTACACCTTTTTCCACCATTTTTTTTCTGTAAAAAGGTACATTCTCGTATACTCTTTTTACCACGTCTAAAAGTCCGTCTGTTTGAATCTGCTCAATCTTTTCACGAGAGGCAGTTTCAATTTCTTCCTGAAAATATTTTCCCATTGTTTCATTCCTTTCTGTCGTTCAAGTATAGTAATATAATTTTACAACATATAACGCTTTAAAGCAATAAAGCACAAAAAACAAAATTAACAAAAATAGCAATAAATAAATAGTAAAAATACATAAAAAAAATCAACCAAAAAAATTTTTACAAGCAAAGATGTGCTTTTTTATGGGGCAAAAAGCCTAAAAAAATTGCACAAAAGGGGGACAAAAACGCCCTTAATAAAAACGTTTTTCCTCCCATAAAATCTAGCAATTGCAAAAATTATATGATATAGTGATTTTTAGTATAAAACATGAAAAATGAAAAAAATAGGCTATATGAGAATAAGAGGAGGAGAAACCAATGGACAACAATTTAAGGGGGGTACCTGTTGAGGGGTTTGCTGACAAAAGTCGCGAAGCGGCAGTCGAGGGAATAGTATTATTAAAGAATGAAAACAACACACTCCCATTAACAGAACAGGATAAGGTTTCAGTTTTTGGAAGACCAATGATTGAGTACTACAGAAGCGGAACAGGTTCAGGAGGAGCTGTAAACGTTGAATATGCAACAAATATTTTGGACGGATTTGAAAACAGCAACCTTAACTTTAACAAGACTATAGTTGAAGACTATAAGGAATGGTTAAAAGACCATCCATTTGATAACGGTGGCGGTGGCTGGGCATGCGAGCCATGGTTCCAGAAAGATATGGAAATTACAGCAGATTATGCAAAGAAACAGGCAGAATCAACTAACAAGGCTGTATACATTATCGGACGTACAGCAGGAGAAGATAAGGACAACGCCAACTGGGTAGGAAGCTATCTTCTTACAGATGAAGAAAAAAAAAACCTTAAGAACATAACAGAAGCTTTCGAAGATGTTTGTGTAGTTCTTAACGTTTCAAATATTATCGACCTTAAGTGGATTGATGAAGAACAGTATAAGGGACACATCAAATCAGTAATTATTGTATGGCAGGGCGGTATGGAAGGTGGAAACGCAGTAGCTGACGCACTTTCAGGCAAGGCTACACCAAGCGGTAAATTACCTGACACAGTAGCTTATGATATTGAAGACTATCCTGCTAATGACAATTTTGGCAATGAATTTACAAATCTTTACAAAGAAGACATTTATGTAGGATATCGTTATTTTGAAACATTTGCACCTGAAAAAGTTCAATTTGAATTTGGTTTCGGACTTTCATATACAACATTTGATATCGAAACAGTATCAGCCGATGCAGATGATGAAAAAATCACATTAGAAGTTAAGGTAACTAACACAGGCGACAAGTTCTCAGGAAAAGAAGTTGTTCAGGTATATTATGAAGCACCACAGGGAGCTTTGGGACAGCCTGCAAGACAGCTTTGCGCATACGAGAAAACAGAAAATCTTGCACCGGGTCAGAGTCAGACATTAAAGATTGCTTTCGATATTAACGGAATTGCATCATATGATGACTCAGGCGTTACAGGCAACAAGTCATGCTACGTATTAGAAGCAGGAGATTACAACTTCTACGTAGGTAACAGCGTAAAAAATAATAAACTAGCTTATACATATAAAGTTGAAGAACTTAAAGTAACAGAACAGCTTTCAGAAGCTGCCTGTCCTAACGATGAAAATCTTACATTAATGAAGCCGGGCAAGAGAAGAGAAGACGGAACATACGAAATTACATATGTACCATCACAAAAGCCTACAGTTGATATGGCTAAGAGAATTGAAGACAATCTTCCAAAAGACATGAAAATTACAGGCGATGTAGGAATTACATTACAGGATGTAAAAGCAGGTAAAAACACTATTGAAGAGTTCGTTGCACAGCTTACAGTTGCAGAATTAGCACAGATTGTAAGAGGTGAAGGAATGAGTAACCCTAGAGTTACAAAAGGAACAGCTTCAGCTTTTGGTGGATTAAGTGATACATTGTTTGCTTACGGAATCCCTGCAGCATGTTGTGCTGATGGCCCTAGTGGACTTAGAATGGAAGGAAAAGCTACACAGCTTCCTATTGGAACAGCACTTTCAGCATCATGGAATCCTAAGCTTGTAAGAGAACTTTACACAATGGAAGGTCAGGAATTATACGGAAATCAGGTAGATACATTACTTGGACCCGGAGTAAACATTCACAGACATCCTTTAAACGGACGTAACTTTGAATACTATTCGGAAGATCCATACCTTTCAGGAACAATGTCAGTTGCATCAACAGGCGGTATTAAAGACGGTGGTGCTTGGGGAACAATTAAGCATTTCGCATTAAATGGTCAGGAATCACATAGATTTAAGATTGACGCAGTTTGCTCAGAAAGAGCAATCAGACAGATTTATCTCAAATCATTTGAAATGGCTGTAAAAGCCGGCACAGTTAAAACATTAATGACAGCTTATAATCCTATTAACGGACACTGGGCAGCTTCAAACTACGACCTTTGTACAACAATCCTTAGAAACGAATGGGGATACGATGGTATCGTAATGACTGACTGGTGGGCCAAGATGAACGACGTTGTAGAAGGTGGCGAAGAATCAAATCAGGATACAAGAGATATGGTTCGCTCACAGAACGACGTATATATGGTTGTAAACAATAACGGCGCAGAAGTTAACTCAAACAACGACAACACAGAGGAATCAATTAAAGAGGGAAGACTTACAATCGGAGAACTTCAGCGAGCTGCAATCAACATCTGCAACTTCATTCTTTCAGCACCTGTTATTGAAAGAGAATTAGTTGACACAGACGTTGCAAAACATTACGATTCAGTTCCAAATGATCAGGCCAAGTATGAAGTATTTAACATTGAAAAAGACAATAAGGTAATGTTCAATAGCGGAGCAGAAGCAACATTGGAAGTTGAAGACGAAGGGGAATACACAATTATTGTTAACATCTCATTTGACAAGTCCAACTTATCACAGTCAACAGTAAACGTTAATGCCAACGGCACAACAATGGTAGTAATCCAGACTAATGGAACAGACGGCAACTGGATTACACAGAAGCTTTGCAAGGTTAAACTTGACAAGGGTGTATACAACTTAAAACTTGAAGAAGTACTAGCAGGAATCAAAGTTAAATATATTCAGTTTAAGAAGATTCCTAAGAAAAATAAATAAATGTAAAAAGCAAACAGTCTATTATGATTGGCTAGTCAAAGCATAGCATATAACAATTGAAAAAGGTCTGCTGGAGATATTGCTCCAGTGGGCTTTTTCTTTACTCCTTTAGAGGGGAACCTTAATGTTTGGCATATAACAGAGAAAAAGTGATGAAATTGTGCAAAATCACAAGAAGAATAAAAACGGTTTTATAGTGTAAACATTATAACACCAAATAATTGTATAAAATACACAAAAAGAAGCAGATAAAATGTGCAAAAAATACAGGGCAAATGCATAAAGAACAGGTCAGGTTATAAAAAATAAATAAAAAGTGTACAACATAACCTATGGGTAGTTGAAAAAAACATTTTAATTTGGTAGAATTGTCTGATAAGGGATAAATAATCGAAGGGATTCGACAAGATCTTGGATGAAAGGAGAAAAAACATGAATATTTCAAAAAGGAAACAAGGAATACTCGCAATAATATGTACTATTGCGATGATTGTAACATCAATTACGGTGTACAATCCAAGGGAGGTAAAGGCTGACACGGATTATTCTACACTTACATTTACAAAAGTAACAGAGCCAATGGATAGCACTTATGCATATTGCATAACAGATAATACACTTATAGATTTTGGAAAATTAAATTTTTATGGTGTTAATTATATGCAGGTAATCGGTAGCGGAAATTCAAAGATGAATGAAGCTACAGTGACAATTGACGGAGTTGTTCAAACAAACAATGATATAGCATTTGATAGAGCATCAGCAATAACAGGTTTTATCGTTTCTAAATTATCTGATAATGCGTATCATAAAATAGAAATAGCAGGGGAAGCAGGAAAAATCATTATTGTATTAAAGAAAGGAACTCCTTCAACTGGTGGTTCAGAATCAAGTAGTGGTGGAACAACAAAACCAGAGGAAACAACAACACAGCCAAGACCAACAATGAGCAAAGATAGTGCTGGCATTGTAATAGAAATTCGTAATGGCGAGCTATTTTTTGCAGGATTGAATAATATAAAAGATGCAACAGAGTACTATTTGTATGTTGATAAACTTGATGGAGAGGGAATGAAAGTTGAAAATGGTGGTACAATTCCTTTATATAAATTCGAGGCTGGTAAACATAGTTTTTATGTTAAAGGAAAAAATAGTGCAGGATTTTCAGAACCATCTAAGGCATTTGAAATAGAAATAGCTACTACAGTGAAACTTATAATTGATAATGGAACAGTAGTAAATACAGCAGTAGAAAAAGGAAAAACATACAAATTACCAACAAGCGCTCAGTATGGATATTATGATACAAAAACTGGTGATATATACAAAGCAGGCTCAGATATTACCGTAAGTGAAGAAATGAATTTGGTATCAATATATGATATTGTTGTGAGATTGACTAATGCTGCTGCAATAAGAATTGATGCAGGTAAGGAAACACCGGGCGGTATTAGATTCCAGGCTAGTGTTGATGTAAATTGTGGAGTGAGTGACTACAAAGATATAATTACAGATAAGGTTAAGGCAGGAACTTTAATTACTACACAGGACATTTTGGATGCTAAAAGCGATGTTGAATATAAGGTAGAAAATATCAAAGAACTCGGAACAGTTTTAAATGTTGAAAATGATGGTTGGATAGATAAAAACTCACATTTGTACAATGCATCACTTGTTAATATAGTTAAAGCAAACTATGATAGATATTTTGTGGCAAAGGCATATGTAAAAGTTACATATGCAGATGAAAGTTCAACTTATGTTTATTCGAAGAAAGACAATGATGTATATGCTGAGTCAGTAAAGAGATCTATTTCAGATATTGCGAAAGCTATTTATGAAAATGGATATGATGGGATAACTGATGGAAATACAAAGAACTTAATTGATAGTTTTATAGTAAAAAAGGAGCAACAGTAATATGAAGAATAAATATACAAGTCCTAGTATGGAAATATTTGAATTAGAAGAAAATGATATTATAACAACTAGCGTTTATAATGATGATTGGACAGATCCTGATAATTTGTTAAAGAATGTAGATGGGTCAGGCTGGTCAAATTTCCACTAAAACGCAGTACTAAATAATTAAATAAAACAAGCTGTGCTTTAACTCAACATTAAAGCACAGCTTATTTTTTGCCCTCATTACTATCATCTTCCCCTAAAGGTCTATAACAATGTTCAATAAATGCAGAAGATTAAAAATCAGACAAACCAGCTGGATTGTCGACTTATTGTATGGGTGTATTGCTAGCGTAAATTTTTAGTCGGAAAATAAAACAAAAAAATAAGAGGAACCCCT
>ERZ857922.3985-NODE-3985-length-11755-cov-12.317094_pt1 | contig 11755 bp, 10 predicted proteins | sample MGYA00519579_ERZ857922 | MGnify/ENA primary metagenome ERZ857922 (study PRJEB31778, sample SAMEA3449375) | human gut metagenome | biome: human gut; feature: human-associated habitat; material: faeces | place: United Kingdom | collected 2010/2012 ... | reverse complement strand
GCTGCTGAGACAATGCTGAACGATTTTACCGGAGCAGACAAGGTCTACATCGCCTGTGGATATACAGATCTGCGCAAAGGGATCGATGGTTTGGCCACGATGGTACAGCAGCAGTTTGAACTGGACCCATTCACCAACACACTGTTTCTGTTCTGCGGGCGAAAGCGGGACCGAATAAAAGGGCTGTACTGGGAACGGGATGGCTTCATCCTCCTCTACAAGAGGCTGGAGCAGGGAGCGTACCAGTGGCCGAGGTCCGAAGTTGAGGTGAAGATGCTGACGCCGCAGCAGTACCGCTGGCTGATGGAAGGGCTGAAGATCGAACAGCCCAAAGCGCACAAAGCAGTGACTGGCCTGAGTATGGTATAGCATTGAAAATTGGATGCTATTTTCTCGCAAACCATTGAAAGAACTGGTATTTCAAGGGTTTTTATGTTATAATAAAGATATGAAAAACGAAGTGAACATTACCACAAGCAGCACAGAAATGATGACCATTTCCCGTGCGGAATATGAGTCTCTAAAGGCGGAACGAGACGAACTGAACCAGAAGCTGGACTGGCTGATGGAACAGGTGCGTCTTGCCAAAAAGAAGGTCTATGGGACATCCTCCGAGCAGACGAAGGAGGAGTTGGTTGGCCAGCTGAGTTTCATGTTTGATGAGACGGAAGCATGGCTGTCTACCAGGAGGACTGCCACTGAAATAGAAAATCCGAACCTTTTCTCGATAGGAGAAGGGTTCGGATTTTTTGGTTTATTGGTTCTTGGATCGTGCCGGAATTTACGGCTCAGGCAAGGCTTTCAATTTTTCGAGCCATAAAGGCTCCGAAAAAGATTCCGGGGCTTGTATATTTTTCAGAGAGCTATTTTGCAACAGTCCGGAACGGATTTACTTTCCAAGTACAACGGAGAGCCTGATCTCCTTTTCCGTCTCGCTCAGGTCAAGAGCGCCGCCATCGGCGACGGTCACGTGCAGCTCATAGAGCGTACCGGCGGTAAGTTCCGTTACAGCCTTGCCGTCCTCGTCGGTGATCGACCACAGTGCAGGATCGACCTTTGCCAGCTTGCCGTCCACGCCATAGGCGTAGAGGGTCAGACCGGAGGTGCTGCCGGACAGGTTATTCATGCGGAAAGCTACCGTGGTGTTGGGATGTACGTTGCGGACGGTCACAGTGTTGCGCCAGCTTGCAACGGTGCCTTCGCCGCCGTCCTGCGCAAACCGCTCCTGCGAAAGGACGTTTCTTGCCGCCTGATCAAGCTCGACCTTGCGGTAGGGCATTTCGGGCAGATAAACAAACCGGTCCTGCAGACGAAGCAGTTCCAGATAGCCCGTCGGGCAGTAGAGCGCGTTGCCGCTGTTGCCGGCATACATACCAATGGCCATGTTGTTGTAGCCGTATTTGTTGGAAACATCCATCGTGAAAACCGTCTCGCCGGTTTCAAAGTCCAGAATGATGTACTGCCACATCCCGGTGGTCACATCCTGCACATAGCCGTAGATATAGCCCGTTGCGGTGGAAAGCTTCAGGATGGAGGTGTCGCTCAGGTCGTTCCGGCTCCAGACGCTCTTCATCTCGTAGCCGTTTGCGGTCTTTACGGTGTCCACGCGCTCGATGCCGGGGGCGATCATGATGTTGCCCTTCATGAGCCAGTTCTGGTCGTAAATATTGGCGTAGCTCTGGATGGAGGAGTCGTTGTTGGGATCAGCCAGACCTGCATTGCCCGCACCGAACCAGTTGCAGACGATGGTGCTGACGGTGCCCTCGCCGTCGTCATAGACGATGGCAGAGTTCTCAACGGCTACCTGATAGCCCTCGGGCAGGTCATCCAGCACCGGGGTGCTTGCCACGACCTCGCCGGTCTTCATATCGAGTGCAAGAAGGTTTACAGGGTCCTGATTATCCGTGAACAGCACAAGGTTCGGAGTCAGCGTGGGCGAGCAGCCGCCGCCCCACGCAAGACCGCCGCCGGTGGTCTTATCGCCTTCGCCGCTCACCTTTGCACCCGCGCTCTCATAGGGCGTGCACCATACAACGTCTACGCCTTCTTCTGCGCGCAGAAGATAGCAGTTCTGGTTGGTCAGGACCACCGCACCGTCCTTGGAGGCGGCGATGCCGTTTTCAGCGCCCTCGCCGGGGGTCAGTTCGTGGACAAAAACAGCCTTTGAAAGGTCTGTCTGCTCGCCGTTCAGGATCGCATCAATGGCCGAGCGGGCAATATAGCCGATGACGCCCTGCTGCTGGCGCTGCGGATAAATGCGGAAGCCTCCCGTTGCAAACCAGAGGTTTCCGTCATAGTCAAAGACCACGGACAGAAGATTCTGCGTCAGTTCTTTTCCAAGCGCGGCCTCGGCAGCAGCTTTGATATCAATGTCCAGCACCTTTTCAAATTCCGGCAGAACATTGCCGTTTTCATCCGTTGCGCGGAGCATCAGCACATGGTTGTTGCTCGTGGGGCAGACGATGCGGTTGGATTCGTCAAGGAAGGTATAGGAGCTCTGGATAACGTAACCGCCGCCGTCATGCTGTTTGGGGGAGAAATAGCCGAGCGTCTTTGTCTCTTCGGCGTTCAGGTCGCGGATGGCGATGCCGCCCAGCAGCGGCACAACGGCATGACCGTAGCTGTCAAAGTAGATGGCGGGCGAAGCGTTCGCGTTCGTCGTCTCATAGGAAACGTTGATCTCCGGATAGATGGCAAGCGGCAGGATCTCATCCGTCGAGTCGGTGTTGTAGCCATCGTGATGAATGTTTGCATCGCTCTTGGCCATGTAAGGGTTTTCCTCTACTTGCTTGGGGTTCAGAGCCTTTACCGGCAGCGCCGCAGAGGTCGTCTCCGCAGCAGAGGGCTGCACCACGGCGGACGGGGCAGCGGGCTGCGAAGCGGCAGCACTGTCTGCCGGCGTCTGTGTTCCGCCGCAGGCAGCCATGGAAAGGCACAATGCTGCGGTCAGCGACAGGCTTAACGCAGAATGGACGATGTTTCTCTTTTTCATAAACAGTTCTCCTTGTTGTGTTCGTTGCGGTCAGACCAGTGCTGCTCCGCCTGATTTTTTTCCATCCAGCCAGATGCGGAATCCCTGCCGCAAGGCGGCTTCGGTCACCGGCTCCAGCAGAAAATAGTCTGCACGCAACCGGAAGGCATGGAGCGAAAAATCCAGATCGCTGCACCAGATAATGCGTGTCTGTGGACAAAGCGCGCGCAGATGCTCTACTGCATTCAATCCGTCGACCCCCGGCAGGGCAATCACGGCATTTGTCAGCGGCTCGTTGCGTGCAGCCTCAAAAAAGCTTTCCTGATCGTGGTAACAGTCCATTTTCGGGAACAAGCAATGTTCGGCGCAGAACCGCGAGATCTGCTCTGCCAGAAAAGCTTCCTGCGCCCTGCTGCTTGTCAGCACGGCAATTCGGTACACAGCGTGCCTCCTTTCTCTTGCGCCGTCGTTGGCGTTCTCTGCTTTCAGTATACGGACAGGCATGGTCTTTTCAAGCCATTTAGCACGAAAGCCCCTTTTCCGTCACGAAATCCCATTTTCGGCTGCGACATAACCGGGCAACTGTGCTATAATCAGGATGAAAGAGTTTATAAAGGAGGTTGGAAGCTGTAAAACGGCTTCCTGATACAGCATGAGGATCGCAATCGTCGATGACCTTGATACTGAGCGCACACTGCTGAAGGAGCGCTTGGTGCGGCAGCTGAGTCAGCGCGGCGCAGATGCAGAGCTTTTAGAGTTTGACAGCGGGGAAGCCTTTCTGGCGGCAGAAAAAGAGCAGCGCTTTACCGCCGCATTTCTGGATATTTACATGAATGGTTTAAGCGGCATGGATGCGGCAAGAGAACTTCGGAAAACCGATGCAGACTGCCTTCTGGTTTTTACCACCACCTCAACAGACCACGCACTCGAGGGCTTTCAGGTGCGGGCATTTCATTATCTGGTCAAGCCCTTTTCTGAAGCCGAGCTGTCCGGTCTGTTGGATGAAATGCTCGCAAAACTCCCCCGCCCGGAGCCGGTTTTGACGGTGAAGGTGGATGGCAGCGACATCCATTTGTGCTATCGGGATATCATATCCGCCGAGCACTTCGCCCACATCATCAATATCCGCACCACTGCCGGCAAAACGCTTGCTACGCGCCAGAGCTTCAAAGCGTTCACCGAGCCGCTCAAAAAGGATCCGCGCTTTTTTGTCTGCGGACGTGGCGCGATCATCAATATGGAGAATGCTGCCGATTTTCAGGCTGCCGCCTTCTGTATGACGGACGGCAGCCGCGTCTATGTCAGTCAGGAGCTTTTGAAAGCTGCCCGGCAGGCCTTTATGGAATTTCTGCTGCAAAGGGGGCGTGCGGATTGAAGGACGTTCTGCGCCCGGTTCTGGAACTTACGGTCGTGTTTCCCGGTTTGCTGCTTGCGTATTTTCCGGTAGGTTCCTATCTGAAGCTGCCGCCCGCAAAGCTTGCAGCAGGGGCGGTGCCGCTGCTGCTCGGGCTTTGCCTTGGCGGCGGGCTGCTTTGCTATCATTTCGGTCTCTCGACCGCGTTCCCCTTGCTGCTCATAACGATTGTGACAATTTTCCTGTATCTCAAAACGCTGCGGCTCTCTCTCTGGAAATCCGGGACCATCGCGCTGGCGGTCTGCGCGGTATTTGCGTGCCTGAACAGCTTGTCCCGGGCCGTCGGCACGGCAATCGTGATCCGGATGCAGCTGCCGCCGGACAAGCCGTGGTTCTGCTTTGGCGCCTGCATCTTTTATAATGCGGTCTGCTGGCTGATCACTGCCGCAGCCTATTATCCCGCCACCCACGCAGTACGCGCGATGGTGGAGGATGACAATTTTGCGCAGACGTGGTATGTGTTCTGGGTACTGCCGCTGGTGTTCATCCTGCTGAACCTTTTTATAACCCCGCGCTACCAGATAACTCTCCGGACAGGGCGGGTCTTGCAGGTCTACATCGTTATGAGCATCGCGCTTTTGTTTTTGCTGTTCATGTTCAATGCGATCTTTCTGCTGATGGCAACCAGCCTTAACCGGAATGCGAGATTGCAGCAGGAAAACCAGTTGCTTTCCATGCAGCAGCAGCGCTATGAAAGCCTGAAAGCCGCCATTGAAGAAGCCCGGCAGGCGCGGCACGATATGCGCCACCAGCTGAATCAGATCTCCGCACTGGCAGAAACAGGAGATCTGGACGGCCTGAAAGCCTACCTTGCAAAAACGGTCTCCCGGATCCCGGATCTGGATATGAATTTCTGCGAAAACCGTGCAGCGGACAGTGTTGTCGGCCATTATTGCGCCCTTGCAAAGCGTGAGGGCATTCCCTTTTGTGCCCGGCTTAACTTACCGCAGACGCTCCCTGTGGATGAGATGGATCTGTGTCTGGTGCTGTCTAATCTTCTGGAAAATGCATTTGAAGCCAGCCTTCGCACTGCACCCGCCCGGCGGAAGATCGAGATCACCGCGTATGTCCATGCCGAGCGGCTTCTTCTGGTCGAAGTGGAAAACGCATTTGACGGCGCAGTTCACGAAAAAAGCGGGGTGTTCCGCTCTTCCAAGCGAAGGGGAAACGGGATCGGCATCCAGTCTGTCCGCCATATTGCAGAAAAGACCGGCGGGGCAAGCACGTTTACCTATCAGAACGGCATTTTCTCAGCCAAAGTTATGCTCTGCGGATAAGGAGCCTTTTGCTTTGGCGGAGATTTTTACAAAAAATTCACGCGGGCAGGGTTGCCGCTGCATACCGGATGTGCTATGATGAAGTGCAAAATTTGAAGCGGAGCGATGGATTTTGATTTGTCAAGCTCGCGGAATCAGGAGGAACTACCCATGCATAAGAATTATGTACAGGAAATTCTGAGCATCATTCACAGCGGTCTGCCCAAGGCGGAACTGGCTGAAAAACTGTCTGATTACCATGAAAAAGATCTGGCGGATGCGTTGGAGGCGCTGACCCCCGCCGAACGCCAGTCGCTCTATTCCATTCTGGGTGTGGATACCGTTGCCGAGATCTTTACCTATCTGGACGATGCCGAGCCGTATCTGAAGGAGCTGCCCAGCCATGAGGCCGCAAAGGTCATTTCCAACATGGACTCGGACGATGCGGTGGACGCACTGGAGGATCTTGACGATACCGATAAAAACGAGATCGTCAACAAGCTGGACAAGGACTCGGTGGAAGATGTGAAGATGCTGCTCTCCTATGACGAGGATGAGATCGGCAGCAGAATGACCACCAACTACATCTCCATCAAAAACGATATGACCATCCGGCAGGCGATGAGCGAGCTGGTAAAACAGGCCGGAGAAAACGACAACATCTCCACCCTGTATGTGGTGGATGAAAACGAGCACTTCTACGGCGCCATCGACCTGAAGGATCTCATCATTGCCCGGGCAGAGGAAAGTCTGGAAAGCCTGATCGTCCGCTCCTATCCCTATGTCACAGACCGGGAGCAAATCAGCGACTGTATCGACCGCATCGTGGACTACGCGGAGCGCAGCCTGCCGGTGCTGAACGATGCCGGTAAGCTGGTGGGCATCATCACCTCGTCCGATGTTGTCGAGCTGGTCGACGATGAGATGGGCGATGATTACGCAAAGCTGGGCGGTCTGACCGGCGAGGAGGATCTGAACGAAAACGTATTTGAAAGCGTGAAAAAGCGTCTCCCGTGGCTGATCGCGCTGCTGTTCCTCGGGATGCTGGTCTCCTCGGTCGTCGGCGCGTTTGAATCGGTGGTAGCGGTGCTGCCGGTGGTCATCTGCTTCCAGTCCATGGTGCTGGATATGGCCGGTAACGTCGGTACCCAGTCGCTGGCGGTGACCATCCGTGTGCTGATGGACGAAAATCTGACCCTTTCCAAAAAATTGCAGCTGCTCTGGAAAGAGACCCGCGTGGGGCTTTTGAACGGCGCCATTCTGGCCGTGATGGCCTTGGGCTTTCTGGGCTGCTACATCCACTTTTTCAAGGGCTATGTCTGGACCTCGGCCTTTTTGCTGTCCGGCTGCGTCGGGCTGTCGCTGATCGTGTCCATGGTCATTTCCAGTCTGGTGGGCACGCTGATCCCGATGCTGTTCCACAAGATCCATATCGACCCGGCGGTTGCTTCCGGCCCGCTGATCACCACGATCAACGATCTGGTGGCGGTCGTGGTCTACTATGGCCTTGCCATGGTCGTGCTGATCGATCTGTTCCACCTTGCATAACAGATGCATCAAACAGGGCACTCCTTCCGGGGGAGTGCCCTGTTTTTTTGCTGCGCAAACTTTTGCTAACAATGTTAATACTACCTAACATCGTCGGAAAATATTGAAAACGCCCGAAAGCGTGCTAAAATATAAAGATAAAGAGCCCGCCCCGCTCCGGGCGCGGGTACACAGATGGGAAATACAGAAACGAGGGGTAAATATGTTTGATACAAAAAAGCTTGCACTGTTTTTGGGCGGTGTGGTGTTCGGCTCTGCCGGTTTCAAGGTGCTGTCCAGCAAGGACGCCAAAAAGGTCTACACCCAGACAACCGCTGCGGTGCTGCGGATGAAGGACTGCACCATGCAGACCGTGAATAAGGTGCAGGAGGAAGCAGGGGACATCCTTGCCGATGCAAAGGCCATCAACGAGAGCCGCGCCGCCGAGGCTGCACAGGAGGTCATCGAGGATACGGCTGAAGAAGAGCAGCCCGCAGAGCAGACTGCACAGTGATATAGCGCAGCGGAGCCGCCCTTGGGCGGCTCTTTTTTACACAGAGGGGTAAGAAGAACAATGAAATGTACGATCTTACATGAAGGTAAGGGACGGATGCGGGTGCACGTCTGCGCCGTGCGCATGACGCTGCACCGGGCAGATGTGCTGGAAGCCTACCTGAACGGGCAGGATAACATCCAGAAAGCCACCGTCTACGAGCGCACCGGAGATGTGGTGCTGACCTACCGGGGCAGCCGGAAGGACGCTGCCGCCCTGCTGGCGGCCTACCGCTTTGACAACGAAGAATTAGAGGTGCTGGTCACCTCCCACGACAGCCGGAAGATCAATCAGGAATATCAGGAAAAGATGGTCAGCCTTGTGGCGGGCCGGGTGTTCCGCAAGGTGTTCCTGCCCGCGCCCATCGCGGCGGCGTATACGGTGTGGCGCTCCATCGCCTTTGTCTGGAAGGGGATCCGCTGCCTGCTGCACCGCAAGCTGGAAGTAGAGGTGCTGGATGCGCTCAGCATCACCGCCTCCCTCCTGCGGGGGGATTACAGCACCGCAGGTTCGGTGATGTTCCTGCTGACGGTGGGCAGCCTGCTGGAAGAGTGGACGCGGAAAAAGAGTTTGGACGACCTTGCCCGCAGCATGGCGCTGAACGTGGATAAGGTCTGGGTGCGCACCCCGCAGGGCGAGGTGCTGGTGCCGTTGACCCGCGTCCACGCCGGGGATGAGGTAGTGGTGCGCTCCGGCAATATGATCCCGTTGGACGGCACGGTGCTGGAGGGCGAGGCCATGGTGAACCAGGCCGCCCTGACCGGCGAGTCCATGCCGGTGCGCAAGACCACCGGTGCCACTGTCTACGCCGGAACGGTGGTGGAAGAGGGCGAGTGCGTTCTTGTGGCCAAGGCAGAGGGCGGTGCCAACCGCTACGATAAGATCGTGGCCATGATCGAGGAATCGGAAAAGCTCAAGTCCGGTACCGAGAACCGGGCTTTGCAGCTGGCTGACCGTCTGGTGCCGTGGTGCCTTGCCGGTACGGTGGCTACCTACGCCTTTACCCGCAACGTCACCCGCGCCATCTCCATTTTGATGGTGGATTTCTCCTGTGCGCTGAAGCTTTCCATGCCGCTGGCGGTGCTCTCTGCCATGAGGGAGTGTGGGGAATACCACATCACCGTAAAGGGCGGCAAGTATCTGGAAGCGCTGGCAAAGGCGGACACCATCGTGTTCGATAAGACCGGCACCCTCACCCACGCCACCCCGCAGGTGGTGCAGGTGGTGCCCTTCTCCGGCTGCGGGGAGCAGGAGGTATTGCAGCTTGCTGCCTGTCTGGAAGAGCATTTCCCCCATTCCATGGCAAACGCTGTCGTCCGCGCCGCCAGGGAGCGGGGCATCTCCCACGAAGAGATGCACTCCGAGGTGGAGTATATCGTGGCGCACGGCATTGCCAGCCGGGTGGGCGGCACGCGGGTGGTCATTGGCAGCGCCCACTTCATTTTTGAGGACGAGGGCTGCACCATCCCGGCAGGGGAACAGGCAAAGTTCGATGCGCTGGACCCCCAGTATTCCCACCTGTATCTGGCAGCTTCCGGGGTGCTGGCGGGGGTCATCTGCATCGCAGACCCCCTGCGCCCGGAGGCGGCACAGGTGCTGCATAAGCTTCGGAGACTGGGCATCACCCAGACCGTCATGATGACCGGCGACAGTGACCGCACCGCCCGCGCCATTGCGGCGCAGGTGGGGGTGGACCGCTGCTTTGCAGAGGTGCTGCCGGAGGATAAAGCTGCCTTTGTCCGTGACGCCAAAGCCGAAGGACATACGGTGGTGATGATCGGCGACGGCATCAACGATTCGCCCGCTTTGTCGGCGGCAGATATCGGTATCGCTATCCATTCCGGTGCCGCCATCGCCCGGGAGATCGCCGATGTGACCATCCGCGCAGACAGTCTGGAAGAGCTGGTGACCTTAAAAGCCATTGCCAACGCCCTGCAAAAGCGGGTGGGCAGCAATTACCGCTTTGTCCTCAGCTTCAACTCTGCGCTCATCCTTCTGGGCGCACTGGGCATCCTGCCCCCGGCTACCAGCGCAATGCTGCATAACCTTTCCACCCTTGGCATCAGCCTGCGCAGCATGACAGACCTGCTGGAGCAGAAGCCTTTACCGTGAAAATGGAACGCCGGAGCGTCCGCAGACGCTCCGGCGTTTCGAAATGATAGATTTCCCAGCCAAAAGGGAGGCGCTGCACGATATTGTGCGGCGGCCTCCCTTTTTTGTTTCAGATAAACCGGCAGAAGCCCAGCCAGCAGCCCAGCAGGAAGAAGAGCAGCGCCTTGCCCAGCACCGGCAGCCACGGGCGCTTGCAAAGAGCCAAATCCCACCGGTGGATGTTCTGCTTGGGGCAGGTGCCCACGCAGGCTTCACAGGCGATGCACTCCCCGCTGCGCAGGCTGCTTTCCTCCAGCTTCAGGCACACCGGGCACTGCTGCTTGCAGGCATTGCAGCCCGGGACGCAGCCCTCGCTCTGCCGGTGCAGCCGTGCAAAGGGCAGCACCGGCAGCAGGGCGAACACCGTACCCATGGGGCAGAGGAACTGACAAAAGAACCGGGGCTGCACCGCCATACCCAGCAAAATGAGCACAAGCAGCGCGATGCCTACGCCGAAGCCCTCCGGCGGCAGACGCAGAGCCGTCAGGCGGGAAAACACCTCCCACGGGCTTGCGCCGGTCAGCAGCTTTTCCTGCCGGGTCACATACAGCGCCACCAGCCCTGCCAGCAGCAGATATTTGAACTTCTGTCCCCAAAGTACCGCCCGCTCCGGCAGACGGAGCGGCTTTTTGCGGTGGAACAGCTTTTTCTGGACAAGCCCGGACAGTGCCCAGACGGCATCGCCCAAGCTGCCAAAGGCGCAGGCGTACCCGCAGAAAAACCTGTCGAACAGCAACGTGAAGCCGCACAGCCCCAGCAGGGAAAGCGTGAAGCTGTCCGCCGAGAGCACCTCGCCCGCACCGATGTGCAGAAAGAGCTGCTTTACCCCGGAAAACCCGGCCACGAATGCGCCCGGCATGGACACAAAGAAGAACAGCTGCACCCCGGTGCGCAGCCATGCACGGCGCTTTTTGTCCCGCTGACGCTGCTGCGCCGCCGTTAAAGGTTTTGTCTGTGTTTTTTCCATCATCCTGCCGCCTTTCCCAGTGCGTCCTCTACTGCACCGATAAGACCTTCTGCCGTAAGGGTAGCGCCGGAAACGGTATCCACCTCGGCAGATTGCACTGCCAGCATCTCGTCCAGCAAAGGCAGCGCCTGTTTATAGTAGGGCTTGTCCTCACCGGAAGCGTCCAGCACCGCAATATCGGTCATTTTTCCGCTTTGGATGGTTACCGACACCCGGATGACATCGCCAAAACCAAAGGCGCTGCCCTCATAGGTGCCGTCCCGGTAGCCGCTCTGGCTCTGCTCTGCCTGCGCTGCGCTCTGCGCCTGCAAAACGGAAGCGTTGTAGGCTTCCACTTCGGCAATCTCCTGCTTGCGCTGGCTTACCGCCGCAGCCCGGACCAGCGCCACCTGCTGGTATTGCCACAGTACCCCCAAAATCAGCAGCAGATTCACCGCCCGGAGGAGAAAATTCTTGTATTTCATTCCGCTGCTCCTTCCGTTTCAGGTTCGGTTTCGGTCTCTTCGGGCGGCAGCGCCGCCTCGGATGCCGGCAGCACCTCCGCAGAAGATGCCGGTTCCGGTTCAGAATCGTCCGGTGTTTCTGCCGGGAAAAGCTGCTGCCACACTTCCTTGAACCACGCGGAAACAGCGCTCTTTTCCTCCGGCTGCACCACCTCCACGGTGGGCGCGGTGACCGGTGTTTCCTCGGGTTCTGCCGCTTCGGACGGCGCGGCTTCTTCCACCACCTCTTCCGAGGCTGCCTGCTCCGGGTCGGCTTCCTCTGCCGGGGCGATAGCGGCCTTTGCCAATGCCAGCTTGACGGCGTTCAGGATGCCGGTGGAGGAGTAGGTCGCACCGGAAACGGCATCCACGTTGGGACTTTGTCCTTCCAGAATGGCGGGGATGACCCGCTTTGCCCGGGAGAGATATTCCTC
>ERZ857922.3984-NODE-3984-length-11757-cov-7.035037_pt1 | contig 11757 bp, 7 predicted proteins | sample MGYA00519579_ERZ857922 | MGnify/ENA primary metagenome ERZ857922 (study PRJEB31778, sample SAMEA3449375) | human gut metagenome | biome: human gut; feature: human-associated habitat; material: faeces | place: United Kingdom | collected 2010/2012 ... | reverse complement strand
CTGGAGATCCTGCGCACTTCAACGCCGGATCTTCTGATCATGGACCTGATGCTGCCGGAGCTGGACGGTTTGACCCTTTTGCAGGTGCTGGCCGATTCCGGCATCCGCCCCACAGTGCTGGCCACCACCCGTCTGGCCAATGACTACGTTATCGCGACTTCTACAAAGCTCGGCGTAGAATACCTGATGGTCAAACCCTGCGACATCCGGGCCATCGCAAAGCGTGTGCGGGATCTGAGCTGTCAAAAACCGCGTCCAAGACTCAGCGCACCGGACCCAAAAACCCACGTCTCCAATCTGCTGATCTCTTTGGGTGTCTCCACCAAGCTGCGGGGCTATGCCTATCTGCGGGAGGCAGTGCTGCTGATGATCCAAAATCCCATGCAGTCCATTACAAAGGAGCTCTACCCCGGTGTTGCCAAGCAGTTTTCCAGCACACCGACACAGGTCGAGCGTTCCATCCGCAATGCCATTCAGCACGCCTGGGAGCGGCGCAATGAGGAGCAGTGGCTCCAGGTATTCCAGCCAGACAAAGCCGGTAAGATCGCGCGGCCCAGCAATGCCGCCTTCATCTCCCGTCTGGCAGACCGGCTGCTCCTGGATCAGCTGCAGCTGACCATGCCCTGATGCGCGGCACACCGATCCGCCCGTTTCGGCTGTATGCCGGCGGGCGGATTTTCATTTCTCCATCTTGTATCTTTTTAACTATATTTTTATCTTTTTGAATTAAAAAAGAATTGACAGAGGGGTGCGCTCTGGTGTATAGTAGCGGTATGCGGTTTCTTCCGCTGAAAGGAGAAATACCCCGTGCTGCAAACAAAAGACCTTTTTGACTTTTCCCACAGCATTGCAGGCCCCTATCTGATGGGCTTTTCCTATCCCTGGCAGGCCCTTGCCGGAATCAAGCAGCTGATCCTCGACCTGGGAAAACAGCTGGGCAGTGACTATACCGAGATTTCCCCCACCGTTTGGGTCCATAAAACGGCCACCATCGCCCCCACCGCCTACTTAGGCGCCCCCTGCATCATCGGGGCCGGAACGGAGGTCCGCCACTGCGCCTTCATCCGGGGCAGCGCCCTGGTGGGTGAAAACTGTGTTGTCGGCAACTCCGTAGAGCTGAAAAACGTGATACTCTTCGACAATGTGCAGGTCCCCCACTACAACTACGTGGGCGACAGCATTCTGGGCTACAAATCCCACATGGGTGCAGGCAGCCTGACCTCCAACGTCAAGTCCGATAAAACCCTGGTGGTTGTGAAAGCCCCGGACGAGCAGATTCCCACGGGGCTGAAAAAGTTCGGCGCCATGCTGGGCGACTTCGTGGAGGTCGGCTGCAACAGCGTCCTGAATCCCGGCACCGTCATCGGCCCCCACTCCAACGTCTACCCCACCTCCTGCGTCCGGGGCATGGTTCCCGCCAACAGCATCTGGAAAACCGGCGGAATTATTGTCGCCAAAAAATAATGTTTTCGGGACATTCCCCGGCCATCAGAAAGTGAAAGGAGTCCATTTCCATGGGCAAATATTTTGGAACCGACGGCTTCCGGGGAGAAGCCAACTGCAACCTTACCGCTGACCACGCTTTCAAGGTCGGGCGTTTTCTCGGCTGGTACTACACCCAGCTGAAGCGCCGCTCCGGCTCTGATGGCTCCGCCAGAATCGTCATCGGCAAGGATACCCGCCGGTCGAGCTATATGTTCGAGTACAGCCTTGTTGGCGGTCTGGTAGCCTCCGGCGCAGACGCCTATCTGCTGCACGTCACCACCACCCCCAGCGTGGCCTACATTGCCCGCGTGGATGATTTTGACTGCGGCATTATGATCTCCGCCAGCCATAACCCGTTCTACGACAACGGCATCAAGCTGATCGATTGCTACGGCGAAAAGATGCCGGAGGAGACCCTGCTGCTGGTGGAGGACTACATCGACGGCAAGCTCCATGTCTTTGATCAGGACTGGCCGGAGCTGCCCTTTGCCCACCGGGAGCACATCGGCTGCACCGTGGACTATGTGGCGGGCCGCAACCGCTACATGGGCTACCTGATCAGCCTGGGCATCTACTCCTTCAAGGGCATCAAGGTGGGTCTGGACTGCGCCAACGGTGCCAGCTGGAACATTGCCAAGAGCGTGTTCGATGCGCTGGGCGCAGACACCTATGTCATCAACAACCAGCCCAACGGCCTGAACATCAACCTGAACGCAGGCTCCACCCACATCGAGGGTCTGCAGAAGTTTGTGGTGGAAAAGGGTCTGGATGTGGGTTTTGCCTATGACGGCGATGCAGACCGCTGCCTCTGCGTGGATGAAAAGGGCAATGTGATCACCGGTGACCACATCCTGTACATCTATGGCTGCTACATGAAGGAGCGCGGCAAGCTGCTGACCAACACCGTTGTCACCACAGTCATGTCCAACTTTGGCCTGTACAAGGCCTTTGACGAGCAGGGCATCGGCTACGCCAAGACTGCCGTGGGCGACAAGTATGTCTACGAGTATATGGCCAAGAACGGCTGCCGCATCGGCGGTGAGCAGAGCGGCCACATCATCTTCTCCAAGTACGCCAGCACCGGTGACGGCATCCTGACCAGCCTGAAGATGATGGAGGTCATGCTGGCCAAGAAGAAGCCTCTGAGTGCGCTGGCCGCCCCGCTGAAGATCTACCCGCAGGTGCTGGAGAATGTCCGTGTGACCGATAAGAAGGCTGCGCAGGACGATGCTGCCGTGCAGGCCGCTGTCAAGGCGGTGGCCGAGGCGCTGGGCGATACCGGCCGCATCCTTGTCCGGGAGTCCGGCACCGAGCCGGTGGTCCGCGTGATGGTGGAGGCCCCTGACCACGACACCTGCCAGAAGTACGTTTCTCAGGTGGTGAAGACCATTAAGAGTATGGGCTACGGAGTTTAAGTCACAGAGTATTCCGGTGATACCCCAGCTATTCGGAAAAGTGCCTTAGTCCTCATCGTCTTCAACGTTACTCCACCCTATGAAGATTTCCTCTGCATCCTCCAGTTTTGACCAATCGAGGAATTGTTCGCATCGATGGCAGTGCCCTTGGTATTCTCGCTCTATGCAGACATCGCACCTTGGACAAACAGAGAAGATGTTTCATCTCGATAGATGCGTACTGCGGTTACAGTTTTGGGTAGACGGTATGTAGGGGAGAGTACCAGATCAAGGATGACGTGGGAAAGAGTTGGTTTTGCTGGATAGTCCATCCATTTCTCATCGTCAAAGTCTGAATCATCTTCTTGTGGAACGGCATCGATCTCATGCAGATAAGTGCTGATTTTCGAGGAAATAGTTTTAAGGACTGCAAATTTCTTGAGCTGTGTTTTCATTATAATCACCTCTGCATTTAAGCATAGATGATTATTTGACTGCGGTGTTGTATATTTGCTTGCAATCCTTGAAAAATACCGTTTTTTAGTATAATATAAGGCTGTGGGAAACTTCTCACAGCTTTGCCGCTCGAAACTTTGCACACCTCTACGTGGTGGGCGGCAGGCAACACAAGTGATTGTGGCTAAGATGCAGAGATGGGATGATTAATCTGTTGATCTGACAAGATTGACCTTTGATACATTGGAGGATAACATTATGGTTTTGCAGAAAAGCTTCAGATTTACCCCAAATGATGGCTTAATATGTGTAAATTTGAATGACGTTTCCAGCTATATTGAAGAAAAAATGGAGATGTTTAGAGATTACAACAATTACACATCAAAGCAAAAGAAAATTGAATTACTTGCGGAAATTCTCAAAATGTATAACGAGGACATTCAAAATCCGCAGATTGATATGTCAGCAATGAACAACATGGTATATAGTGACAAACTCGATACGAATCAGATGCTTCAGTATTATGATGTTGTCTGGATTCTCGGAACAATTGTATATAATGTGTTTGACTATGGGAAAAATGCTGTAAATCATTTTGAGGATGGCATAAATGGGCCAATAGATATGAGTGAAATGCTTTGGCAGGCTTATTCTCAGCTTCATGCTGTTAAGATGAATGGCGAGAAAACAGCATATGGAGCAACCTTGATATTCACAACCGTGCTGGAGTCAGAGCTGAAAAGAAAGTTTAAAGATAATTTTATACAAGAAAAACTTACTGAAGTAGATAATATTGTCAACCAAGGCGGCTATTCCTTAACAGAAGAAGAAAAGGAATTGATTAAGTTTTTGCGTCATGACGCGGATGCAAAAAGCTACAATGGTGTTTATGCAACTACATATGCCGCGTATGATTTATTTACGGCAGTGGGCGTTTTAGATACGGCCAATAAAAATGATCAGAAAAATCTTCTACTGAATAAGACGACATTGAATCAATTACTGGGGTACTCCTTTTTTCAGAGTAAGGTAGAACCCGCCTTTTTGGAAACAATGCAGCTACTTTTCCAAACGAATAATCTGAACTTACGCAATGATATTGCCCACGGAGGTTTTGGTTATAAAAATTATTACCATACAGCTGCTACAAGCCTTCTTTTCTTCATGGCAACGTTAGTAATCACTGACGAGTACTTACGATAAGGGTGGCTGGTCGCAGTGATATCAATAGCCATCTTGCCCCCAGTGCTATACTGACCACAATACATAAACTCGAGGTATCATCTCATATGCCCAGAACTAAAGGAGGCAAGAATCACACAAAGACCGACTTCGATGCTCAGATCGCAAAGTTGCAGAAAGACAAGGCAATGCTCGAAGAAGGTCTTTCCAAGACTGTCGCCCAGATCGAAGAGCTGAAGCAGGGCATCAAGTCTCTGCGTGAAGGGTTAAAGCCGCAGAAGGCGGAGATCAAGCAGACCGAGAAAAAAATCGCAAAGCTGGAGGCTAAGAAGGCTGCCGCTGAGGCGAAAGCTGCCGAAGCTGCTAAGAAGGTTGAGGCTGAAGCTGTGCTGAAGAAGCTGCTGGCATCCGGTATGACGGCAGATGAAATCCTCGCAAAGCTGAAGTGATTTGAAACTTCTGACGCAGAGGTTGACGGAAACATCTACGTTGCAAGCAGGGCAAGTTGGTACCAACTTGCAATTTTTGAATCGTATTTTTCAAATCCAAATTCAAAATGCTTGTTGGGCTGTGCCCAAACCCCTTTCGATCTGCATCGTGCCGATGCAGGCTGCGCATTTGTTCCAAACACTTCTGTAACAAAAAAGACAGCCTAGGACTCTCCACAACGGAAGAATCCTAGGCTGTCATCGTTTATCGGGACTGCGTTTTCTCGGTGGTGTTCTTTTCTTCGGCAAAGAACAGTTCTACGTTGCGCTGCGCACGAAGAAGTTCCTGCATCTCGTCTTTCGCTTTGCGGTAGTCCGGGTAGAGTGCTTTCTTTTCTGTCAGCAGCTTAGAATATTCTGCGTCCAGCTCCTTGACCTTGGGGAGCGTTTTCAAATTGGATTCATCAAAGGCAGCTTTCGCTGCCTTGTGCAGCGTGATCTCTGCGCGATGATTTTCCAGAAATCGCTTGCTGTATCCGGCCTTGCGGTAGGCATCGTACACCGGGCGCGTTTTTGCGTAGTTGACGATGTGCGTCCGCAGTACAGCAATCTCGGCCGTGCGTGTTTCCGCCGCCTTGATGGAATCGCCCAGTTCGTGATAGCGAGCAGTAGCAGCGTCCACGCGCTCTTGCATTTCCTTAATGCTGCCGATTTTCTTCTCCTGCAAGAAAATCAGCGTCTTGGACATTTCTTTCAGATTGTACTTTTTTGCCCACCGCGCATAGCCTTCGCTTTTGCCCTCGGAGAGCTTTGCCTGAATGTCCACCAACAGGTGGAACGGTTGCTCTTTCGGTGGCTGCTTCTGATGTGGGCAGTGTTCGGCATCTCCTGCAATGACCGCCTTGATTTCATCTTCACTGTATCCTGCTCCCAGTGTCCGAAAACGGATAAAGCGCTTCTGCCGTGTTCCTTTGACCGAAGTGTACTTTCCCCGTTTGATTTCGTAGCCCCGCTGTTCCAGCTTTTGAAGAAAGCCCTCGAAACTTGCAGGTTTCTCGCTCAGCAAGATGTTGTCGATTACGGCACACAGCTTATCACGATTGCTTTCTCTGGGAGGATAAAGAGTGCGCTTCTGCCGTTCTCGGTACGGCTTGATTTCAATAACAGACAGCTGATGTTCCAGACAAATCAAATCGCTCAACCGCTGCACGGCCAGCCCGGACAATAAAAAGTCCCGGAACTTCCGGGTGCTGTCCAGCGCAGTGGAGTTGTAGATAATGTGATTATGAATGTGTTCCCGGTCTGTGTGGGTGGCAATAATAAACGCATACTTGCCCTTGGTAAACCGCATGGCAAGTTCATAGCCCACCTTGTTGGCTTCTTCGGCGGTGATCTCACCGGGCTTGAACGACTGCCGAATTTGATAGGCGATCACATCACTTTTCTGCCTACGTCCAGTGGCAAGTTCATACTGCCGCTTGGACAGCATAAATTCTTCGTCCACCGTCAGAGGGCTGCACTCGTAGCTGCTGACAAGTTCACCCTGTTTGGTTTTCTCCGGGTTTTGTGCATAGTCTGTGCGGCTTTTCAAACAGGTCGCCACGGATTTTCCCTTATTTTTGTGCAGCGCAATCAAGCGTGTTGCGGCCATGCCCACCACCTCCCACAGTTTTATCCTTATATAATATGTAGCCCCACAGCTAAAGCCGTGGGGTGAAAATCAGAGGTCAGCCAGCCGGGAAAGAATCTCTCTGCCAATAACAATCAGCTCATCCAGCCGGGTGCGCAAGTCCTCCAGATCGGCGGCATAGACCTGACCGTTTTCGTTGGCAGCTTTGGTATACTGGTTGAGATTGTTGCTGCACATTTGCAGGAGATAGGCCATGCGCCGCAACTCTGGCAAATCCAAACGCAGGCAGTAACCGTCCAGAGCCATTTTTCGCAGATAAGAGCCAATGCTCAAAATACCGCTGGATTCCATCTTGCTCCAGATCCGTTCCAGTTCCTGCTTGCTGACACGGAAATGCAACTGCTGGTCGCGGAGGCCATTCATCGAGCATCACCATCCTTGTCCAGATAGCTTTTGAACGGCTTGATGGGCTCTACCTTATCAGACTTTTCTTCCAGAGCCGCCAGCACCGAGGAACGGCGAGGTTCCTCATCCTGTTCCGGCTCGTGGCTTTTTTCATCCATATCCAACTGTGCGTTCAGCTCCGCAAGGCGAGCTGACTTTTCAGCCAGCTCTTCTTCCTGCGGGAACGGCTTTTCCACTTCAATCTGTGCCGCCGCCTGCTGCTGTTTAAGCGTGGCCAGTTCGTTTTCGACGGAACTAATGCGTTCTGGGAAATTGTTCAAAGAATTGTCCAGACGGATGATGCAGCCAAGTGGGTCTTTGCCCAGTGCTACCGGATATTTCCGCTGACCTTTCAAAAGAGCCTGATATTCGCTGTGATAGGTGTCGAAACGCAAGGACAGTTCAAAACCGCGATAGCTGCCGATCACTTTTTCCTCACTGTTAGGCAGTTCGGAGCAAGCGAGGAGAAGCCGTTCGCCAGCGGTCTTTTTCTCATCGTAGGTCACACCCTTGATGGTAATGCCGCAGAAGCCCTCTTTCTCCTGCGGATGGGCGGTAGCAAGTTCTGCATCCAATTTCACTCCGGCAAGATAGGCGTTCGTTTCCTGAATGTCAGCTGGGAATTTTATGAGCAGCTTATCCTCCAAACGGAACTTCTGGCTCTGATGATCGGCTTTCAGAACTTTCAGCTTTGCGACCTGCACATCGAGATCCATCTTCTCTTTAATCAACGGATTTCCTGCGCACAATGCCTTAATTTCCGCATAGGACAATGCCTGTTCATCCACATCATCGCAGGAGCGAACTGGGTATTTTGAGGTCATGATTTGGCTGATGAATCGCTGTTTATTCTCAAGAGTCTGAAACAAGTAGCTGTCAAATGTCCCCTCTGTGACGTAGTTGAACACCTTGACTTCCTTGTTCATGTTTCCCTGCCGAATGATGCGGCCATTGCGCTGGGTCATGTCGCTTGGCTTCCATCCAACATCCAAGTGATGCACTGCCACAAGCCGCGATTGCACGTTCGTCCCGGCTCCCATTTTTGCAGTGCTGCCGAGCAGAATCCGCACATCGCCGGAGCGCACTTTGGAGAACAATGCGGCCTTTTTGGCTTCAGTGTCGGCGTTGTGGATGAACTCAATTTCGTTTTCCGGCACCCCGGCGGCGACCAATTTCTTGCGAACATCATCGTAGACATTGAAGTTGCCATCATTTTTCGGTGTCGAAAGGTCGCAGAACAAAAGCTGTGTCAACTTTTGCTCCTTGCCATCTTCCCAGATTTGTAGCACATTCCGAACACAAGTGTTCAGTTTGCTGTTGGGGTCATCCGGCAGAATGGGGTTCATCAGGCGGACATCCAGACCAATCTTTCGGCCATCGTTGGTGACGCACAGCATATTGTCCTCGGACGCATCCACTGCGCCGGAGTGGATTTTTGCAGCACGTTTGCTCAGTTCCTGCACCATTTCTTTCTGAATCTCGGACGGTTTCGCCACCACAGTTTCAAACTTTGCATCCGGCACAGGCAGATGAAGTTGGTCGGAGGTCTTGATGTCAGCAACTTCTTTGAACATCGACATCAGTTCCGGGAGATTGAAAAACTTTGCAAAACGCGTTCTCGCCCGATAGCCCGTACCCTCGGGGGCTAATTCGATGGCGGTGGTGGTCTCGCCAAAGGTGGATGCCCAGCAGTCGAAGTGGGTCAGCTTTTTCTGCTGGAGGGTGCTGTACTGCAGGTAGCGCATGACCGTGTACAGCTCGGTCATGGAGTTGCTCACGGGCGTTCCCGTGGCAAATACCACGCCACGCCCGCCGGTGATCTCGTCCAGATAGCGGCACTTGCCAAACATATCGCTGGATTTTTGCGCTTCGCTGGTGGATAATCCCGCGACATTTCGCATTTTTGTCGTGAGGAACAAATTTTTGAACGCGTGTGACTCGTCCACAAACAGGCGGTCAACACCCAACTGCTCGAAGGTAACTACATCGTCCTTACGCTCATCGGAGCGCAGTTTTTCCAGCTTGGCTTCCAGCGTTTTCCGGGTCTTTTCCATCTGCTTGATGGAGAAATTCTCGCCTGCGTGGACTTTCAGCTCATTGATGGCGGCAAGCGTTTCATAAATTTGCTCCTGAATGATACGTTCCTGCCGCTCAAAGGACAGCGGGATGCGCTCAAACTGGCTATGCCCGATGATGACGGCATCGTAGTCTCCGGTGGCGATGCGGGCACAGAATTTTTTGCGGTTGGCAGTCTCAAAGTCCTTGCGCCGTGCTACCAGCAGCTTGGCATTGGGGTAGAGGTTCAGAAACTCGCTTGCCCACTGCTCCGTCAAATGGTTGGGCACTACGAAAAGGCTTTTCTGGCACAGCCCCAGCCGTTTGGCTTCCATGGCGGATGCCGCCATTTCGTAGGTTTTGCCTGCGCCAACTTCGTGCGCAAGCAGCGTATTACCGCCATAAAGCACATGAGCGATGGCGTTGCGCTGGTGCTCTCGGAGGGTGATCTCCGGGTTCATACCGACAAAATGGATGTGGGAGCCATCGTATTCACGGGGTCTGGTGCTGTTGAACAACTCATTGTACTGTTTTACCAGCGCAATGCGCCGCTGGGGGTCTTGCCAGACCCAGTTGGCAAAAGCATCCTTGATGACCTGCTGTTTCTGTTGCGCCAGCATGGTCTCCCGCTTGTTCAGCACACGCTTGGGCTTGCCCTCGGCATCCTCGATGGTGTCATAGATGCGGACATCTTTCAGATTCAGGGTTTCCTCCAAAATCTTGTAGGCGTTGGCACGGGATGTGCCGTAGGTTTCAGAGGAAATAATATCGCCCCGCCCGGTGGCGGTCTTGCCCTCCACACGCCATTCTGCGGTATAAGGAGAATACCTCACTTTGACTGCATGGCGCAGATAGTAGGGGATCTGGAACGTCTCGGTCATAAACTTCTGAATGATGTCCGGGTTCAGCCATGTCGCGCCCAACCGCACATCAATTTCTGAGGCTTCCAGTTCTCTGGGCTGCGCCTTGGTCAGCGCATCCACATTGACCACAAATTCCGGGTTGGTCTCAGCGGCGAACTGTGCCATCCGCAGCTTCGCCCGGACATCGCCGGAAAGGTACTCGTCTGCCATCTGCCAGCCGGCTTCCGGGTCAGTGGGGTCGGCGGCGGGGTCCTTGAAGATCACACCCGAAAGTTCGGTGGTAATGCGCCCATAGTCACCGGGGGTGCCCAGCAGTTCTGCCATATAGGGTAAATCCACCTTGCCGCGTTCTCCGATGGACACCGCCAACGCTTCGCTAGGGGTATCCACGCTGGTGACGGTGCGCTCCGGGCGAATGGTGCGCTTGGTGAACATCGCCGCCTTGCTCTTGAGCTGCCCCTGCTCGTCCAGATTTTCCAGTGAACACAGCAGATAATAGGAAGAATCCTGCTCAAACAGCCGCCCGTTTTTGCGGTCGTTCAGCAAGCCATATTTGGCGGTAAAGGCATCGTAGGCGATGTTCAAACGCTCCTGTGTTGCCTTAATATCGGCATCGGGGTAATCCTCCAACTGTTGCTGAATCAGCTCGTTGACGATCTGCCGCAGTTCCACCATGCCGGTGACACGCCCCTTGGCGGTGTCGGACAGCTCCACCTGCGTCATCACGGAATTTTCCCGGTAGAACACCTCTCCATCCACCACGGTGTAGGAGAAATTCTTCACCTCCGGGTCGGCAGGCAGGGTGCGCCGGGTGGCTTCTTCCTCGGCAATGTCGGGAGCATCTACCTCGGCGGCAGTATACTGCCCCTCGATGTGCTGCACCGCCTCGGCAAGCTGGTCTGCAAGGTTTGCGCCCTCGATGGGCGCAACGGTCAGTTCCTCCCGTCCGTACTGGGTGCTTTCGGTGGTCAACTGCCCAAGCACCATCTCCGGGTGGTCTACAAAATACTGGTTGATGGCAAAGCCATCTTCCGTTTTGCCCAACTGCACCCATGCAGGTTCAATGTCCGCAGGGCGGTCACGCTTCTGCAGGAAGATAATGTCGCTGACAACATCCGTACCAGCGTTAGCACGGAATGCATTATTCGGCAGACGGATAGCCCCCAACAGGTCAGCACGTTCCGCAATATGCTTGCGAGCAGTGCTGTCCTTGCTGTCCATGGTGTAGCGGCTGGTCACAAAGGCAATTACGCCGCCCGATCTGATCTGGTCGATGGCTTTCGCAAAGAAATAATTGTGGATGCTAAAGCCAAGTTTGTTGTACGCCTTATCGTTGACCTTGTACTGACCAAAAGGCACGTTTCCCACCGCCAAATCGTAGAAATCACGGCGGTCGGTGGTCTCAAAGCCAGCCACCGTAATGTCAGCCTGCGGATACAGTTTTTTCGCAATGCGCCCGGTGATGCTGTCCAGTTCTACACCATACAGGCGGCTGTCTGCCATGCTGGTGGGTAGCATTCCAAAAAAATTGCCTACGCCCATGGACGGCTCCAGAATGTTGCCAGACTGGAACCCCATACGCTCCACCGCATCGTAGATACCACGGATCACGGTAGGGCCGGTGTAGTGGGCGTTCAGAGTAGAAGCGCGAGCGGCGGCGTATTCATCCTCAGAGAGCAGTTCTTTCAGCTGGGTGTACTCGGCAGACCAATTTTCCTTGTTGGGGTCAAAAGCGTCTGCCAGACCGCCCCAGCCCACATACTGGGAAAGCACCTGTTGCTCCTCGGCGGTGGCACCCCGGTGCTCCTCTTCCAGCTTGA
>ERZ857922.3976-NODE-3976-length-11787-cov-2.737555_pt1 | contig 11787 bp, 10 predicted proteins | sample MGYA00519579_ERZ857922 | MGnify/ENA primary metagenome ERZ857922 (study PRJEB31778, sample SAMEA3449375) | human gut metagenome | biome: human gut; feature: human-associated habitat; material: faeces | place: United Kingdom | collected 2010/2012 ... | reverse complement strand
ATGAGGGACACAAGCTCCCGGGAAAGTATGTCCCATACCATTCGTCCCGATCATTGGATCCACATAATTGATCTTTTTCTGTCCGATTGCCGACACCCCCCACATCAATAATACCACGATAAATAACTTCCTATTCATCTGTTAAAATTTTCAATTTTGCTTATTATTATTCTTGTAAAAGTCCAAACAAAACTTGATTATCTTTTTCGTTTCACCATCTTCCATTTGCATATACAATTTTTCACCCACAGCAATCCAGCGTTCCTTATCCTCCGGAGTTCCTTCTTTCATGATACGATCATAAAAATGAATATAGGGAACTTCCAACGCTTTAATCTTGAAAAATTCATTCTCGCAAACAGACACTAAAGAAGTCAAATCCTTCATCTCGCCCCGTGCAATCTTCACATAAGACTGCAGATCACCGTTATTAGGTAATCTTAAAGAACCAATCTCACGTCCTAGAGCTTTCAATTGTCGCTCAGTCATAGTTTCTTCTTTCTTAAATACTCTCATCAAACGTTCCATATATCGTTTTTCCACCTCTTTAGCAACCTCCTTTTTACCTACTGATTTGCAAAAATATTTATAATTTTTCAATAAATATTTCTCAATATCGGAATCGGCAGGAGATAATTTCTGATTTGAAAAAAGAAACCAATAATCTTCGCTCACTTTTTCCTCATCACTTAATTGTTCCATCAATTCTCCGGCAACAACCGTCTCCAACGGATCATAAAAACGAATCAAAGTCTTCAGATATTTCAGCAAAAATTCTTTACCACGCTCCCCAGCTTGATAGCTCGCCTCCATTGCACCGGAGGCTTTGGAGGCATCAAAAGCCTCCTCTACACCCCGAATAATACCATCAGCATCACGTCCGCCTACCAATTTATGGATAAGCGTTCCATCTGCACGCAAGACAAGGAAAGTTGGATAAGCTCGCACGCCAAAACGTTTACCCAATTCAGGCCCTTCTCCCTTTTCCATGTCATATTTCACACAAACAAATTTCGAATTAAAATAATTACCAACCTTCTTTTGAGGAAAAATATGTTCTGTCATGTTCCGACAAGGACCACACCAAGAAGTATAGCAATCTATAAACACCAGCTTATTTTCTGTCTGCGCTTTATCCAACGCCTCCTTAAAACTTAAATGCTCAAAATTCACTCCATCTTGAGTAAATCCCACTATCCCCCGGCACAATAATATCACTAAAAGAAATATCTTTCTCATTATTATCAACTTTACAATCATTTTACAATTATAACACCGCTCTCCAGTTCATATTCTTCACTTTCGTCAAACCTTTCCAAACTGCCTTCGGATCTGATTTTAACTCTACTTTATCCGGGTTATTTCCCACATAATATTTTCGTAAAGAACCTCCCTCCGTTGCATTATACGTCGCAATGTACAAAGCATCTTTCATTGGTTCCATGGTCAAATCAAACTTCAACATAGTAATTTCATCCGTTGTTTCCAAAGGAATCACGTCCACACGTTCATTACCTATATCATAATTATAAGCATACAACATATTATTCTTCACGTAAAATAATACAGAACGAGTAGATGAGAAAGCGTAAAAATCAGCACTTAACACATCAGCTACTACATTTGAAGAAATTTGATAACAATTCTTTGCCTCCAGATTTTTTACGTAAAATTTGTAAATAAAAGCATTTGTCCCATCCCCCATAAGCGCAAACGAATTTCCATCAGAAACCCATGCTTTTGCTTCATTCCAAGTATTCTCACCATAAATCAACTTACGTCCTATACCTTTCTGATCCCAAGCAAATGCATCTGAAATCTTCGGTTCAATCTTTCCGAATAAGGATACAAATAACTTGTAACTTTATAAAAACAATCTGTTTCTTCAGAATACCATATAAATTTATCAAATGATTGTATGCTATAAAAAATATATTTACTTGCAGGAATATACTTATTCAAATCATCCTGTAAATAATTCAACGGAAAAGAGAAAGTTCCATACGAGATAAAGTTTAAGCCTGTATAAAATAAATAACCATTACTACATACAACAACCCTATGGCCATCAACGCTACCATCAGCACTTTTTGCCTCCGGAGCCATGACAACGGGTACCATCGGTTCATTATACTTTTCCATACAAAAATCTTCGAACAAATTCAATTCGGAACCTTTCAAGGTCTCACGATTTAAATAGTAAGATCCCGTTTCAGAAAAAACCCACACTTGTTCATACTCTTCATTTTGCTTTCCTGTATGAAAAAAGGCAATGGGATCTCTTAATGCAGGTAAACCACTATTCTGTAAAATATCTCGAACCACCACAGTATCAACTCCTGCCATAGAAATCATTTGCAAATCAACATTCCCATTTTTATCTTCCCCAGCCAACATAAGCCCACGAGAATAAGGAGTACCTACTATTACCGTAAATTTCTTCTTCCAATGTACATCTGTTTTTTGATCCCAAATTTTCAAATACAAATCATACGTATTAGGAGCTAAAGAGATAAAGTACTTCAACATAGGTTCCGTAGAAATTGTATCTTTTTGGTTACTTGTATTTTGGGGGGATATTATCCAAGTATAGTGAAAACGACTTGTATCTGTTTCATCTCCTAATGACATTTCAACAAGAGCGTCTATTTTCAAGGTATCGATATTCAATAAAACATTATACGTTGTTTTAACATCTCCAAATGTTACCTCATTTATATCATGATAATCATAATTTCCTTTGTCATCATAACACGAAACTACACTCAAAAGTATAATTCCCAACCATATATATATAAATTGTTTCATCGTTTCTATTTTTATCACAATCAAACTTCTTATTTATTTCCTTCCGGATAGGAACCTTGCTCATATACACAACCACTCACCCACATCAATTGACCACTATCCTCTAGTATAGGATTACCCTCATTATAGGCTTTATTCAAAATCTCTGAAAACTTCCTTGAAATAACCATTTGCTGTAAATAAGTTATCTTTTTGTCATTTTGGAAATCGTCATAAGTATATCCCAAGTATTGACATATTAGATTCAATTTCTTGGGCGTAAAAATTCCAAATTCAAAAGCAGACCATTGTTTCGGTTGAGGCATAATATCAGTCATACAAATTTTATGCATCGTTGCATCGAAAGAATCATAAACCACACTACCATTTGTGAATTTGTCCATTTTATCAAACTCGTCAAAAGTCAATGAGAAATAATCATTTGCAATCAATCTCAACCCTAAAGTCACAGTCTCTGTTTTCATTTCAGGTTGACGATAAAGTAAAACAGGAATATAAGCATAACTACTATTTGCTTCTACAACATATTCATCCGCTAATGCTCGATAATGAACACCTTCTTTTGCTGTCGTACTATCCGGATTTACCATAACTTTAAAAGGACGCGGGTAATTTTTTTCCTCTCCGGTAATCATCACCTTAATCTTAACAACCAACGTATCTTCTAAAATACTTCCGAATTCAGCCAAAGAATAAGGCATATAAGGCCAATCCTTTTCCGAACCCCATGAATGACCATTTTGAACGGCAAAATAAATGGCTTCCTCTCCCTTGTATGACATCAAATCCCGCTCACAAGCGACACCAAAGAAAAACAATATCCATATATATATCAATTTTTTCATAATCCATCGTTTTTAATTCAATCTCATATTAATTTCACTATCCGGAAGCGGCACAACATAATTATTCATGTTCATATTTATCGTCTGACTTTCCGAATCTTTTTCCCATTTCCCATTAGGAATCTTTTGCATCGCTTTACGCTTGTAAAAGAAAAACATTTGTCCTTCGCCCAAAAACTCCCGACGCCACTCTTTCGTGATTTCATCCATTAAAGTAGCTTCTGTCGCGGTAGAACTAGGACAATTTCGGTTGTTTCGTACCTGATCCAAATATCCCTTTGCCGTTTCAAAATTACCAGAATACTCGGCAGCCAACAAATAAATTTCACTCAAACGAATTAAAGGTACCATTTTGTTGAACTTGCTCGCCTTACTCCCTGATACATCTTCGTATTTCCGGTGATAATTAATTTCTGTTCCCGCATTACTATATTTTGCCCAGATTGCATAGCGATAATCATTTTCTGAAGCATAAAAAGAATATTCTCTTCCCATCTCTAAACGTCTGGAACTAAAAGTATATATTTGATCTACGGTCGGAATAAACAATTTGTCCTGTATCTCTGTTCCCCGGTAAGAATCATAAAGAGAAAATAGCACTTCCGTGGAAAACACCCGATCAGGCACAGAGGGATCAACTGCTGCGGAATGCTCCACGAAAGGAAAAATCTCGGCACTCTCAAAATTTCTTCTGTAACAATCAAGGCATTTTTACCATCATGTCCCCATGCATACGCTCGGGCTAACAAAGCTTTTACCGCGTAATAGTTCATCCTATATTGACGATAATACAAAGAATTATCTCCCCCATCATTATTTGATTCGTTACGCACGCCTTCCGTTAAAATTGGATCTACACTCTTCAACAAATCCAAAGCGCCCTTCAAATCCTCGATCACAAGATTCAGAATCTCTTCAGCAGAAAGTAACGGAGAAATTTCTGAGTCGGAATTCGTCACGTACGGGATACTTTCCTTCGTTTTAGAAACATCATCATAAATAGGACCGAACAAACGCAACATATCCAGATGCAACATGGCTCTCAAAGCAGTTGCCTCACCTTTGTATAAACCGTAATAAACATCTGACAGAACCTCTCTTTTAGCATCACATTTCTCGATAATTATATTACAGTTCACAATCAAAGCATAAGCCTTCTCCCAAGCACTTTGGAAAATTGCCTTTATTTCATTCTCCTCGTAACGGTAGGCTCCCACCATCGAATTCATATCACTACCGCTACCATAAGTATAATACTGTGCCATGAAATCAATTATCCCAGCACTTAAAGTCCGCCCGTAAAGAGCCCGATCAGTCAACCCAACATATACCCCGTTAATCGCTTTCTCGAATCCCTGTCTATCCTCAAAAAGCATACCTTCGGACAGACGATCGGATGGTTTTATATCAATCCATGAACTGCAAGAACAAAAAGCCAACAAACACAAAAGCCAGTAATGTTTTATTTTCGTTTTCATATCTTTATCTATTAATTATCTACATCTAGAAAGTCACTCCTAATGAAAATGATACGGAACGTGCAAAAGGATAACTCAATCCTCGTTCATTTTTTACCGTAGAAACACGGAAAATATCATTCATGTAAGCTCTAAACGACATGGAAGAAGCCCCAATACGACTTAACCACTTTCCCGTACTCTCGTATCCCAACGAAATAGATTCCCCGGACAACACGTTATTATCTTCCACAAAACGAGAAGAGATCGGTGTTACTTCACTATCGGCAATCGACTTGAATTTTGCCTTATCTCCAGTTTTTTTCCAACGATCGTACAAAGCTCGTCTATCCTGATTCTGCGACAAACCGGCAACTGAAATATTCTCTACTTTTTCATATAAAGTACTATTAAATCTTTGACCGCCTAAACTATAACGAATATGCAAGTTCAGAGAAAAACCTTTCCAATATAACGAATTACTCCAAACACCTTCTACATCAGGATTTGTATTACCCACAACGACTTCATTATCGTAGCTATGTTGAAATGTAGGCTTTCCATCCTTTGTCAAGAATATTTCCTTACCTGTTGCAGGATCTATACCTGCCGAACGCACCGCCCACAACGCTGTTGGACTACCTCCATCATAATATCGAGTCAAGTTCTTTGACAAATTTTCCTTGTTATACTGGTTTAATTTTCTACCAATCTTATCATAATACGTTTTAACACTTCTGAAAGAAAGACTCATCGTCCAATTAATACGTTCTTGAGGACGGTAGATAATAGCATATCTGACAGTTCCACTGACACCTTTATTTACTTGTTTACCGATATTACTAAGACGAGATAACATCCCGACAGATAAAGGAATTCCTATCGAAGCCAATAATGGGTCGGTGTTCTTATGAAAATAATCGAAATTAATATGGAAACGATTCCACATACTCAAATCAAAGCCCACATTAATATCTGTTGTCTTCTGCCATTGTAAATCCGGATCTCCGAATGTACTAACCAACAAACCTGTCCCAAAATTATTCTGCAGCCAATTATTATATTGATAGGTTGTAATCGTATTATACGAACCAAAGTTTTGATTACCGGGATTACCGACAGAAGTACGAATTTTCAACACATCAAGAATATCGGTATTATCCTTGATAAAATTCTCATTATGAACATTCCAAGCAACCCCTACAGCCCATGTCGTCGTAAACTTTTTATTAGAACCAAACACAGAAGTTCCATCCATTCTAGCATTTGCATCCAACAAATATTTATTCTTATAGGAATAGCCACCGTTAAAATAGAAATTTGCAGAGCGGTTCTTTAAATCACCATAAGAAGGTTTGCCATTATCCGGATATTTATTAGAGAAGCCTGGAGTTGTATAATTTCCCTCTGGAAAACCTACTGCCGAAAAACCTTTGGAAATACTCTTCCTTTCGCTTATCGACATTCCCAATACAGCATTGATTTGATGAGCATCATTGAAAATCTGTCCATATGTCAGGGTCAAATCCCCATCATAAGAAAAATCATCTCTTCTCACATCATTATACGAACCCTTCTTCAATAATTCCACTTGGTCAAACTCCGTTGCCTCAGGAGACGTAAATCTTTCGGAATCGGAAGTTTGTTTTGCAACTCCAAAACGACCTCTTATGTATAGAAAATCAAATGGACGGTATTCCAAATTAAAATTATTGCGAACTCCAAACATTTTGCTTTTATCATAGCTGCTTAATGCGGCATTCCATAATGGATTACCAACAATCTCTGAAGCATCCGTTGCACTGAATTCATTATCTTTATACTCCAACCACTTTTCTACTATACCATCAACCGTTCTTTTAGGATAATACGGATTTGCATGAGCATATTCAGAAAAAGGTACAACAGGATTAGTATATTTCGTAACATCCACACTTATTTTATTAGAGAACGTTAATTTCCCAACGCGATACAATAAATCAAGATTCCCACTAAAAATATCACGAATAGAAGATTTCATCACGCCTTGTATTTTATTATAGCTACCACCAAATCCATAACGAAACTGCTCGCTTCCCCCTTCCACATAAAGATTATGCCTCTGATTAAAGCCTATCCGAATCGGTTCTGAAAGCCAATAGGTATCAACACCTCTCAACACATTGCTTAATAATTTATTATAACGGACTTCTTTTAACTCCTGATAATCTGCAATATTCGATTTAAAGTTACCTGCCAAACGTTCAAACTCCAATTTTTCAGCAGCATTCATCAAATTATAATCAGTTAAATCTGCAAAAGAGATTTCGTAATTACCGTTATATGATAAACGTAGCCTACCCCCTTGAGGAACTTTTGTTTCAACCACTACCACTCCGTTCGCAGCTTTAGCACCATAAATAGCAGTTGATGCAGCATCCTTCAAAATAGTAACAGATGCTATTCTGTCCATACTCAAATCCATAATTGTCTGCAAACTAGTTTCGAAACCATCCAAAATAAACAGAGGCTGATTAGGATCTTCTCCAAACTGTTCCTTCAAACCAACAATGCTACTCTTTCCACGAATTTCCAAATCGGGTAATTTATTTGGGTCTGACCCAAACTCATTGTTTTCTAACACAGCAAAAGCAGGGTCCAATACTTTCAAACTCTGAATTAAATTCTGATTTCCTACACTCTTCAATTCTTCCGCCTTATATGTCTGAGAAGAACCGGTAAAACTTTCTTTTTTTCGAGTATATACACCAGTAACAACGACTTCATCAATATTCGAAGATTCAGTTTTCAACAAAACATCCAAATATTCCCGCTTGCCCACAGTCACCTCTACAGTCTCATAACCAACAAATGAAATCTCCAAAGCAATAAAATTATCAACAACTGTCAACTCAAATTTACCTTCCATATTAGTGGCTGTTCCCAACGAAGTTCCTTTAATCTTAATGGTCGCTCCAGGCAATGGATCTCCTGTCGTTTTATCTCTTACAATACCTTTTATTGTCCTAGATTTAATCTTTTGATCATCCAATCGTACAGACTCACCACGAACAATAATAGCTCCATCACGAAATTCAAACCCTAAATTTTTTCCCTTTAACAAATCATGCAAAAAGTCTTTCAAATCCACCATTTTTGCATTAACATCTACAGTCCCCTTATTTTGTACCAAATCATAATTGTACAAAAAATCATAACCGGTTTGCTTAGTAATTTCATTAAAAACTTTTACCAAAGACACATCCTTCATCTTCAAGCTAACTAATCCATTCTGAGAATAGACTTCTGCAGAAACAGAAAGTGCCCCTAATACTAGCAAACAAAACAAATAATTCATACGCAAAAACATTTTACGCAGCCATATTCTTTTTCTTGACATGGCATTCTTTAATAATCTTTTTTTCATACATTTGTTACATTAGAATTAAACGTTGCCTCAAATGCTTGCCGGCTTATATGAGGCATCACTTCTCAACCGGAAATACCTCCCTATTTCCGGTTTTTGTTAGTTCTTACAATAATTACCCGTTCTGCAATTTCAAAATCTACGTCATTAGTTAGTTTTATCATGGTTAATAAATTATCAATATCCTCATATCTTTTCAACCGTCCTGAAAAACGCAATTTTCCCGCTACAGAATCCGCAAACACCACATGAATATCATACCAACGTTCCAAAGTCCTCATTATTTCTCCCAATGGTTGCTTGTCAAAAGCATAATATCCGTCCTTCCAAGAAGTGTAAAGATTCGTATTCACTTTCTGCACTTCAATCCCTACCACGCCTTTTTTACAAACGGCCTGTTCCGCCGGAGTCAAAATACAGTCCGCACCTTCTTCATTCACTACCCGCACAGAACCATTTACCAATGTTGTCAACACCTCATCCCCACCTTGTACTGCTGCAATATTAAACTCAGTTCCCAATGCCGTAACATCCACTCCAGTCACACAAACAACAAATGGACGTTCCGCCTCTTTTGCCACATCGAAATAAGCCTCTCCTTTCAGAAAAATTCTACGTTCACTGTCACCAAAAGCAACCGGGAAACGCAACTCAGTCTCTGCATTTAACCAAACATTCGTACCATCTTCCAATTTCAGCCGGTACTCACCTCCACGCGGAATTGTCAAAGTGTTATACTCCAACTTTTTCTCTCCGTGCTTCTTTACGCCTGCCTCATATTCAAGCACATTCCCCACATTGCGAATTCTGCTGCTATCCTTGCTTACAAATTGCCCCTCTTCCTGCAAGTCCAACTCTTCGCCGGAAGCCAAGGTCAACACAGCCTTCGGAGAGCCGGGAACAATCTGAGATTCTACAAATTCAACTTTTACAGCCTGCTCATCATCTTTTTCTGTCAATAATAACACACCAACACCAATAACCAATGTAACGACAGCCGCATATCCCCAACGTACAATTTTCCGGCGAAGCCTTATCATTTTACCAGCTTTTCTTCTAGCGTAATTATCTTCCCAAGCGCGTTGTACATTTATATTATCTGTAAGACTACCCTTGTTCTCTGCATAAAAAATCTGCAACCTGGCGTATTCATCCCGGTTCTGCTTATTCTCGTCCAGCCAAACTCGCAATGTACTTATCTCTTCCTGAGATAACTCCTCGCCATGAATTGAAGCTGCTATAATTTCCCAAATTCTATTTTCCATTCCCACTAATTTTGTTTTTTATTATAATGACACCGAATTCAAAAAATAATGTGACAAAAAATTTATTTTTTTACGTTATTCGGAGACCGAACAAATTATTTCCCCCTATAATCTCCCACCCCTATCTCACTGGGGTCCCACTCCCCTCTCACCATTCTCCGTTCTTCCCCCGAAGTTTCCCCGAAGCTCATCCGAACAAGAAGCCGGGAGCTACGAGGAAGCTACGACTAAAGCTAAAAGATAAGTAAGAGAAATAAATAATTTGCATATATCTATTTTTTTACAAACATTGCAACAGAATTGTATACACACAAAAAAATGAAAGAAGAGCAAATTATTCTAAAAGGATTACAGCAAGGAAGTGAACAAGCATACAAAGACCTGTTTACAGCCTATTTCTCCGACTTGGTACTATATGCAAATCATTTTATAAAAAATCAAGCTGCAGCCGAAGATATCGTTCAAGATTTTTTTATCACCTTATGGCTTGAAAAAAAATTTTTTAATATAGAAAGTAGCTTAGAAGGTTATCTCTACCGCTCGCTACACAATACATGCCTGAACCATCTGTACAATGAACAGAGAAAACAAGAAAAGCTTCTGCACATGCCGATTGAGAAGGACTCTTCCCCAACTCTAACGACCGAATTAGAAGATAAAGAACGAGAATACAACCAACTCTACCAAGCGCTACATAAACTACCGGAACAATGCAAACAGGTGTTCACTCTCTGCTGTCTGCAAGATATGAAATATCAAGAAGCTGCCGACTATCTGGGCATCTCTATCAATACCGTACGCACCCAAATGGGAAGGGCATACAAAATCCTACGCAATTCATTGGATAGCAAGTCATTTCTTAACCTGCTATTCCTACGTTTCTTAAAATAGATATTTGCTCCATTACCATTTTCTCAAAAATAAACTACCTTTGCACAAATAAATGATAAAAATGAAACTGGTTATATTAACAGGAGCCGGCATGAGTGCGGAAAGCGGCATCAAAACTTTCCGGGACAGCGACGGTTTATGGGAAAATTACCGGATCGAAGATGTTTGTACCCCTGAAGCATTAGAACGTAATCCGGAATTAGTAAACCATTTTTACAATGAGCGCCGGAAACAGCTCTACGAAGCCCAACCCAATGCCGGTCATAAGGGCTTAGCCGAGTTGGAAAATTATTTCGATGTCCGGATCATCACCCAAAATATCGACGATTTGCACGAACGTGCCGGTAGCAAACATGTTCTACACTTGCATGGAGAACTGAAGAAAGTGAGAAGCAGTAAAAATCCCGATTCGATTTACGACCTGAAAAGCTGGGAACTGAAACCAGGGACCCGTTGTGAAGACGGCTCACTGTTACGTCCTCATGTAGTTTTCTTCGGAGAAGCAGTACCCAATATCGAACCGGCAACCGATCTGGTCCGTCAGGCAGATATTTTCGTCATTATCGGTACTTCACTGGCCGTTTATCCGGCAGCCAGTCTGTTGCACTATGCCCCCGAAGGTATTCCGGTCTTCGTTATCGATCCTAAGATTCCTCAACAAGCACACCGGATGGGCTATCACCTGATTGAAAAAGGAGCTTCCGAAGGAGTACAAGAATTGAAAAATATCTTACTATCCGAAACTCGTTAAAGCATGAATAAAATAAACCATTATAAAAGCTGAATACAAGTGGGAAGAGGTAAAAAACCATTGTTAGAAAAAGTAGAAATACAAAAAATCGCAGCGGAAGGTAAATCCATTGCTTATATCGACGAAAAAGTGTTATTTGTCCCGAATACTCTTCCGGGAGATATTGTCGATGTTCAAGTCACCCGAAAACGTAAAAATTTTATGGAAGGCATAGTCACCCATACCCATCGGTTCTCGGCCTTACGTATAGCCCCGGCTTGTACCCATTTCGGCATTTGCGGAGGATGCAAATGGCAAAATCTCCCTTACGAAAAACAACTGGAATTCAAACAGCAGGAAATCAACGACAATTTGCAACGCATCG
>ERZ857922.3973-NODE-3973-length-11803-cov-6.949779_pt1 | contig 11803 bp, 10 predicted proteins | sample MGYA00519579_ERZ857922 | MGnify/ENA primary metagenome ERZ857922 (study PRJEB31778, sample SAMEA3449375) | human gut metagenome | biome: human gut; feature: human-associated habitat; material: faeces | place: United Kingdom | collected 2010/2012 ... | reverse complement strand
GATGCGGTCCACCGTGCTGGACACGGGGTCCACCTTGACGAAGGCGGGATCGTGCAGGATGCCCGCCGCCAGCTGCTCGATCTCCTTGGGCATGGTGGCGCTGAACATCAGGTTCTGGCGCACTTTGGGCAGCTTTGCGATGACCTTCTTCACGTCATGCACAAAGCCCATGTCCAGCATCCGGTCGGCCTCGTCCAGCACGAAGATCTCGATGCTGCCGAGGTCGATGAGCCCCTGCCCCACAAGGTCGTTCAGGCGGCCGGGGCAGGCGATGAGGATATCGACGCCCTTTTTGATGGCTGCCACCTGCGGGGCCTGACCCACACCGCCGAAAATGACGGTGCTGCGCAGGGAGAGGTACTTGCCGTACATTTCAAAGCTCTCGCCGATCTGCAGAGCCAGCTCACGGGTGGGGGTAAGGATCAAGGCGCGGACGGCCCCTTTCTTCTTCGCAGGGTTCGCGGTCAGGCGGTCGAGCATGGGCAGCGCAAAGGCTGCGGTCTTGCCGGTGCCCGTTTGGGCGCAACCCATCAAGTCCCTCCCGGCCAGCACCGGCGGGATGGCCGATGCCTGAATGGGCGAGGGGGATTCGTAACCCGCCTCCGCAACGGCACGCAGCAGCGGGGCGGACAGATTCAGTTCGTTAAAAGTCATGGTTCTCCTGTATCAATAAAATGTTTCCCTCTTTGCCAGAAGCTCCCCCTGCTGGGGGAGCTGGCATTTCGTAACGTTTATTCTTTGATCTTACGGCACTCGATGTAATACCGCTTTTCCTCCGCATGGCCCATGCTGAAGGTCTTGCGGGGCAGCACGCCGCCCATCACGATGCCTTTGAACAGGTCGCTCTTTTCAAAGGGCGGCAGCAGGAAGGCCACGCCGCCCTGCTGTTTGCACAGGGCACGGACGGCGGGCTCGTCGTGGACGTAATCCACGCGGGCCTCGATGTGGCGGGCCATAAAGTATTCGATGAAGGTGTCGATGGTGCCGACGGTCAGGGGCGCGATGGGGCGCTCGAAGCTGAGCACGTTGGCAATGTGGGGGCCCGCCAGCGTAAAGGACTGCTGCTTGGCATCGCCGAAGCAGATGCCCGCGTTGTTGGAGTCGCTCCACGCGATGAGGGCCAGCAGCACCGCGCCGCAGTCCACATTGAACAGCACGCGGTGGATGGGCTCGATCTCAATGGCCGGGGAGTGGACGTTGCACACCTCGGCAAGGCACCACCGAGCCGGGTGGTGTTCCCGCTGCTCCGGGGTCAGGGTGGGCTTCAGCTCCTCCCAGCAGGCCTTGGCGGAAGCCAGCGAGTGATTGCCGTCGCCGACGGCCAGCGTCAGCGGCGCGGCCCCCTTGGCCTCCGGGTATTTGGCGTCAAAGGCTTCCTGACTGCCCAGTTGCTGCAAGGCGGCGTCGATCTGGGCCAGCAGCGCCGGGTCCTCCACGGCCCAGCCCGCAATGTGGCCGCCGCCCAACATCAGTTCGCCCTCGTAGACTTTGCGCAGCTGCGCCTTTTTCTCACCGATGGGCTCGATGAGGGTGCAGTCCGGGTCGTCGGCCAGCATCATGATGTGGGGCGTTTCGAGGCTGGCCCCCCGCCGGACGGCCATCCGGGGCGGGATGCGGCTCTCCACCGTGTGCTCGCTGGGGCGGATGTCCGCCTTGGCGCCCTCGGCGTAGCTGTAGGCTTCGAGGTCGATCTTGCCAACGAGGCCCTGCCGCACCCGGCCGCTCTGCTCGGTGCGCTCCACGTAGATGAAGCCGTCCACGGCGCGGGTCAGCACCGACTGGGTGTATTCGTCCATGGCCGCATGGATCGTTTCGATCTTCCGGGGGACATCCTCGTCTTCCAGATACACTTCCGGCAGGATCAGGTTCAACGCACTGGGTGAACCTGCCGCTGCCCATTCCGCCTTTTCCCAATAGGAGCGGTCGCTGGTGAACTGGTCGCAGGCCACGCAGCCCCACTGCTCCAGTTTGATCTGCTCCGACGGCAGCAGGATATGTGCCGGGGAAAAGCAGGATGTTTTTTTCATATCACATTCCTCCCTCTCATGAAAGGATTTCGCAGGTTCATTCAAAAATTCCAGCCGTCGGGTCCCACACGACGACATGTTCCGCACCCGCCTCGGTCTGGCTCTGGATAAGGGCGGTGTGCTCCTCGTCGGTCATGGTGGAAGCCGAGGGCACCCGCACCAGCAGGTTCTTCACCCCCAGCTCCACCGCCGGGACGCCCAGCGTCGGGGAGGTGCCGGTCACCTCGGCCAGTGTATAGCTGTACCAGAGGGTCACGCTGCCGCCGAAACGCCGTTCCCACGCGGTGATGTCTGCCGTCAGCTGGTCGGCGCGGCCCACACCGTTGGTGGAGCCGTAGTCCTGCTTGCTGCTGGTAGAGGAGGGGAACTGGACATTTTCCAGCACGATCTGGTCAAAGCCCGCCGTGTGCAGCTCGTCGATGAGGTCGCCGATGTACTGCACCGCCTCGGCGGCATAGGGGTTCAGCCACGGATTGCCGCCAGCGGACGCCTTATTGTCCAGCCAGAGGTACTCCTGATTCTTATACCGGATGGCCATGGCGTGATCCATGCGGGCACCGGCGGGGTCCCGGAAGGCGGCAAGCTTCGCCACCGGGATCAGGCCCTCGTCCTTGAAGATGGAGGCCACCTTGGCCGGGTCCACCGTCACGCCGGCAGGGCTGGCCGCTGCGGCGGGCACCTGCGAAGCGTAATAGACGGTGCCGGCGGCATCCTTCAGGGTGACGACCGCGTACTTCGCGCCCTGCGCAGCGAGCTGCTGGGCTGCGGCGCGGATGGCGGCATCATCGGTCAGGGTGGTGAGGTCGGCCTCCGCCCAAGCGCCCTCCACGATGGCGGTGCCGTCCACAGCGGGCGTCACCACCTCCGGCTGGGCCTCCGAAGAAGCTGCCGGTTCCTCCGCCACGGACGACGCCGTGCTCTCGGCTGCGGACGAAGCGCTCCCGCCCGCCGGGGAGGAGGCGGAAAGATCCCGGTTGCGCACGACGGTGTACCACGTATGGGTCGCCCAGTCCAGCACATGCGGCGCGGCCACCCATGCAGCGGCCAGCACCACGAGGACCAGCACCGCGATGCCAATGCCCTTTTTCACCCGCATCTCGCGGCTGTAAAAGCTGCGCCGGTAGCGCTTAACCTTCTGGCGTTTTGGATATTTTGCCATAATGAACCACCCTCCCTTGGGGTCTTTACAAGATCACGGAATGGCCGGTAAAGCCATAGATGGCCAGCGCCAGCACACCGATGTAGATCAGCGTGATGGGCAAGCCGCGAAACGCTTCCGGGATGGCCCGGCTGCGCAGACGATTCTGGGCTTCCGTCACCAGCATGACGGCCAGCAGATAGCCGAGGCCGCTGCCAAGGCCGAAGCCGATGGACTGCTCCAGCGTAAAGCTCTGGGTGCGCTCGACCAGAACGGTGCCCAGCACGCCGCTGTTCACGGCGGCGATGGGCAGGATGCGGATGAGCTGACCGCTGCGCGGGCCCTTGGCCAGCTTCAGAACCACCAGCTCAAACAGGCAGACCACCGCGATGCACCCAAGGTACACCACCGGGCGAAGCTGGGCGCGGTTGGGCAACGGGGCGAGGAGGCGGCCCGCATAAAAGGCCAGCGGAGCCACCAGTACCTGCGTGATGCAGAGCATCAGCGCGAACCACCAGCTGCTGGTCCGCTTGTCGCCGACCAGTTGGACAAGGCGGGAAACGCCGAGGCCGCGGGTGAAAATGGCATTCTGGGCAAAGATGGCCAGCACCGCGTAGCTGAAGAACACGCCCACAAGATGCAGCACTTCACTCATTCTTTCTCCTCCTTCCCGCTCTCTTGGCTCTGGGGATGCACGGCCAGATAGCCGCGCGCCTCATTTTTCAGGTATTCGCGCTGTTTGCGGGCCAGCGCACGCCAGACGGCGCACACCACGCCCAGCACGATGAAGCCGCCCGCCGGCATACTGGCCATGGGCAGGATGGAGCGGCTCAGCTCCACGCCGAACACGGTGCCGAAGGCCAGCCACTCGCGGACGCAGCCAAGGATCAGCAGGAGCAGCGCGTAGCCCAGCGTGATGCGCAGACCTTTCGAAACAGCCTTGTGCATGGATTCCTGCACCCGGCCAAACCGGTAGGTCAGCAGCGGCTCCACCACCAGCATGGGCAGGTAGACGCCCATCGTCAGCAAGTCGGTGCCGAACAGCATATTCAGGATGGGGTAGGCGGCGAGGTAGACCACCGCCGCACTGCCGCTGTACACAAAGGCACGGGGCAGCAGCTTCTTTTCCAGCTCCTCCGGCTCCGGGCGCTCGTCCCGCAGCGGGCACAGACGGCTCAGAAGGCACGCCAGCATCCGGGAAGGCGTCAGCAGCAGGGCCACGGCCACCGCCAGCATCGCGGCGTTTTTGCCCGAAGTGGCAAGGACCACCAGCGGAGCCAGACCCATGCCCTGCATCACGACAGGGTTGTTTTTGAAAATGCGGTCATGGTGCGCGAACTTTTCGGGGTCGCGCGCGATCGCTTCGGCAATATGACGTCTCATTCCGCATCCTCCTTCCGGTTCAGCAGCCGATAGAGGCGGGTCTCGGTGCGGTCCAGCCAGCCGGAAATGCTGTTGACCGTGAGCAGCGCAAAGCAGACGCCCGTATCATAGACGCCGAAATAGCGGAACCCCATGGTCGCAGCACCCACCAGCACACCGTACAGGATGCGGCCGATGCGGTGGTGGGCGCAGGTGTAGGGCTCGTTGAGCAGGAACACCGCACTGAAGAGCATCGCGCCGGTCAGCAGCTCGTCCCGCACACACTGCAAACGGGAGAGCAGACCTGCCGCGAAAGAGGCGTCCATCAAACCCACCTGACGGGGGAAGAAGAAGGCAATGAGGGCGCTCGTCACCAAGAAACTGACGGTCGCGCTCAGGCGGGTATCCTTCTGCAGCCAGAGGAAGAACCCGCACGCCAAGATCACCAGCGCAGCACCGGTGCCCATGGGAGCGGCGTACTCGCCCAGCCCCAGCGACAGGGAGCCGATGTTCAGGATGCCGCCACTGCGCAGAGTCTGGGAGACGGTGTCGGACACCGGCACGCCGGAAGCGTCCCACAGCGGGATGTTCGTGTAGGGCTGCGGGTAGCGGAACACCTGTTCCGGCCACGACACCGCCGCCACCGTGTAGCCGACAGCAGCCGGATTGAAAGGATAGCTGCCGTAGCCGCCGAAGACCTCCTTACCGATAAGGACACCGGCCAGCACGGCGGCGATGAGAACGTACCAGTCCACCGTCACCGGCATCAGCAGGGCGATGAGGAGGGCAAAGCTCTCGTTGGAGCAGTCCTTGGGTTGGTAGACGCGGCGGCGGAGCAGCGAGACCAGACGGTCGCAGAGGTTGCCGGTCAGCAGGGCCGCGCCGCAGAGCAGCAGCGGCCGCAGCCCGTACAGGAAGCAGGACACGCACAGCAGCGGCACCACCATCCAGCAGAGGTGCTTGTAGTAATGGCCGGTCTTGGCCAGCTCCCGCTCCTGCGCACGGATCAAAGTTTCATCCATGGTGCGGCTCCTCTCACAGAGCGGCCAGACGGCGCACAGCGGCCGCCGGGTCGGCTGCGCCGAAGACGGCGCTGCCCGCCACGAGGATGTCAGCCCCCGCTTCCACGCAGAGGGGCGCGGTGGTGTCGTCCACACCGCCGTCCACTTCCAGCAGGAAGTGAGCGCTGCGCTTGGCCCGCTCTTCCCGCAGCCAGCGCAGCTTTTCCAGCGCCGAGGGCATGAACTTCTGCCCGCCAAAGCCCGGCTCCACGCTCATCACCAGCACAAGATCCAGCTGGTCGAGGTAGGGGCTGAGCGCCTCCGGGGCGGTGCCCGGCTTGATGGTCAGGCCCACCTTGCAGCCCTGCGCCTTGATGGCGTCGATGGTGGCTTGGATGTCGTCCTCGCATTCGAGGTGGAAGTTCTGCAAGGTGGCGCCGGCCTTGGCGAAGGGTTCCGCATAGGCCAGCGGATGACTGATCATCAGGTGGACATCGTAGAAGGCGGCGGGCATCCCCTTGTGGAGGCTTTTCAGCACCGGCACGCCGAAGCTGATGTTCGGCACAAAGTGGCCGTCCATCACGTCGTAGTGCAGCATCTGCGCTCCGGCGTCCAGAACCATCTGGCAGTCGGCACCCAGCTTGGTAAAATCAACCGAAAGGATCGAAGGACTTACAATCGTCATGTTCGTTTGTACTCTCCGTTATTTTTACGAAAAATTTTGCTATTTGGCCCGGTTCTGTCGCTCCTGTGCAGACAGAATTCAGGGTAGACATAGCTATTTTTATTTTACATGAAAACACGCAAAAAATCAAACCCACAGCCGTGTTTTTCACGGAAAAGACGCAAAAATCCATTTCACGGCCCCGGCAATGCAAAAAGCAGCCAAGCCGCTCCCGGATGCGGAGCAGCCTGACTGCGCAGATTTTAATCGACCGGTTTCATGCTGGCGGGGTCTTCCACCGGCACCGGGCGGCCCGATTCGTCCGGCAGACGCTTGATCTCGCCGGGGTTGGGCGGGCAGGTGGGCAGGGTGAAGACGAACTGGCACCACTCGCCCTGCTGGCTCTCGACCCGGATCTGGCCGCCGGACAGGTTGACCAGCACCTTGCAGATATTCAGGCCGAGGCCCGCGCCCCGCGCATGGAGCCCGCGGGACTTGTCTTCCTTATAGAAGCGCTGGAACACATGGGGCAGCGCCTCCGGGCTGATGCCCTGCCCGGAGTTCCAGATGGAAACTTCCACCTCCGGGCCCAGCTTCTCGACCTTGAACTTGATGGTCCCGCCCGCCGGGGTGAACTTGATGGCGTTATCCAGCAGGTTGTACGCGACCTGATGGATCAGATCCGGGTCGGCGTAGACGAGGACTTTCTCGTCCATGGTCAGGCCCTCCAGCTCGATCATGCCGTCGTTGATCCGCTGCTCGGCCGAAAGAGCCACGCCGGTCAGGGTCTCCCAGATGTTAAACATCCGGGCGTTGACCTGATACTCGCCGCTCTCCAGCTTGGACAGATCCAGCATGTTCTGGATCAGCCGGGCAAGGCGGCCCGTCTCCTCCGAGACGAGCTGCAAATAGTGGTTCTGCATATCGGGCGGGATGGTCCCGTCCAGAATGCCGTCGATGAAGCCCTTGATGGTGGTCATCGGGGTGCGCAGCTCGTGGGCGATGTTGCCCATGAACTGCCCACGGGAGTTGTCGTTGGACTGGATGTTCTCAGCCATCCGGTTGAAGGTGTTGGCCAGATCGGCCACCTCGCCTTCGCCCTCCACGCCCTCGACCCGGACAGAGAAATCGCCCCCGCCGAACCGCTGGGCCGCATCGGTGATCTTCTGGAGCGGGTCGGTGAGCCGCCGCATCAGGAAGGAGGTCACCACGCTGGCGCAGAGCAGCATGATGCAGGCCGAGAAGAAGAAGTTCGACCCGAACTCTTCCTTGAAGGCCGTCAGCCGTGCGCCGGAAGAGCAGAGGAACAGATACCCGCTGCACACGCCCTGCGCATCCCGCGTCTGCCGGACGGAGACGTAGCTCTTTTCGGTCAGCACGCCGTCCAGCGTGCTCAGCACATGGTAGGGCTTATCCTCCCCCACCTTGGCTATCAGCTCTTCGGGCACAGTCTCCTTGGCCAGCAGCTCCGGATTGGACGTGATGAGAACGCTGCCGTCCTCATCGGTGAAAAAGAGGTAGGCCTCCGCGCTCTCGCCGATGATCACCAGCTTGTCGCTCAGCGCATCCAGCTCGTCGCCGCCGGGCAGCGCCGCCTGCTGCACCACGTAGTCCGCCGCCCGCTGGGTGACCTCGGCCACGCTGTCCAGCGTCTCGTAGCGCTCCTGCGCGAAATAGCGGTTGAACAGGACCCATTCCGAGAATCCCATCACCGCCGTGCCCAGCACCAGAAGGGTCGCCACCATCGAAAAGAAGGTGACGGAAATACTTTTGCGCATTACTGACGCACCTCGAACTTATAGCCCACGCCCCAGACGGTCTTCAGCTCCCACTTGTCGGAAGCGCCGGACAGCTTCTCGCGCAGACGCTTGACGTGGACATCGATGGTGCGGCTGTCGCCGTAATACTCGAAGCCCCAGACCTCGTCCAGAAGCTGATCGCGGGTGTAGACCCGGTTGGGGTGAGATGCCAGACAGTTGAGCAGCTCCAGCTCCTTGGGGGGAGCCTCCACCACCTTGCCCTTGACCCGCAGCTCGTAGCTGTTCATATCCAGCCGGAGGTTGTCGAACTCGATGACGCCCTCTTTCGTCTCGGTCTGGGTGGAAGCGGTGCAGCGGCGCAGCACCGCCTTGATACGGGCCACGACCTCTTTTGCATCGAAGGGCTTGACCATATAGTCGTCGGCGCCCAGTTCAAGGCCCAGCACCTTATCGAAGGTCTCGCCCTTGGCCGTCAGCATCATGACGGGGGTGTTGCCCAGCTTGCGGATACGGCGGCAGACTTCCAGCCCGTCCATCTTGGGCATCATCACATCCAGCAGCACCATGTCGGGCTTGACCTGATTGAACTTGTCCAGCCCCTCTTCGCCGTCGTTGGCGATGGTGACCTGATAGCCCTCCTTGGTCAGATAGAGCCGCAGCAGCTCGCAGATATTCACGTCGTCATCCACGACAAGGATCTTTTCGTTTGCCATGAGTGTTCCTCCTGTATCTCGACTCGTTCGTCGTTTGTGATCGTCTCTTAAAAAGCGTCCCACGCACCGGGACGGCTGTTTCCAATGAATGCCTATCTTCTATTATACGGAACAGTTATGACAAAATAAAGAAGGTTTTGTATGATTTTTCACATTTCTGGTGCCAAAAAAGCGGCACCAACATGGTTTTGTTCCGTCTTCTCCCTCAAAATTATGGCCGCTCATGGATCAAGAAAAGATTTCTCTTTCCATCAGCGGCCATTCTTTTTTACCAGATTATTCGCAACTTTTTATCGGCAAAATTCAATTTTACGCATTTCAAAATTTGATTTCTTGCCGATAAAATGGTATAATTATTTTACTGGGGGGTGTTTATATGAAGTATCTTTCTGTCGCTGATACGGCAAAATCATGGAACGTTTCAGAGCGCACGGTCCGCAACTACTGTGCTACCGGCAAGATTCCGGGGGCAGTCCTTATCGGCAAGACATGGAACATTCCGCAGGATGCAGAACGCCCAGAGCGTATCAACAAAAAGCAGCAAGCACCTCGTACTCTGCTTACTGTTTTACAGGATGAAATGGCCGGGCACGTGAAAGGCGGCATCTATCACAAAATCCAGATCGACCTTACCTATAACTCCAATCACATTGAGGGCAGCCGCCTGACCCACGACCAGACACGGTATATCTACGAAACCAACACCATTGGCATGGAGAACGGTGTTGTCAATGTGGATGATGTAGTCGAAACAGCCAATCACTTCAAGTGCATCGATATGGTCATCCGAGATGCCAAGAAGCCCATCAGCGAAGCTCTGATCAAAAAGCTGCACTTTACCCTAAAAAGCGGCACCAGCGATTCCCGCAAGGACTGGTTCGCCGTTGGCGAATACAAAAAAATTCCGAACGAAGTCGGCGGCAGAAGCACCACTGCGCCGGAACTGGTTGCCCCACAGATGAAAGAGCTTTTATCTGCGTACAATCAAAATTCTGCCAAGTCGCTGGAAGACCTGTTGGAATTTCACGATGCCTTTGAATCCATTCATCCGTTTCAGGATGGAAATGGCCGTGTCGGGCGGCTGTTGCTCTTCAAGGAGTGCCTACGGAACAACATCGTACCGTTCATTATTACGGATGACCTCAAAATGTTCTACTATCGGGGGCTCCATGAGTGGAAGTCGGAGCAAGGATATCTGCTGGACACCTGCCTGACCGCGCAGGATCAGTTCAAAGCGGTTATGGATTATTTCCGGATCCCCTACTGACACTTTTGCAAAACGAACCCACCGAAGCTTTTTCTACCTCTTGCGCTCCCTTCCCGCTTTGCGTATAATGATAGATGTATTGTTATGTTCTGGACCCTCTCCGTCACGGCCCTGCCGTGCCGCCTCTCCCGAAGGGCGAGGTCTGAGTGGTTTTATAGATCGAGAACGTGTAAGGAGCGTATTTGATATGAAATTAGGTATCGTCGGTCTGCCGAACGTCGGCAAGTCCACTCTGTTCAACGCCATCACCTCCACCAAGAACGCGGAGGCGGCGAACTATCCGTTCTGCACCATCGAGCCCAACAGTGGCATCGTGGCCGTGCCCGACAAGCGGCTGGACAAGCTGGCCGAGATCTGGCAGACCAACAAGAAGACCCCCGCCATCGTGGAGTTCGTCGATATCGCGGGCCTCGTCAAGGGTGCCAGTCAGGGTGCGGGCCTTGGCAACAAGTTCCTTGGCCACATCCGCGAGTGCGACGCCATCGTGCATGTCGTGCGCTGCTTCGACGACGACAACATCATCCATGTCGTCGAGGACGTGACCAAGGCCGAGGCCGTGGACCCCATCGCCGACATCGACGCCATCGACTATGAGCTGATCCTCTCCGACCTCGAAGTGGTCCAGAACCGCGCGGGCCGGATGGCCAAGGCCGCCAAGAGCGGCAACAACAAGGGCGCTGCCGCCGAGGCCGCTTGGCTGCAACAGCTGGCCGACCACCTGAGCGCCGGCAAGCCCGCCCGCAGCTTCGACTTCGACGAGAGCGACACCGAACAGCAGACCGTGCTGCACGAGATGGGTCTGCTGAGTGCAAAGCCGGTCCTGTACGCCTGCAACGTGGGCGAGGACGACCTGATGGAGGGCATCGAGAACAACAAGTATGTCCCGCTGGTGGCTGCCCGCGCCAAGGAAGAGGGTGCCCGCTACATCCCCATCTGCGCCAAGACCGAGGAGGACATCGCCGATTACTCCCCCGAAGAGAAAAAGGCCTTCCTCGCCGAGATGGGCATCGAGGCCAGCGGTCTGGACAACCTCATCACCGCCAGCTACGACCTGCTGGGCCTGATCTCCTTCCTGACCGACGGCAAGAAGGAGTGCCGCGCTTGGACCATCCGCAAGGGCACCAAGGCTCCTCAGGCCGCCGGTAAGATCCACAGCGACTTCGAGCGCGGCTTCATCCGCGCCAGCGTCATCGGCTACGATGATCTGGAAGCCAACAACTTCGACTACGCCGCCGTCAAGGCCAAGGGTCTGCAGCGCACCGAGGGCAAGGAATACGTCGTCAAGGACGGCGACGTCATTGAGTTCCTGTTCAACGTTTGATTGCCCTCTCAGGCTCACTTCGCTCGCCGGCTCTCCCAAGGGGCGAGCTTACAAGGAAAAGGATTTCAACTATGATTATCGGAATTATGGGCGCAATGCCCGATGAAGTCGATCAGCTCTGTGCCAAGCTGGAGAACGTCACCGTGGCGCCCTATGGCGGCGTGGAATATCACAAGGGCACCCTCGCGGGCAAGAAGGTCGTGGTCTGCTGCGCCGGCATGGGCAAGGCCAACGCCGCCGCCACCACGCAGGTGCTCATCACAAAGTTCGGGGCCGAGAAGATCATCTTCTCCGGCATCGCGGGCAACATGACCTCGAAGATCGGCATCGGCGATGTAGTCATCGGCAAGACGGTGCTCTACCACGACGCCCAGCTGGACATGATCTGCCAGAACCCGCCTTACCTGAAGGAGTACGCCGGTGACCCGGCCCTCATCGCCGCCGCTGAAAAAGCCTGCGCCGAGGCCGGGGTCAAGGCCCTGACCGGCAAGATCGCCACCGGCGACCTGTTCGTGGGCGACAGCGAGACCAAGGCCGCCATTGAGGCCAA
>ERZ857922.3972-NODE-3972-length-11808-cov-13.772909_pt1 | contig 11808 bp, 9 predicted proteins | sample MGYA00519579_ERZ857922 | MGnify/ENA primary metagenome ERZ857922 (study PRJEB31778, sample SAMEA3449375) | human gut metagenome | biome: human gut; feature: human-associated habitat; material: faeces | place: United Kingdom | collected 2010/2012 ... | reverse complement strand
CACACGTTGAGATGATGGGTCTGATCGGCATGGGCAACAACCCCATGGTCGGCGCCACCGTTGCCTGCGCTGTTGCTGCAGCTCAGGCCAACGCCTAAGTCTTTCCTAAGTTTCAGCGAGGGGGAGCTGCTTTCCGAATGAGCAGCTTCCCCTTTTTTGCTGATAGATATCCGAACACAAGCAACCCAAAACAAGAAGGATGAAACAATGAAAAAGAATCAGATCCGCAAGAGCGTGGCTGCGCTGGCCATGGCGGCTGTTGTAAGCGTCAGCCTGTTGGGCTACGGCTGCGGCAGCAAGTCTGCCTCCTCCACCGCAGGCGTGTCCGGCGAGTTCACCGGTACAGCCAAGGGCATGGGCGGCGATGTTACCGTCACCCTGACCCTGACCGACGGCAAGATCACCGGCTGCACCGCCGAGGGCAAGGATGAGACCCCCGGCATCGGCACCATGGCTCTGGAGCAGCTGCCCGGCGCCATTGCCGAGAGCGGCAGCATTGCCGTGGACGGCGTGGCCACCGCAACCATCACCTCCGACGCCATCAAGGAGGCTGCTGCTGCCGCTCTGGTCGCAGCCGGCCTGAACGCTGATGACTACAAGACCGAGGTCAAGGCCGAGGAAAACAAGGCCGAGGACTCCACCATTGATGCAGACATTGCCATCGTGGGTGCAGGCGGTGCAGGCATGACTGCTGCCATCACTGCTGCTGCCGAGGGCAAGAGCGTGGTCATTCTGGAAAGCCAGCCCATGGTGGGCGGCAACTCCGTGCGCGCTACCGGCGGCATGAACGCCGGCAAGACCGTGTATCAGGATGAGAACGAGTTCGGCGAGTCCGCAGGCGTGGAAAAGACCCTGAAGACCGCTGCTGAAAAGTACGCCGACAACGCCACCATCACCGCTTTGGCAAAGACCGTCTCTGAGCAGTGGGCAGCTTATCAGGCAGACCCCAAGGGCTACTTCGACTCTGTGGAGCTGATGGAGCTGGACACCATGATCGGCGGCAAGGGCATCAACGACCCCGCTCTGGTGGAGACTCTGTGCTCTAACAGCGCTGACGCCATCGACTGGCTGGACGAGCACGGCATCACTCTGCACAGCGTTTCCAGCTTCGGCGGCGCATCCGTCAAGCGTATCCATCGCCCCGTGGATGCTGAGGGCAAGACCCTTTCTGTGGGCTCTTACATGATCCCCCTGCTGCAGGAGAACTGCGACAAGGCCGGCGTGCAGACCCTGCTGAACACCACCGCTACCGAGCTGCTGACCGATGCAAACGGCGCTGTTGTGGGCGTGAAGGCTACCGGTTCCACCGGCGAGACCATCACCGTGAATGCCAAGGCTGTGGTGCTGACCACCGGCGGCTTCGGCGCAAATCTGGACATGGTCACCGAGTACAAGCCCGAGCTGAAGGGCTTTATGACCACCAATGCCGCAGGCGCACAGGGTCAGGGCATTGAGATGGCTACCGCTGTGGGCGCTGACACTGTGGACATGGATCAGATCCAGATCCACCCCACCGTGGAGGCTAACACCGCTGCTCTGATCACCGAGGGTCTGCGCGGCGACGGCGCTGTGCTGATCAACGCCGAGGGCAAGCGCTTCATCGATGAAGTGGGCACCCGTGACGTGGTTTCTGCTGCCGAGATCGCTCAGACCGGCAGCTACAGCTGGCTGGTGGTGGATCAGGCTATGGTCGATGCCTCCAGCGTCATTCAGGGCTACATCAAGAAGGGCTACACCGTGACCGGCCAGACCTACGAGGAACTGGCAAAGGCTATGGGCGTGGACGAGGCTGCTTTTGCCGAGACCATGAAGACTTGGAACGGCTACGTTGCCGCCAAGAACGACCCCGACTTTGGCCGCACCAGCTTTGCAAAGGCTCTGGATACTGCTCCCTACTATGCTATCAAGGTCACCGCAGGTGTGCACCACACCATGGGCGGCCTGAAGATCAACACCAACACCGAGGTGCTGAAGGCTGACGGCTCTGTGATCCCCGGCCTGTTCGCAGCAGGTGAGGTGACCGGCGGCGTGCACGGTGCAAACCGTCTGGGCGGCAACGCTGTGGCCGACTTTACCGTCTTTGGCCGCATTGCCGGTGCAGCTGCCAGCAAGTACGCTGCATGAGCATAAAGCAAAAAAATTCTGACACCGCCGCCCCCAAGGGCAGCGCGTGGAAGAAAAATGTGATCTTTGCACTGGTGGTGCTGGCACTGGCCGCAGGTATTTTTCTTGCGGTGCGGGCGCAGCACCCCGCCAAGGGCAGCGGCTTACAGGCCGTTGTGGATTTCGGTGACGGCGTTACCGAGACCCTGCCCCTTGCGCAGGATCATGATTACCTGTACGAGGTAGGGGACTACATCGTGCATCTGCAGGTGAAGGATGGTGCCATCGCGTTTTTGGACAGTCAGTGCCCGGACCATGTCTGTGAGCAATTCGGCTGGCTGGACAAGGACGGCGCATGGGCCGCCTGTGTGCCCGCAGGGGTGTATGTGGTGGTAGAGCCCATCACAGACGCAGGGTAAAAAAGAATAAATCAGCCGGGCCTTCGGGTCCGGCTGATTTTCTTTTTGAGGGAAAAACGGCAAAAGAACCCTCTCAGGCATCGCTGTGCGATGCCAACTCCCCCGAAGGGGGAGCTTTTTGGCGTGAGCCGATAGTTGCAGAGAATCTCCCCCATCTGAGATTCTGAAAAGCCTGCGGGCTTTTCAGAACCCTTTTTCACAGGAAGGAGAGCAGAGGAGAGGCAGTTTGAATCGTATTATATAAAGATAAGCAACTGCTCAGCGGCGCACAAAGAAAGCCATTCTTTGTTAAAAAAGTCTGAAACTTTGTGGAAATGCCGTGAAACGAAAATTGGACGCTTGTTTATCGGGGCAAAATGCGATACACTACAAATAAGAGTTTCTGACGGGTGCTTTTGCAAAAAGCACCTTGTCATAAAAGAACCTAGGAGGAACGGCAAGAATGATCTGGAACAAGTCTAAACAGCCCGCCGACCCGCAGCAGGACGCAGCGGCTGCACCCAAAAAAGGCGGTGCAGCAGCCTTTGCCCAAAAGAACTGGAAGTGGCTGGTGCCGGTGGCCATCGTGGTGCTGGCAGGCGGCTGGTGGCTGCTGAAGCCCAAGGGTGCAAAGCCCGCCAACGTGGATACTTCCTATACAGAAGCAGTGCCGGAGACCCGGGATGTCTCCAACACGCTCAGCGGCACTGGTACGCTGAAGCCTGCCAATACTTACAGCGTCAAATCGCTGGTGCCCGGCAAGGTGCTGACCGGCGGCTTTGAGGAGGGCGATATCGTGGAGGAGGGCACTGTGCTCTACACGGTGGATTCCTCCGATGCAACCACCAAGGTGGAGCAGGCAGCCATCACCCTGCAGCAGGCGCAGCGCAGCTACGACAAGACCGCCGACCATCAGTATGTGCGTGCCGAGGTGGCGGGCGTCGTCAGCAGCCTGAAGGTGAACAAGGGCGATGAGGTAAAGAGCGGTCAGGAGGTGGCCGTGGTGCGGGACAGCTCCAAGATGAATCTGGTGCTGGAGTTCCCGGCTGCGGATGCTGCTAACTTCTCGGCGGGGCAGACCGCCCAGGTGACGCTGGACGGTACTTTTGAGGTGCTGCCCGGCACTATTACCGCTGTGACCGGCACCGATGCCCTGAGCACGGGCAACCTGCTCACCCGCACTGTGACCCTCTCGGTGTCCAATGCGGGTGGTCTGACCACGGCACAGGCTGCAACGGCTACTATCAACGGGGTGAGCTCCATTGCAGCAGCCAACTTCCAGTATCAGGCCGAGCGTACCCTGACTGCGCTGGCTTCCGGTACCGTCACCGCCATCAATGTGCGGGAGGGCGGCAGCGTGAACAAGGACGATATCATCCTGACCCTCAGCGGTGAGGAACTGACAGAGTCCATCCAGTCTGCCTCCGAGACCCTGCGCGGCGCGGAACTGTCCATGCAAAATATGCAGGACGCCATGGATAACTACACCATCACCTCGCCCATCAGCGGCACCATCATCGAGAAAAATGCCAAGGTGGGCGATGCCCTGAGCACCGGCAGCGACCTGTGCACCATCTACGACCTGAGTTATCTGGAAATGACCATCAACGTGGACGAGCTGCAGGTCAGCAGCCTGAAGGTGGGGCAGTCCGTACAGGTGACCGCAGATGCCGTGAAGGATAAGACCTACGAGGGCTTGGTCACCCGTGTGTCCATGAAGGGTGATACCAGCGGCGGTACCACCACCTACCCGGTGACCGTGCGCATTGACGAGACCGATGGTCTGCGCCCGGGCATGAATGCCAACGCCGAGATCGTGGTGGCGCAGGCGAAAAATGCGCTCACCGTGCCCAATGCCGCCATTGTGCGGGGCGGTTATGTGCTGGTGCGGCAGGATTCTCCCAGCGCCGTGAACGCCGATGATTCCATGAGCGCACCGGAGGGCTATGTGTATGTCAAGGTCAAGACCGGTGTCAGCGACGACAACTATACGCAGGTGACCAGCGGCCTGTCCGAGAGTGATACCATCGCCTACGACCCCAGCTCCGTGAGCAGCGACAGCTACTATGACGACGGCGGCTATGACGATATGGACGGCGAAGTGATCGGCGGCGCCGGAAACAATGCAGACCTTGCCGAGGGCGGCGAGGAGACGCTGCCGGAGGAGACGGAAAACGGTGAAGCCCCCGCAGCGGACGCTGAAGAGCCCGCAGAGGGCATCGACCCCGCCGAGGCCGGCGCAGTCGTGGTGGATTGACGCAGGAGGGATGAATGAGCGCTCTGATCGAGTTTGATGAAGTCTGCAAATATTACCAGATGGGCGATACCACGGTAAAGGCTGCCGACCACATCACCATGAAAATCGAAAAAGGCGAGTTCGTGGCCATCGTGGGTCAGTCCGGTTCGGGCAAATCCACCTGCATGAACATCATCGGCTGTCTGGATGTGCCTACCTACGGCACCTACCGGCTCAATGGCCGGGATGTGGGCAAGATGAACCGCAACGAGCTGGCCGCTGTCCGCAACGAGATGCTGGGCTTTATCTTCCAGCAATACAATTTGCTGCCCAGGCTGAACCTGATGGAAAACGTGGAGGTGCCGCTGGTGTATGCGGGCATCTCCCGCGCCGAGCGCCACATCCGCGCCCGGGAGGTGCTGGAGCAGGTGGGGCTTGGCGACAAGCTGAAAAACCGCCCCAACCAGCTTTCCGGCGGCCAGCAGCAGCGCGTGTCCATTGCGCGGGCACTGGTGCGCAACCCGCCGGTCATTCTGGCGGACGAGCCCACCGGCGCGCTGGACTCCCATACCGGCCGCGAGGTGCTGGGGCTTTTGCAGCAGCTGCACAAGCAGGGACACACCGTAGTGCTGATCACCCACGACAATTCCATTGCCGTGCAGGCCGACCGCATCATCCGGCTGGAGGACGGTCAGGTGGTGTATGACGGCGACTCCCACGCACCGGAGGCCATGGTGCAGCCCACCCTGCTGCCCGAAACGCCGGAAAAGGAGGAACAGGCATGATCTTTGAAACCTTCCGGCAGGCCATCCAGAACGTGTGGAGCAACAAGCTGCGCACCTTTCTGACCATGCTGGGCATCATCATCGGCGTGATGGCGGTCATCGTCATCGTGGGTCTGGGCAACGGCATGACCAAGAGCATGCGGGACAGCTTTTCCGCACTGGGCACCAACACCCTCAGCATTCAGGTGTGGGGCTACGGCTCCCGCTCCGTGTCGGTGGAGGAGATGTATGATATCTGCCAGCGGCATTCCGACCTGATCAAGGCGGTGTCGCCGCAGGTCAACTTCAGCGGCAAAGCCAGCGGTACGCTGAAGATCGGTACCACCAGCTACCGCTGGTCCAACATGAGCGGTGTGGACGAAAACTTTACCGAAATGAAGAATTACCAGATCGTTCAGGGGCGCGGCCTGCAATACATGGATATGCAGGACAACAAGCAGGTCTGCGTCATCGGCGATTACCTCAACCGCGTAGCCTTTGGCGGCAACGGTGTGGGGCAGACGCTCAAGATCGGTGCCAACAAGTTCCGCGTCGTAGGTGTGCTGTCTGCCAAAGTCAGCGACCCCACTATGCAGCAGGGCAGCGATGACGATTGCGTTTACCTGCCCTACACCACCGTGATGCGGCTTTCCAGCCAAAGCATGGTGGACTGCTACACCGCCATGATGGCCGACGAAAGCCTTGCCAACGAGGCCAAGAGCACGATGGAAGAGGAATTGATGTCGATCCTCAAGACCGAAAACGGCTACTATGTGTACAGCGCCAGCGAGTGGCTGGAGGAAATGAACAAGATGATCAACATGGTCATCGTGATACTTACCGGCATTGCCAGCATCTCGCTGCTGGTGGGCGGCATCGGCATTATGAACATCATGCTGGTGTCTGTGACCGAGCGCACCCGCGAGATCGGCATCCGCAAGGCGCTGGGCGCAAAGGAGCGCACCATTCTGGCGCAGTTTGTGGTGGAAGCAGCCACTACCTCGGCGCTGGGCGGCGTTTTAGGCATTGCGCTGGGCTATGCGGTGTCCATGGCGGCAAACAAGGTGCTGCCCATGTTCATGACCGATACCACTGTTACGGTAAGCCCCTCCTTCAACTCCATTGTGGTGGCCTTTGGCATCTCGGTGGGCATCGGCGTGCTGTTCGGCTATCTGCCGGCGCGGCGCGCAGCCCGGCTGAACCCCATTGAAGCATTGCGCTACGATTGATCGCGGCGGCGTGATAAACAAAGAACAAGAGGTACGACCAATGAAAAAACGGATTCTCGCATTTCTGCTGGCGGTCAGCATTGCGGTGTCGGTGCTGGTGCTGCCGGTCTCGGCGGCCAGCATCAACAACACGGCCCTGCAGACGGCTATTACTCTGGGCGCTGTGCCCACCGGTCAGGAGCTTAGCGCCAACATTACCCGCGGCGCTTTTGCCAAAATGCTGGTGTCCTTTTCCACCTACCGGGAGAGCGTAGGCGCACAGGGCACGGTGGGCACTTTGTACCGGGATGTGCCCGGCAGCTCCCAGTGGGCACCCTACATCCGCATTGCGGTGCAGCAGGGCTGGATGAACGGTTACACCGACGGCTCCTTCCGCCCGGACAACACCGTCACGCTGGAGGAAGCCTGTGCGGCGGTGCTGAAGCTGCTGAGCTATAAGACCACCGACATGACCGGCTCCTTCCCGCAGGCACAGCTGAACAAGGCGCAGCAGATCGGTCTGCGGGATCAGCTGACCTGCACGCAGGGACAGGCCATGACCTACGAGCAGAGCACCCTGCTGCTGTACAACGCCCTGCGCGCCAACACCGCCAGCGGCAGCGCTTACGGCAGCTCGCTGGGCTTTACGGTGTCCAACGGTCAGGTGGATACCTCTTCGGTGCTGCTCAAGAGCCGCAAGGGTCCCTTTGTAGCAGAAGAGGGCACCCAGCTGCCCTTTACGCCGGTGAGCGTCTACCGCAACGATAAGGCCTCTGCTTCGGCAGAGCTGAACAAGTACGACGTGTACTATTACAGCGAGAGCCTGCAGACGGTGTGGATCTACACCCGCCGCGCCGCAGGCCGCATCACGGCAGTATCGCCCAGCGGCAGCGCGCCTACCGCGCTGACCGTGGCGGGCAGCAATTACACGCTGGGCAGCTCTGCCGTGGCATCCAAGATCTCCTCCCTGAACGGCGGCGGCGTGGGCGAAGTGGTCACCCTGCTGCTGGGCATGGACAACGAGGTAGCCGATGTGATCACCGGCGAGGAAGCCGACAGCGTGTTCTACGGCGTGGTGCAGACCGCTACCCGCAGCCTTGTAGAGGATAACGGCGCAGACGTGCTGCAAAAGATCTCGGTGATGTGCACCGACGGCATTACCCGCACTGTGAATATCGACAAAAGCCTGAACTACCCCACCGGCTGGCTGGTGGAGATCAACGTGACCCCCGAAGGGGAGCAGGTGACTGCCATCGAGTCCAAATCGGTCAGCGGCACCATCAACGACACCGCCACCGCGCTGGGGGACTATACTCTGGCCGATGACGTACAAATTCTGGATACGACATCGGAGGGGTTGGCTGGGACGGTTCGTCCCAGCCGAATAGCGGGGACAAAGCTGAACGCACTGGCCGTGCGCTACTATACGCTGAATGAGCAGGGACAGATCGACCGCCTGATCCTGAACGATGTCACCGGTGATCTGTGGAAATACGGCGTGCTGGACGATGTGAAGAATCTGGCCTTCAACGCCAGTTCCATTCTGGGCACCCTGACCGGCAGCGGCTCCTCCGGCTCGGGGGATAGCTCTTCCGGGGACAGTTCTTCCGGCTCCGGCAGCGGTTCCACCGGGGACGGCTCTTCCGGTTCCGGCTCTACCGGCGGCACCACCAACACCACCACCGTGGTGGACGATCTGCGCAGTGTGCTGGTGCCCACCACCAGCGAGATCCTGTGGGGCGTCATTGACGGCTCGTTGCTGAGCACGGTCTGGAACCGCATCACCAGCAGTTCCGGCTCGCTGCTGAGCATCGGTCTCAAGCAGCTGGCCAACATTACCGGCCAGCCTATGAGCACCATCCTCAATTTTGTGGGCGGCGGCGCTACCTACATCTGCTACGTCAACGGCAGTCAGGCCAGCTTTTCCACCTCCATCAAGTATCCGGTGCTGGCGGGCGGTCTGGCAGTGCGGCAAAACGTGAACGGCACGGTAAAGGCCATGATCCAGCTGATGCCCATGAAGATCGATCAGGTGGGTGCAGCCTCGGTGATAAGCAACGGCACCCGCTACGAGACGGCTGACGATATGCAGGTGTACCTGTGGTACAAGGGACAGTATTACGCCACCAAGCTCTCTGAGGTGAACTCTGAGGGCTACTACCTGACTGGCTGGTACGATAACTTTGGCTGCGCAGCAGGCAAGCGCGTGCGGGTGATCGTGGCGGTCAAAAAGGACTGATGGACTACTATGACCCCCGGCGCAGGGCGCTGCGGGCGGTACGGCAGCTGCTCTACCCGCGCGAGTGCCCCTTCTGCGGCCGGGTGCTGGGGGATGTACGAGATTGCCCGGACTGTGCAGTGCAGCTGGAAACGCTGCGTCGCAAGCCGGGCATCCGGCTGGACCCGGCGCAGCACTATATCAGCAATCTGGCCGGTGCGGCTGCGCCCTACCGTTACAGCGGCTGTGTGCGGCGCGGCATCCTGAACGCAAAGTATCAGGGCAAGCCGTGGCGGGCTGTGGAGATGGGCAACCGTCTGGTACAGCTGGCCTTTGGCGGTGAACTGACCGTGCAGTACGGCGAGCTGCTCCCGCAGCCGGTGCCGTGGGCGGCCATCGGGTACGACCTGATCGTACCGGTGCCGGCCTCCGGTAAAAGGCGCGGCTACAATGTGCCGGAACTGATGGCGCTGCCGCTGGCCAAGGCTATGGAGGTGCCGTTGGCACCGCAGGCACTGGAGCGCACCCGCGCCAAACGGCATCAGGCCGGTCTGCCGCTGGAACAGCGCATAGCCAACGTGGCAGGTGCTTTCCGGGCGGCACAGCCGCAGCAGCTGGAGGGCAAGCGCATCCTGTTGGTGGATGACGTCATCACCACCGGCACAACAGCTGCCGCCTGCGCGCAGGCACTGCTTCACGCCGGGGCAGACAGCGTATTCGCGCTGGCCTTTGCCACGGTGGAGTTTGGCGCACCGCCGGACGACACCACCCCCATCCATGAGGACGATGAGGAAGATGTGTATCGCGATTTTTGAAAATAACGCTCTTTCGCGCATCCTTTTGGCGGGCAAAAGCCGGGACAGTAAAATGTAAAAACTGCATCAGAAATTTGGAAAAAGCGCTTGACAAAACGGACAAAGTCGGGTATACTAATCAAGCTGTGAGCGGCAAAAGCAAACAGATATCCGGGTGTAGCGCAGTTTTGGTAGCGCGCTTGAATGGGGTTCAAGAGGCCGTGAGTTCGATTCTCGCCACTCGGACCATAAATCCAACGATTTCACGTTAGAAATCGTTGGATTTTTTTGTTTATAGGCTGGCCTCATTTGGTTTTGACCACAATTTTGACCACAATGCCAAAGATTTTATCTGGTCTAATTAGTGCTGTTCCGTCTAATTTTCAGGCCGAAAATGCCTCACTGAACAACTGGATCGCACTCTGCCGAATGGATTCCTGAACATGGAGATAATGCTCAGTCATCTCGGTATCGGCGTGGCCTACGATGCTCTGGATGGTCTGGATATCCACGCCCAACGCCTGCATCTGCGACACATAGGTGTGGCGGCAGCTGTGCGGCGTGAGCAAGCGGACATCGCCCGCTTCTTCCAGAGATTTGCGGAACACATCCCGGAAATGGGTGGGATTGCAGGGCAAGCCGGTCTTGGGGCTTTCCCAGATGAACTGGTCGGTGGTATCCCGCAGCTTGATGGCACACGGGCGGACATTCAGCGGCACCGGAATATCCCGGATACTGTCTTTGGATTTCGGACTGCCGATGCTGACCGTACCTTTTACGACCTTTACTGCCTGCCGGATGTGAATGACAGAGCCATCTTCTTCAATAAACTGCGGCTCCAAAGCCAGAAGTTCCTGCATTCTCATCCCAGTGCCGAGCAAAAGCCGGATGCTCAAGCCCATGCGGTCATCGGGCAGCACCTTCATCAGGTGTGCGACTTCCGCTGTGGTAAAGGCTTCCTTGCGTTTTGCGGTGCCGGATGCCCGCATCTTTTCAGCAAGCCGGACCGGGTTACGGCGCACAAGGTCATTGGCTTCTGCCTTTTGAAAGATCTGGTAGAGCATCCCTCGTGCCTTGCTGATGTAAGAATCAGAGCGGCCATCGCGCCGCATCACTTTCAGGAAATTTTCAATGTCGATGGGGCGTATGACGGTCAAGGGGCGATGATAAAATCCTTCTTTGAGCATTTTCAGGCAGTATTTGTAGCTTTCCTGTGTCGTGGGAGCGATATTATCCTTGTGACCCTCGAACCATGTATCTGCCCAATCCTCGAAGTACAGAATCGTGTCCAGCTGGACACCGCTGATAAGCGCATCCTGATACTCTTTCAGTTTGAGCTTGACCTCCTTCTGAGTCTTGCCATAGAAGGTTTTGAAGCGCGGCGAACCATCTTTCTGGTAGCCGTCCATCATACGTAATTCCCAGCGACCATCGCTGCGGTGGCGAAGCGTACCCTCGCCGTGTGAACGTTTGCTTGGCATATTGCCTCCTTCCTGATGTCAAGTCGTTTCGGGAATAGTATAGAAAAAGAAACCTCTTGAATCAAGGATGTCAGATCATCCATTTACGCTATCCGTGATCCACTGAAGAAAACGGTCTTTGGGTACGACCATCCGCTTGCCGATGTGGAGCGTGGGGAAGCCATCCGAGCGGAGCAGGATGTAGGCATTGGCGCGGGAGATACCCAGTGCAGCAGCGACGTGGTCGGCTGTCAGGGTGATGGGAAGCTGCTCATACGAAGTGAACTGAGAGCGCATAGAATACCTCTTTTCTCTGTATATTGTATTGAATGAACACATGAAGCGTATATATAGTGGTTTTGATATGTAACAAGGGGCATCTGCGGTTTGCGGATGCCCCTTGTGTATATGGGAGGTATGCCTGTGAATGTCAGAATTTCATCGGCAGTGCGTCTTTTCTGCGCTTGCCGTTGTAGGCGGTGTAGATGGGGAAAACGTACTTTTTCCATCCGCGCAGCTTTGCGGGGTCGCCCTGCCCGATGCGGTAAATATCGACCGGGTGGATGCTGCGCAGCGCACGAACCAGCCGTTCCTCGCTGAACTCGCCGTGATACAGCTCCACAAAGT
>ERZ857922.3967-NODE-3967-length-11826-cov-2.881998_pt1 | contig 11826 bp, 9 predicted proteins | sample MGYA00519579_ERZ857922 | MGnify/ENA primary metagenome ERZ857922 (study PRJEB31778, sample SAMEA3449375) | human gut metagenome | biome: human gut; feature: human-associated habitat; material: faeces | place: United Kingdom | collected 2010/2012 ... | reverse complement strand
GGGCAAGGAGATTAGCATAACAAAACGATACTGCGTTGCAAATCATCTTTCGCTTAGGTGCGACGAATAGCAAAAATGCCCTTGACAAATCTCGCCCCAGGTACACGCCCTGACGCAAAATGATTCCGAATTTATTTTACCGCCTGCGGGCGGCTTTCCTCTGTGAGGCTTTAAGGGACATTAAGCCGACAGACGCACGTCTGTCGGCTCAAGTCTCAGCGTATCTTTTTCCCGTTCAGTATCGCTTCCGTCAGGGTATCCCCGTGGTAGCGCAGGGTCAGCAGGAAGAACGGTGCGTTCTGCCACAGCAAATCCAGAAAAATCTGGTCGCCCTCCCACTTGGGCAGGGCGTTCAGGAATTCCCGCTCTACCCATTGCAGGTCGCCCTCGTCGCATTGGGTCATTTTCCCTTCAAAGCCATCGGCGGTGAACAGGTACATGTATTCGCCCTCGCAGGTGTCGTTCAGGAACGTCACCACGCCACGGCACTGCCATGAGGTCAGGGTCAGACCGGTCTCCTCTTTGGCTTCCCGCAGAAGGCATTCGTCCGGGGATTCCTCCCCCTCGAATTTTCCGCCGATGCCGATCCACTTGTCCTTGTTGATGTCGGCTTTCTTTTTTACCCGGTGGAGCATCAGCACCTGACTGCCCCGGGTGACATAGCACAGTGTTGTGTTAAGCATCTTCATCCTTCTTCTGCATCAGCCGGATGGCGTGGTGCAGATTCTCCACCTCCACCGTCTCGTGGCCGTCTTCTTTTTCTCCGTCCAGCGTCCATGGCATTTCCGGGTCGGCAAAGATCCGCACCTTTTGGGCGCTGCGGAACGTGAGCATGGCGCAGTTGTACTTCTGGCTTTGCAGCGCCTGGATGCACTCATGGATTTCCCCCAGATTCTCCGGCGCGCGAACCAGCAGAATTTCAAACAGACCGTCGCCCATGTCTACCTGCTTGGGGTCCAGCGTCAGAATGCCGCCCACGGAGGTGGAATTGCAGATGGCGCCGAAGAGGAAGTCCCCCTCCACCGTCTGCCCGTCGATCTCCATTTTCACATGCTCGTTGCGGATCTGGGACAGCTCCGTAATGCCGCTGAGAACATAGGCGGTGTGCCCCAGAGCGTTTTTGACATTCTGGGGTGTGGCATAGCTGGACCTGGTAAACGCGCCGAAGGAGGCGACATAGGAAAAATACCGGCCGCCGAACCGCCCTACGTCGTAGCTCACCGGCTCGCCCTCCACGATGGTCTGGGCGGCCTTGAGAATGTTGGTGGGCAGCTTCAGGCTGGAAGCAAAGTCGTTGGTGGAACCGGCGGGGATATAGCCGATGGGGGTGTCCGCCCCGGCGCTGAGCAGGCCGGTAATGGTCTCGTTCAGCGTCCCGTCGCCGCCGCAGCAGACCACCAGATCAACATCTTTGCCCTTCTCCCGGGCGACGGCGGTGGCGTCTCCCCGCCCCAGCGTCATGTGGGTGATGACCTCATAGCCCGCCTGTGTAAATGTCAGCAAAATGTCAGCCAGATGCCGGTTCGCCCGCTTCACTCCGGCAAATGGATTCATGATAAACAGCATCTTTTTCATGTCGATAACCTCGATTATCCTGTGGTATTCCCTTTTGTCTATTATACCATTCCCGGGAAAATGCGCAAGTCGTTTTCTCTGCCTTTGGTAAATTCAGGCTGAAAATTTACGATTCATTCACACAATTCTGTGCTGCGCCGGAAATAGGACTTGACGCCTATTTTACCCGCTTTTTGCTTTCTTTAGACAAGAAGGTCTGGACTTCTCCCAAAAGAACAGATATAATACGGTTATATCTACATGGGAACGGAGGCTCCTCAATGAAGCTCAACACCAAGCGCACCGTACTGGTCGGTTTCGCGTTTCTGTCCATCTGCGCCTTCTGGCAGATGTACGACAATCTAATCCCCAAAATTCTCACGGAAACCTTCCACATGGGAGAAAGCGTTTCCGGCATGATCATGGCGGCGGACAATATCCTCGCCCTGTTCCTGCTGCCGCTGTTCGGCGGGCTGTCCGATAAATGCACCTCCCGCCTTGGCCGCCGCCGTCCCTATATTCTGTTCGGCACCCTCGCGGCCGTCGCGGTGATGATGGCGCTGCCCATTCTCACCGACAGCTTCCACGCTTCCCCAGATGCCTGGAAACAGGTGTGCTTTATCATCGGTCTGGGAATCCTGCTGACCGCCATGGGTACCTACCGCAGCCCTGCCGTGGCGCTGATGCCTGACGTCACCCCCAAGCCCCTGCGTTCCAAGGCCAACGCCATCATCAACCTGATGGGCGCCTTAGGCGGCATCATCTACCTGATTATTACCACATTTCTGTACAAAACAACCGCGGATGTGTACGTTTCCTACCTGCCCCTGTTCGCCATCGTGGGTGGCATCATGCTGGCCGCCCTTGCCGTCATTCTGCTGTGCGTGGACGAACCCAAGCTGGTGGCGGAGCAGCGGCGCTATGAGGACGCCCATCCCGAGGATAACCTGACCCAGGTCACGGAGAACGGCGAGACTCTGCCCAAGGACGTCAAGCGGAGTCTTGGCTTCCTGCTGGCCTCCATCGCCCTGTGGTTCATCGGCTATAACGGCGTCACCACCTGGTTCTCCGTCTACGCCGGCCGCACCTGGCACATGACGCTGGCTCAGGCCAACACCTGCCTGACCATCGCCACCGCCGGTGCCATCCTCAGCTACATCCCGGTGGGCAACGTGGCGAGCAAGGTCGGCCGCCGGAAGACCATCCGCTTCGGCACGCTGCTGCTGGCAGGCAGCTTCTTTGCCGCGTTCATCTATACCATGATGTCCGACTCCTTCAGCCCGGTGCTGTACGGCCTGTTTGTTCTGGTGGGCATGGCATGGGCGGCCATCAACGTCAACAGTCTGCCCATGGTGGTGGAAATATGCAGCGGCAGCGAGGTGGGCAAGTTTACGGGGCTGTACTATACCTTCTCCATGTCCGCCCAGATCATGACCCCCATTGTGGCGGGCTGGCTGCTGGAGCATGTGGACTGTAAGACCCTGTTCCCCTACGCCGCCATGTTCGTGTTCGCGTCCTTTGTCACCATGGGCTTTGTGAAGCATGGCGATAACAAGGTGGAAGCGAAAAAGGGGCTGGATGCCTTTGACGTGGACAATTAATGCTTTGGAGGGACAATTATGACTCTGTTGATAATTGTATTGATTCTCGCGCTGCTGTGGGTGCTGGCCGTTCAGGGACGGAGCAGCCACCCGGGCATGAAGGAACTGCGGGGCTGGAACTATGCCCACCGTGGTCTTCACGGCGACGGTGCCGCCGAAAATTCCATGACCGCCTTCCGTCTGGCCGTGGAGAACGGCTACGGCATGGAGTTTGACCTGCATCTGCTCAAGGACGGCAATCTCGGTGTGATGCATGACTCCCTGCTCAACCGCACCACCGGGCAGGCCGGGCGCATCGAAGACCTGTATACGCAAGACCTGAAAAACTACCGTCTGGAAAACACGGAAGACACCATCCCCCAGTTTGCGGACGTCCTGACGCTGGTAGACGGAAAGGTTCCCCTCATCATTGAGCTGAAGCCGGAAGACGGCAACCATGCAAAGCTTGCCGAAACGGCCTGCAAGATGCTGGAGGGGTACAAGGGCGTATTCTGCATCGAGTCCTTTGACCCCCGGTGCATCGCGTGGCTGCGGAAAAACCGCCCGGACATCATTCGCGGGCAGCTTTCGGAGAATTTTTTCCGGGATCGCACCGACCTTTCGGACACGCTTAAATTCCTGCTGACCCACAACCTGGCAAACTTCCTGTCCCGCCCTGATTTTATCGCCTACAAGTTCGCCGACCGGAACAGCACGATAAGCAACTGGCTCTGCCGCAGGCTGTGGCGGGTTCAGGGCGTCAGCTGGACGCTGCGGAGCAAAGAAGACCACGACACCGCCCTGAAAGAAGGCTGGCTGTCTATTTTTGAAGGCTTCCGTCCATAATGATTCACCGCCGGGATTGCAAAAATCCCGGCGGTTTTGCGTATCATAACCCCGATTGTAAACTTTTTATGACCCTCTTGCAATTTGAAAAGTGATATGCTAATATGTAGCACGCTACATATTATCGACAAGGTGGTGATCATCCTGACACATCACTATGGGTATCTATTGAAGGTTCTCAGCAGCTGCATGAAGGCATCCATGGATAACGCGCTGGCATCCATGGATCTGACGTCCGCCCAGGGGCATATCATGGGCTACCTCGCGCAGCGTTCTCAGCCGCCCTGCTCCCGGGACATTGAGGAAACCTTTCACCTGAGCCACCCCACCGTTTCGGGGCTGCTGTCCCGGCTGGAAAAGAAGGACTTCATCGAGCTTCGGCCGGACGAAACCGACCGCCGCTGCAAGCGCATCTATGTGCTGCCCAAGGGAAACGAGCTTCACGAAACCATGAACCGGGTCATTCTCGACAACGAAGCCCGGGTGGTGGCAGGCTTTTCCCCGGAGGAACGGGAGCTGTTCGCTTCCCTGCTCCTGCGTGCCATCGACAACATGGGCGCAAGCGCCTGTATCCGTAAAATCAAGGAGGAATCTGATCCATGATAAGAAGACTCGCCCGGTGCATCCGGGAATATAAGTGGGCGGCGCTGCTCAGCCCGCTGTGCATGGTCGGCGAGGTCGCCATGGAGGTGCTGATCCCCCTGGTCATGGCCGACCTGTATGACTACGGCATCAAAATGCAGGATATGCAGGTCGTCGCCGCCAAGTCCGGCATTCTGGTGCTGTGCGCCCTGGCGTCTCTGGCCTTCGGCGTCCTGTCCGCCGCCTTCGCGTCCAAGGCTGGCACCGGCTTTGCCAAAAACCTGCGCCACGATATGTACCATCAGGTGCAGGATTTCAGCTTTTCCAATATCGACAAATTTTCCACTGCTTCCATCGTCACCCGGCTGACCTCCGACGTGGCGACATTGCAGAACACCTTCCAGATGATGATCCGTATGGCCATCCGCTGCCCCATGATGCTGATTCTGGCGCTGGTTTCCGCCATGGGCATCAGCGTGCGGCTGAGCCTCGTGTACTGCGTGGCGCTGCCCATTCTGATCTGCGCCCTGCTTTGCCTGGTTCCCAAGGTGTTCCGCATTTTCGACCGGGTCTTCCGCACCTACGACAAAATGAACAATGTGGTGCAGGAGAACGTCCACGGCATCCGGGTGGTCAAATCCTTCGTCCGGGAAGACCGGGAGACCGAGAAATTCACCTCCGTATCCGGCACCATTTACAAGGATTTCTGCAAGGCCGAGCGCATCATGTCTCTGGCGAACCCCATCATGCAGCTGTGCGTTTACGGCTGTATGCTTGCCATTTCGTGGATCGGCGCGCATCTGGTCATTGCCTCCGGCAATAACCCCGATCTCGGCCTCACCACCGGCCAGCTCAGCTCCATGTTCACCTACACCAGCCAGATTCTCTCGTCTCTCATGATGCTGTCCACGGTGGCTGTCATGCTGACCATGAGCCGCGCCCCTCTGAAGCGGTGCTATGAGATCCTCACCGAGCAGTCGAACCTGACCTCCCCCACGGAAAACGCCGTCATGGAGGTTCCCGACGGCTCCATCGACTTTGAGAACGTGAGCTTCCGCTATTCCGCCACTGCCAAACACCGGGCGCTGAAGGAAGTGAATCTGCACATCCCCTCCGGCGCGACGGTTGGCATTCTGGGCGGCACCGGTTCCAGCAAAACGACCTTGGTACAGCTGATCCCCCGCCTGTACGACGTCAGCGAGGGCACCTTGAAAGTGGGCGGCATCGACGTCCGGAAGTACGATCTTGAGGTACTCCGGGACAACGTGGCCATGGTGCTGCAAAAGAACGAGCTGTTCTCCGGCACCATCAAGGAAAACCTCCGCTGGGGTAACGAAAACGCCACGGACGAGGAGCTCCGTCACGCCTGCGTGCTCGCGTGTGCGGATGAATTCATTTCCGCCATGCCGGACGGTTATGACACCTATATCGAGCAGGGCGGCACGAACGTCTCCGGCGGCCAGAAGCAGCGCCTGTGCATCGCCCGCGCGCTGCTGAAAAAGCCGAAGGTGCTCATTCTCGACGACTCGACGAGCGCCGTCGACACGCGCACGGATGCGCAGATCCAGCAGGCCCTTTCCGCCTATATCCCGGAGACGACGAAGATCATCATCGCGCAGCGCATCAGCTCGGTGCTGAACGCGGACCGTATCGTCGTGCTCGATGACGGCAACATTGACGCCGTCGGCTGCCACGATGAGCTGCTGCGCACGTGCGAAATTTACCGCGAGGTCTATGAGTCCCAGCAGAAGGGAGGCGAGGACGATGCCTGAACGCCCGAAGTTTGATTCCCAGACGCTCAAGCGCCTGCTGTCGTATATGCGCGCCTATAAGGGCACGCTCGTGCTCGTGACGGTCTGCATCCTGCTGAGCGCGGTCGCAGGCGCGGCCTCGTCCATGTTCCTGCAAAAGCTGATCGACGGCTATATTGTGCCCATGCTCGGCACAGCGTCGCCGGACTATTCCGGCCTGATCCGTGCGCTGATCACCATCGGCTGCGTGTACCTCGTCGGCACGCTGGCCACGTGGCTGTATAACCGCCGCATGGTCACGATCGCCCAGGGCACGCTCAAGCGCATCCGTGACGAGATGTTTGAGAAGATGCAGAGCCTGCCCATCCGCTACTTTGACACGCATACGCACGGCGACATCATGAGCCTGTACACAAACGATACCGATACGCTGCGCCAGATGATCGCGCAGTCCATGGCGCAGCTCGTATCGTCTGTGTTCACGCTTGCGGCAGTGTTTTTCTGCATGCTGTACATCAGCATCTGGCTGACGCTGATCGTGTGCGCCGTCATGGCGCTCATTCTCGTGTTCGTGCGCAAGCTCACCGGCCGCATCGGCGGCTACTTCATGGCGCAGCAGACGGCGCTGGCCGATCTCAACGGCTATGTTGAGGAGATGGTCAACGGCCAGAAGGTCGTCAAGGTCTTCTGCCACGAGGGGCAGAGCAAGGCGGAGCTGCGCCGCCGCAACCGCGTCTGGGCGGAAAACGCCGCGCGCGCCAGCGGCATGGCCAACAGCATGATGCCGATGATGAACGCCGTAGGTTACCTGCAGTATGTCATCATCGCCGTCATCGGCGGCACGATGGCGATTGCCGGCACGCCGAACCTCGGCCTGACGGGCATGAACACGCTCACGCTCGGTATGATCGCATCCTTCCTCACGCTCTCGCTCGGGTTTACAAACCCGATCTCGCAGATCTCCAACCAGTTCAACTCCATCGTCACAGCACTGGCCGGCGCATCGCGCATTTTCGCGTTCATGGATGCCGAGCCGGAGACGGACGACGGCTATGTGACGCTTGTCAACGCCAAGGAGGAAAACGGCACGCTCGCCGAGACCGACCACCACACCGGTCTCTGGGCGTGGAAGCACCCGCACGGCGACGGCACGGTCACATACACGAAGCTTGCCGGGCGCGTCGTGTTCGATCACGTGGACTTCGGTTATACGCCGGACAAAGAGGTCCTGCATGACATCACGCTCTACGCCGAGCCCGGCCAGAAGGTCGCCTTCGTCGGTGCGACCGGCGCCGGAAAAACGACGATCACAAACCTCATCAACCGCTTTTACGACATTGCCGACGGCAAGATCCGCTACGATGGCATCAACATCAATAAGATCCGCAAGGCAGATCTGCGCCGCAGCCTCGGCATCGTGCTCCAGGACGTGAACCTCTTCACCGGCACCGTCATGGAGAACATCCGCTACGGCAATCCGGACGCGACGGATGACGAATGCATCGCGGCGGCGAAGCTTGCCAATGCCGACCATTTCATCCGCATGCTGCCCGACGGCTACAACACCGTGCTCAAGGGCGACGGCAGCGGCCTGAGCCAGGGCCAGCGGCAGCTGCTGAGCATCGCACGCGCGGCTGTGTCCGATCCGCCGGTCATGATCCTCGACGAGGCGACCAGCTCCATCGACACCCGCACGGAGGCGCTCGTGCAGAGCGGCATGGATAAGCTCATGGAGGGGCGCACGGTGTTCGTCATCGCGCACCGGCTCTCGACGGTCAAGAATGCGGACGTCATCATGGTGCTTGACCATGGCCGCATCATCGAGCGCGGCAACCATGCAAAGCTCATCGCCGAAAAGGGCGTGTACTACCAGCTCTATACCGGCGCATTCGAGCTCGAATAATTTCCTGCGCCCCCTTGCGGCCGGCAGGGGGGCGCGGTATAATTGCGGTAACGAAGCAAAGGAGGAGAACCATGGAGTATCGAAGATTTGGAAACACCATCGTCGCCCGCATCGACCGTGGGGAAGAAGTGCTTGAGCAGGTTGCGGCCATTGCGCAGGCCGAGCAGATCAAGCTCGCGAGCGTGCAGGCGCTCGGTGCAGTCGGGGAGTTTACGGTCGGCGTGTTCCACACGGCCGAAAAGCAGTACCACGCCAATTCGTTCGCGGGCGATTTCGAGATCGTCTCGCTGACCGGCACGATCAACACGATGGACGGCGCGTTTTACACGCACCTGCACATGAGCGCCGGCAACGAAAAAGGCGAGGTTTTCGGCGGGCATCTCAACCGCGCCGTTATCAGCGCCACCTGTGAGATGGTCATCACGGTTATCGACGGAAGAGTGGATCGTTTTCACAGTGAGGAGATCGGCCTGAACCTGTTCCAATTCTGAGCATCTGTGTCAAAAGCACGCACGGCTATTGAGTCGTGCGTGCTTTTTTTGCTGCCTTGATCCTATATTCCTATTGACAACATAGGAATATAGGCATATAATTCATCTCGATGAGGTAGGATTTTGTGCCGGACCATCCTGAGCCTCTCTGAATTGGTGTATGCGTATGCAGCCGTGCCGTCAGGCACGGTTTGCCATTGGGAACGGAGGATACATATATGAACAGCAACCTGCTTGAAGTCAGCGGCCTGCACGTGAGTGCGGGCGAGAAAGAGATCCTGCACGGCGTGGACCTGACCGTCGGCAAGGATGAGACGCATGTGCTCATGGGGCCGAACGGCACCGGCAAGTCCACGCTCGGCTATGCGATCACCGGCAATCCGGAGTACACGGTCACGGCCGGAAAGATCGTCTTTGACGGCGAGGATATCACACGGCTGCCGGTCAACGAGCGCGCGAAGAAGGGTATTTTTCTGTCGTTTCAGAATCCGCTCGAGGTGCCCGGCGTGACGCTCAGCGCGTTTATTCGCAGTGCGCTCGAGCAGAAGACCGGCAAGCGCATCCGCCTCTGGGACTTCAAGAAGAAGCTTGCCGAGACGATGCAACTGCTGGCGATGGACGCTTCCTATGCTGAGCGCGACCTGAATGTGGGCTTTTCCGGCGGTGAGAAAAAGAAAGCGGAGATCCTGCAGATGCTCATGCTCGAGCCGAAGCTTGCCATCCTCGACGAGACGGACTCCGGTCTGGACGTCGACGCGGTGCGCACGGTCTCCAAGGGCGTGCAGCTCTATCGTGAGCGCGTGCACGGCTCGTTGCTCATCATCACGCACAGCACCCGCATTCTCGAGGCGCTGACGGTGGACGCCGCGCACATCATGGAGCAGGGCGTCATTGTGAAAAACGGCGATGCATCGCTTGTAGATACCATCAATGAAAACGGCTTTGGCGGCATCCGGGCAGACTGAAAGCGAGGCGATCCGAATGAAGGAAAAAAGTCAGGTCGCGGACATTGACCGCAGCGTCTATGACATCCGCGACAAAGAGGACGATGCCTATCGTATGCAGGAGGGCCTGACGCCGGAGATCATCGACCGGCTCTCGAAGGAAAAGGGCGATCCGGTCTGGATGCAGCAGTTCCGGCTGCAGTCGCTGCAGATCTATAACGAGATGCCGATCCCGGACTGGGGCCCGTCCATCGAGGGGCTGGACATGGATCACATTGCAACATACGTCCGTCCCAAGACCGACATGAAAAGCGACTGGAAGGACGTCCCGCAGGATATTAAAGACACCTTTGAGCGTCTCGGCATCCCGCAGGCGGAGCGCAAATCGCTTGCCGGCGTCGGCGCGCAGTACGATTCCGAGCTCGTGTACCACAACGTCCGGGACGAAGTGGCTGCACAGGGCGTCGTCTACACCGACATGGAGAGCGCGCTCAAGGGCGAATACGCCGATATGGTGCACAAGTATTTCATGAAGCTCGTCACACCGCGCGACCATAAGTTTGCGGCCTTGCACGGCGCGGTCTGGTCCGGCGGCTCGTTCGTGTATGTGCCGAAGGGCGTGCAGGTGTCCATCCCGCTGCAGTCGTACTTCCGTCTGAACGCCAAGGGTGCGGGCCAGTTTGAGCACACACTCATCATTGTCGATGAGGGCGCGAGTCTGCATTTTATCGAGGGCTGCTCGGCGCCGAAATATAACGTTGCGAACCTCCACGCCGGCTGCGTGGAGCTGTACGTGAAGAAAAACGCCAAGCTGCGCTACTCGACCATCGAGAACTGGTCGAAAAATATGTATAACCTCAATACAAAACGCGCGCTCGTGGAAGAGGGCGGCGTGATCGAGTGGGTGTCCGGTTCGTTCGGCTCCCATGTCGGCTGCCTGTACCCGATGAGCGTGCTCAAAGGCGATAACTCCAAGATGGAATTCACCGGCGTCACGTTTGCCGGCGCGGGGCAGAACCTCGACACCGGCGCGAAGGTCGTGCACATCGGCAAGAACACAAGTTCGTATATGAACACGCGCTCGATCAGCAAGAGCGGCGGCATCAGCACATTCCGCTCAAGCGTTGTCGTGGAAAAGGGCGCCAAGGGCGCCAAGTCCGCCGTGTCGTGCCAGTCGCTGATGCTGGACTCCGAGTCCCGTTCCGACACCATCCCCGCAATGGACATCCGCACGAAGGACGCGGCCATCGGCCATGAGGCCAAGATCGGCGCGATCAGCAACGAAGCCGTCTTTTATCTGATGAGCCGCGGCATGAGCGAGGAAGACGCGCGCGCGATGATCGTCAGCGGCTTTGCCGACAATGTCTCCAAGGAGCTGCCGGTGGAGTACGCGGTGGAAATGAACAACCTCATCCGGCTCGAGATGAAGGGCAGCATTGGCTGAAAGGAGTTTGGACATGAACGATACGATTTTGATCAATCGGCTCCCGACCCGTACCTGGAACCGGCTGGGTGTGAACGAAACGGCCCTCACCTGGGGACAGGCCGACGATTTGGGCGAAGAGAAAATCACCGCCGCCGGTCAGACCGAGCGGCTTGAGATCACCGGCTCTGGCGAGCGCGGCGAGAAGACGGTCGACATCCACGCGCCCGCGGGCCAGACCGTCACGGTGTTTGAAACGCTGAGAGCGGAAAAGGGCCTGCTCGTGCGCACGGCGCTCCACGTTGAAAAGGACGCAAAGGTGCGGCTCGTGCAGATTCAGAATGCGGCACAGGACTCGCTGCTCCGTCTGGAGACGAGCGGCGAGTGCGCCGAAAACGGTCAGGTAGAGCTGATCCAGGTCCTGCTGGGCCGCGGCGACGTGTACAGCGACGGCCAGTTCGAGCTGAACGGCAATGGCGCGGGCTTCACGGCGGGCATCGGGTATCTGGGCCAGAAACAGCAGACCGTGGACATGAACCTTGTCGTGAACCACTGGGGCCAGAAGACCACGAGCGAAATCAATGCCGCCGGTGCGCTCAAGGACGACGCGCAGAAGATCTTCCGCGGGACCATCGACTTTAAGAAGGGCTCCGCGGGCTCCGTCGGCAGCGAGCAGGAGACGGTTTTGATGCTGGGCGACGGCGTCGTCAACAAGACGGTGCCGCTGATCCTGTGCGCCGAGGAAAACGTCG
>ERZ857922.3962-NODE-3962-length-11836-cov-4.930991_pt1 | contig 11836 bp, 11 predicted proteins | sample MGYA00519579_ERZ857922 | MGnify/ENA primary metagenome ERZ857922 (study PRJEB31778, sample SAMEA3449375) | human gut metagenome | biome: human gut; feature: human-associated habitat; material: faeces | place: United Kingdom | collected 2010/2012 ... | reverse complement strand
CGCGTTCCAGCGCGGCATCAATCGTGATGTCGAGCTCCATCGGCACAAGCTTTGCGACGGTATCGCACGTTGTGTACGGAATCGCCATGGCGCGGCCAACGTCGCGTATCGCAAGGCGCGCCGCCATGGTGCCGAACGTGACGATCTGCGCCACGTGGTCGGTGCCGTATTTTTCCGTGACATACTCAATGATCTCCTGTCGGCGCTCGTCGCTGAAATCGACGTCGAAGTCCGGCATACTGACGCGCTCCGGATTCAAAAAGCGCTCGAACAGCAGGTCATACCGCAGCGGGTCAACGCCCGTGATGCCGATGCAGTATGCGGCGAGGCTGCCCACGCCGGAGCCTCTGCCCGGGCCGACCGGGATACCCATGCTTTTCGCCTGACGGATGAAATCGTACACGATGAGGTAGTAGTTTACATAACCCATCGTATCAATCGTCGAAATTTCATATTCAAGGCGGTCTACGATTTCTTTTTTCGGGTTTTCGCCGTAGTATTTGTGCAGACCCGCGTAACACATGCGGCGGAAATATTCGCGGTTGTCGCTGCCGTCCGGCGTATCAAAGCGCGGCAGCTTCGTTTTGCCGAACTCAAATTCCACATTGCAGCGGTCGGCGATTTTCTGCGTGTTGTCCGCTGCCTCGGGACAATCCGGGAACAGTGCACGCATTTCGTCTTCGCTTTTAATTCATCGGAGCCGAATTCCAACGTATCCTCATCCTCCACCGTGCGGTTCGTCTGGATGCAGACGAGAATGTGGTGCATTTTGGTGTCTTCTTTTTCGATATAGTGGCAGTCGTTCGTCACGACGAGCGGAATGCCCGTATCTTTTGACAATCGGATTATTTGCGGGTTGATATGTGCCTGTTCGCGCAGGCCGTGGTCTTGTAATTCGAGGTAAAAATTGTCCTCGCCGAAAATCTCACGGTAGCGCAGGGCGGCGGCTTTGGCTTCGTCATAGTCGCCAACGGAAAGCGCACGCGGAATCTCACCCGCAAGGCAGGCGGAAAGCGCGATGAGCCCCTCGCTGTGTTCACGCAGCAGCTCCATATCGGCACGGGGTTTGCTGTAAAAGCCCTCTGTCCACGCTTTAGAGACAATGGCGACAAGGTTGCGGTAGCCTGTTTCGTTTTTGCACAGCAGCACAAGATGCCGGTTTTCGTTATCGATGCCGTGAATTTTATCGAACCGGCTGCGCTTTGCAACGTAGATCTCGCAGCCGATGATCGGCTTGATGCCGCGCTTTTTCGCTGCCTTATAAAAGTCGATCACGCCGTACATCACGCCGTGATCCGTAATGGCAACGCTTTTCTGCCCCATCTCCTGCGCTTTATCGAGCAGCTTTTCAATGCGGCAAGCGCCGTCCAAAAGGCTGTATTCGGTGTGCACATGCAAATGTGTAAACGCCATTTTCGCCCTCCTTTTCCATTTAAGTTTACATAATTGAATTTACATAAACCTCTAATTGTTGTTTTCAATCACAAGGGTAAATCCGTGCTCGGTGGAAAAATAGTGGTTTTTATCCCCCCACGCGGTATCGATCACAACATAGTATGTGCCGTCGTTTTCAGGGTACGCAAACCGCTCGCTGCGGTAGTAAAGCTCGGAGAAATCCTCGTTATAGACCGTGTAATACATCGCGCCGTAGGGATCCTGCGAGGCTTCAAGCACGATGCCTTTATCCATGCGAATGACCGGGAATTCATCGGCAACCTCTTCAATTTCAAAATGCCCTCCGCACGCTTTTGAACCGTTCTTCCTTTGCTCGCCGGTCACGTTCTGCAGCGCGGTCTTATTCAAAAACAGGTTGTAATTCTGGAACACAAACGCTGTATGGCGGCGGGCTTCGTACATCTCAGTGCGGCGCACATGGCCCAAATGGTAGGTCTGGCCGTCCAGCACCATAGTGCCGTCCTCGGCCTGGTCCAAAAAGTTGGCGCAGCGCAGCAGCGTGGTCTTGCCGGAACCGGAAGGCCCGATCAACGAAACAACCTCGCCCTTGTGCACCGTCAGGTCCACGCCTTTCAGCACATCCAGCGTGCTGAACGATTTGCGGATTCCGGTGATTTTCAGCATCTCCTGCATGGCGGCACCTCCTCAGGAATTCTGGCTGAAGCCCTTGGCGTTCAGCTTTTTTTCGCCCCAGCGCTGGACCTGCGTCAGGATGGTGGAGAACATCAGGTAGATAAAGGCAACTTCCAGATAAAGCGGCAGCGATTCATAGGTGCGCGCCACAATGCGCTGGGTGGCCATAAACATCTCGGTTACCGTAATGTTTGCGGCAAGGGAGGTATCTTTGAGCAGGGAAATCAGCGAGTTGAACAGCGGCGGGAACGCCGTGCGCAGTGCCTGCGGCAGCACAATACGGCGCATCGTCTGCAGATAGGTCATGCCAACGCAGTACCCGGCTTCCATCTGACCAGCGGGAACAGATTCCAGCGCGGCGCGGATGGTCTCGGCGCAGTAGGCACCCTCATTGATGGCAAAGCAGGCCACAGCAGCCGGGAACGGGTCGATCAGTACGCCAAGGCTGGGCAGGCCGTAAAACACCACGAACAGCTGTACCAGCACCGGGGTGCCGCGGATGACCCAGACATAAAACCGGGCAAGTTGCCGCAGAACGGGGATTTTGGCGGTCTGCACAAGGGCAGTAATCAGCGCAATGACCAACGCAAGCGCAAAAGAAATGATCGTAAGCGGCAGGGTGACCGTAAGGCCGTTAATTAAAATCTTAGGAAAAGAGTCGATCAAAATGCCGACCAGACGTGTATTCACAGCGGAGTCCTTTCCGTTTTTGCAAAACAAGATAAAAATAGACAAACTACCCATCATTATACTAGGGTATGGGAGAAAAAGCAAATTAAATCTGCTTCATAAAATAAAGCAGAGTACAAAATGGCAGGCAAAAACACAAAAGCCCGCTTGAAAAGCGGGCTTTTGTGCATAGAGGGGTGGGAAAGTATATAAAGGTCAGAAGATGGTAATGTAATAAATGGGAACTTAAAGGGGTTATACTCTGTTTTTCTCTTTCTTGTTACAAGTACATTATAACCTTGATTATTAAAATGTCAAATGCAATACTTGCAATTTTGTTTTGCTTTTATTATAATGATGCCCAGATAACTTAAAATAATTCAGCATATGCACAGAAAATGAAAGGGTTTTCGGTTTTGTAATGCCATACAAGGTTTATTTGCTTTATTTTATTTTTATTGTGCTCATTGACTAAAACTGACAGGAAGTGACTCGACATGGATGAATTAGACAGCAAAATCATCCAGCTTATGATGCGCAACGCCCGCATGCCGGTCAAGGAAATCGCCAAACAGGTCAACCTGACCAGTCCGGCGGTGTCCAGCCGTATCCACCGCATGGAGCAGGAGGGCATCATCGGCGGCTATACCGTGCGCCTGCACCACCCCGGCGAGAATAACCGAGTCCAGGCGTTGATTTCCATCCAGACGGCGGCATCGGAACGGGACCATTTCCTTAAAATGATCCAGGGCGAACCGCAGATCCTGCAGTGCTACCGCGTGACCGGCAGCTATAACTTTATCGTCAAGGTCAGCTGCCCCGGCATTGATGCACTGGAACACCTGCTGACCCACCTGCAAAAGATGGGCAACACCAACACCCAGATCATTCTTGCCACACCGCTGGACCGCAGTCTGAGCCTGGAAGGGGACGTATAAATGGAATTGCATATTTGTAAACAATGCGGTCTGGTGGCTCCCAAGGGAACTACCGTCTGCCCGCGCTGCGGCCGTGCGCTGCCCCCCACCAAAGCAGAAGCCAGCCGCCCGCGCTATACCATCCATGTGGACCCAGATATGGTTCAATACTGGGATGATGAAGACGAGGATGAATTTCCGCTGAAAGAGGATCCCTTTTTCATGTGGTATGGGGGCGAGCAACAGGAAGAGATGGGCACTGGGCATTACCTTGCAACGCTGCTGTTGTTTGCCATCCCGGTGGTGGGCCTTATCATGATGATTTACTGGAGCCTTTGCGGCAGCAAATGGGAGGAACGCCAGAAGCTGGCCACTGCCTGCATGATCAAGCGGCTGGTGGGGGACCTGGTCATTCTGGCCCTGCTGATTGCGGCGCACAGTGTGATCGTTGGCCTTTCTTACATGCCCATCCTGCTTGGCGGCATGGGTTATTAAAAGGAGGGAAGCACAGTGAAAGCAAGCGTGATTATCCCCAATCTGAATGGTGCTGGCTGGCTGCGGGATTCCATCGAATCCATCTGGGCGCAGACTGAGCAGGACTTTGAGCTGATCGTGATCGATAACGGCTCCACCGATGAAAGCCTCGAAATTGCCCGCAGCTACTGCGATAACCCCCGCTACCACCTGATCGAAAACAGCGAGAATACCGGTTTTTCCCATGCGGTCAACCAAGGCATCGCCATGGCCAAAGGCGAGTATATGGCCTTGTTCAATAACGATGCCTTTGCCGAACCGAACTGGTTGGAAGAGCTGCTGAAAACCGCTGAGAGCGACCCGAAGATTTTTGCGGTATCCAGCCTGATGCTGCGCTATTACGAGCCGGAACTGGCCGATGACGCCGGAGATTATATGACGATTCTGGGCTTTGCCTGCAAGCGCGGCGACGGCCTGAAAGCCAGCCGCTACCAGAAGCCCTGCCGTATTTTTTCTGCCTGTGGCGGCGCAGCACTGTACAGAAAATCCATTTTGGATAAAATTGGCGCTTTTGACGAATTGTTTTTTGCCTACTATGAGGATGTTGACCTCAGCTGGCGCGCCAACAATTTTGGTTATAAAAACGTCTATTGCCCCACCGCAAAGTGCCGCCATATCTGCGGTGCCACCACCGGCGCGGTGCGGTATAACCCATTCAAAAGCATTCAGAGCGGCCGCAACAGCATTCTGCTGCCCTACAAAAACCAGCCGGTGGTCATGCTGGTTGTCAATTTTATCCCCATGCTGCTGGGCTATTTGTTGAAAGTTATCATGTTCCGTCACCGCGGCTTCGGCAATGATTATGCCAAGGGCTATGCGGAAGCCAAGATCGCCCTGCCCAAAATCAAAAAGCCCAAATTTTACTGGCGTAATCTGCCTAACTATTTATGGTGCGAGGGCAGCATGATCGTTGGGCTGTTCCGCTACCTGATCTACCGCGTTCAGCGCGCGCTGAAAATTACCTGAAAGATAACGGAAGCAATAGAATAAAATAAAGCATGTGATTTCCCGCCCGACAAAGGTGGAAAAAGCACATGCTTTTTGTATTTGTGGAATCGTGTTATATCTAAATATGTCTATATTCTGTAGAGAAACGTAGGGGTACACACGAACATGTGGCTGATGAGGCAAGGCCCGATGCGCGGGACGATGCAAGTATCGTCCCCTACAAATTTTGGCCAGGGCCATCACGATTTTGCAATGCGCAATAAGGCAGAGTTGGAAGAAACCCTACAAATGCTTGCTGGGGTTTCGTGGATATTCGTTATTTTCTCCCGCGCTGCAATTCGATCCAGGCCAGGTCTCCGCGCTCCAGGCCGTGGATCAAAACCTCGGCAGTGGCAATGTTGGTGGCAACGGGGATGGCGCGGGTATCGCACAGGCGCAGCAGGGTAACGGCGTTCGGCTCGTTGGGCCGGGCGTTGACGGGGTCGCGGAAAAACAGCAGCATATCAATTTCGCCGCAGGCAATCATGGAGGAAATCTGCTCGGCACCGCCGCGTGCACCGGGGTACAGGCAGCGAACCGGCAGCCCACAGGCATCATGTACCACTTTGCCCGTCACGCCGGTGGCAACCAGTTCGTTCTGAGACAGAATACGCACATAGGCTGTGCAGAACTGGGCCAAAAGCTCTTTGCGGGAATCATGGGCAATCAATGCGATCCTCAAGGTGGGTGCCTCCTATAATTACAGTTATTTATGGCAACACCGCACAATTCCCGCCTTACGGCTTAAGCACCGCTCCGACGGCTGCGGCACGGCATCTGCGTTGCCAAAATGCTCGATAAGACATCCAGTATTATCTGCGCTTTTGGCCTAGCAGCTGCCGCACCTCGCTCGCCGTATCGGCACTTAGAATTATGCGGTATTGCCTTATATAATATCATAGAATAGATTGCTGAAAAATGCAAGCCACCTTTGGTTAAACCACCCGCTAACCCCGAAAAAGCGTGCAGTGTTACCAAAAAACTTTATACGATTTTGGCAAAACCGCTTTGTGCGAATGTGCTATAATATGTACAATAAATACATAACCTGTAAGGCACCAAAAGCGCCGCACAGGCAAAGGAGGAAAAACGCTATGAAAAAATCCGCACAGACCGTCATTCGGGAAGGCGCCTGCTATACTATCGCTGCCGCCAATGGCCGCGTGCTGGAAGTTGCCGATTTCAACACCGAGAACGGCGCATCCATCCGCCTGTGGAGCTATGAGGGTCAGCCCTGGCAGCAATGGATTTTTGAGGAAGCCGCCGAAGGCCAGTACCGCATCAAAAACCGCTTTACCGGCAAGGTGATGGACCTGGCCATGAGTGGTGTTGTGAACGGAACCTGGGTGCACCAGTGGGAGAAAACCACCGGCAAGGGCCAGCGGTGGGAGATTGTTCCCGCCGATGGCGGCAAGGCCAAGATCCGCAATGTGCTGGCTGATAAGGTCATTGACCTGGTAGGCATGCGGGTCGATAACGGTACCCAGGCCCAGATCTGGCAGGATGTGTTTGGCGAAAACCAGCTGTGGAGCATCCAGCCCGTGCCGGATAAGCTGCTGCAAAAGGATATGCCAAAGCCGGAACCCAAGAAAACGGCCCCCAAGTCCACCCGCACCCAGACCGGCACCGGCCGCGCCAAAAAGACCGGCGGCAAAGGCGGACGCCGCGCAGCCAAGTAAAGCAGAGAAAACCGAATAAATAAAATTGAAACAGCCCGCTCATCCGGCAACAAACGGATGGACGGGCTGTTGCGGTTACATTTTGAAAGCCAAACTTTACTGGCGGATCATGCGGTAGCCAACGCCGATGTGAGTCTGGATATAGCGGGGGTGGCTGGGGTCTTCCTCAATTTTTTTGCGCAGCGTTGCCATAAATACGCGCAGGGACGGCGTATCCGATGCGGCCGGGCTGCCCCAGACTTCGTTCAGCAGATAGTTGTGGGTCAGCACTTTGCCGGTGTTCTTGGCCAGCACGCAGATCAGCTTGTACTCAATGGGGGTCAGGTGAATCTCCGTTCCGCCGCGGTACACACAGCCTGCGGCATAGTCAATGCGCAGTTCTCCGTTCTCGTATATGCTGGCCTGGTCACCTGCGCGGGAAGTATCATACCGCACACGGCGCAGCGCCACGCGCAGCCGGGCCAAAAGCTCCTCTACGCTGAACGGCTTGGTCAGGTAATCATCTGCACCGGCATCCAGGGCGGATACTTTGTCGGTATCATCACTGCGGGCCGAAACCACCAGAATGGGCACGTTGCTCCACCCGCGAATCTTGCGGATCACATCAATACCGTCCATATCCGGCAGGCCAAGGTCCAGCAAAATTACATCCGGCCGTGCCGAAGCAGCTTCCAACAGGGCACCGGCTCCGTTCTGTACACGGTGGTACTGATAATTACGGGTTTCCAGTGTGGTGGAGATCAGCCGTGCAACAGCCGGGTCATCCTCCACCACAAGGATCAGCGGTTTATTCATACAGGGTCACCTCAGTTCGCGGGAGTGTAAAACGGAAGCAGGCACCGTGCGGTGCAGCGTTCTGTACATCGATCACACCGCCATGGGCGGCAACAATGGAACGGCACAAGGCCAGCCCAAGACCCAGCCCGCGGCGGCCATCGCTGCGGGTTTTGCCAAGGGTATAAAACATATCAAACAGCTTGTCCCGGCTTTCTTCCGGGATGCCGGGGCCGTCATCCGTTACGCAGATGCGGACAAATTTACCCTCCGGCGCGGCGAAAAGCTCGATGCGGGAATGTTCGGGGGTATATTTGATGGCGTTGTTGATGAGGTTCACCAGCACCTGCTCGATCAGCTGGGCGTCCATATCGGCCATCAGCAGGTCATCCGCCACGTTGGTCACAATGGTGTGGCGGGCGGCGTCATGGTCTAAATGAGCCAGTACATCGTCAAAAATGTCTTGAATCAGCTCCGGTTGAATGCGCAGGTTTACCTGGCCGTTCTCCATCCGGGTGATGGAAAGCAGATTTTCCACCAGATGGTTCAGCCAGTTGGCGTCCTCATAAATTGCGGCAGAAAGCTCCCGGCGCTTTTCCTCGGTCAGCAGGGGATTTTTCTCGGTCAAAATCAGCGCGTTGCCGGAAATGCTTGTCAGCGGGGTGCGCAGGTCATGGCTGATGCTGCGCAGCAGGTTGGCGCGCAGCTGTTCCTGGCGGGCGGCTTCCTCAATTTCGCGCCGGGCTCGGTTGGAGGCTTCTTTCTCCAGCGCCAGGGAACACACATCCAGGATGGATAATGCCAGATTGTGCTCATAGGTGCTGAACTCATGCAGCGCCGGGCAACTGCGGTAATCCGTCTGGGCGGGAGGGGGCAGAATCAGGGTTCCCGGTGCAATGTGCTCCGGTGCGGGGGCAAAGCAGACCGGGCGCTCCAACAGCTTGCCCAGCTGGGTGGCCGTTATCCGCAGAATGGTGTCAGGGTCCTCGGCCCCCAACAGGCTGCGGCTGGCTTCCAGCAGCACCTGCGAAGCATAGGCTTTGCGCTCGCTTTGGGCGGCCTGTACCTTGATACGCCCCGTCAGCGAGGAGCAGAGCAGCGAAACGCAGAGCATGACCACTGCCGTTACCATGTCGTCTGACCGGATGCGGAACTGCATAAAGGGGTCAATGAACATATAGTTGACCAGCATCACCGAGAACAGCGAAGCCACAACGCCGTACACCAACCCCGATGTAAAGACGTTGATATACATGACGCCCAGGATATAGGTCAGGATATAGTTGGAAGAAACAAAATCCAGCCGGAAAAATACCCAGCTTGTCAGCGTACACAGCGCAAGGACCAATGCGGTCAGGGCGAAGTCCCGCAGCCAAAGCAGGGCAGGTTCGCGTTGCGGCATGGGTGCAGGCTCCTTTCCACTACAGGGCAGGGAATGCGGCAAGGCGGCCCAGCACTGTATTTATCCTATTATAACATATTGCCGAACTCTTTGATACAAACGGAATAATCTTTATATAAATTTAATGTAGGCCTACCCTATCCGCGGCAGCCCCGGCACTTTTTTGCACGCTGGGCGGGGCATTGGTTGAAATCAGGCCGCAAATCGGTTATACTATTTTGTAATAATTGGATTGTTCTGCCCTGCGGGCGGTATTGCCATATAAAAAGGAGTGTTTTTACAATGTCCCATACCGTTATGGTGACCGGTGCCGATGGCTTTATCGGCAGCCATCTGGCCGAAGAGCTGGTAAAAAGCGGCGAGAAAGTGCGTGCTTTCTGCCTGTATAACTCGTTTGGTTCCCTGGGCTGGATCGATACCCTGCCCCCGGAGATCCGCAATGAAATGGATATCTTTATGGGCGATGTACGTGACCCCAACGGCGTGCGTACTGCCATGCGCGGGCAGGAGCGCGTGTTCCATCTGGCTGCCCTGATTGCCATTCCGTTCAGCTACCACAGCCCGGACAGCTATGTGGATACCAACATCAAGGGCACCCTGAACGTGCTGAACGCCGCCCGCGAGCTGGGCACCCAGCGCGTGATGGTTACTTCCACCAGCGAAGTATACGGCACCGCCCAGTATGTGCCCATTGACGAGCACCACCCGTTCCAGGGCCAGAGCCCCTACTCTGCCACCAAGATCGGCGCGGACCGCCTGGCCGAAAGCTTTTACCGCAGCTTTGACCTGCCGGTTTCCATTGTGCGTCCCTTCAACACCTATGGCCCGCGCCAGAGCGGCCGCGCCATCATCCCCACCATCATCACCCAGCTGCTGGCCGGCCAGCAGGAAATCAAGCTGGGCAGCCTGACCCCCACCCGCGACTTTAACTATGTCAAGGACACCGCCCACGGCTTTATGGCCATTGCGGACTGCGATGCCGCCATTGGCCAGGAAATCAACATTGCCACCGGCGTGGAACATTCCATCGGCGATTTGGCCAATGAGCTGATTGCCCAGATCAACCCCAGCGCCAGGATCGTCTGCGAAGCCGAGCGCCTGCGCCCCGAAAAGAGCGAGGTCAACCGCCTGCTGGGCGATGCCACCAAGCTGCGCACCCTGACCGATTGGAAACCGCAGTATACCTTTGAACAGGGCCTTGCCGAAACCATTGAGTTCCTGCGCGGCAACCTGGACCAGTACAAGGTCGGCCAGTACATTCTGTAAGGCCGGTTGTAAGGGAGTTTTATGCCAATAAAATTACAAAAGCTGCCCGCCGCTGTGCGGTGGGGGCTGGCTGTGCTGTGCGCCGCCGTGTGCGGCGTGTTGTGGGCCTATTACTGGCGGGTGTTCTTTGGGCTGGATAACCGTGTGTTCCCCCTGGTGGTTACACTGGGGTGTGCGGCCTTTCTGGAAGTATGCCTGCTGGCCGGGTATTGTGTGCGGCGGTTTGCAAAAGGATTTGCGGCAAAAGGGGCCGTGTGCATCTTTTTGTGCGGGCTGCTGTTTGCATTTGCCAACCCGCCGCTGCAAACGCCGGACGAAGCCGACCATTACCTGCGCACCTATGCCATCTCCACCGGGCACTTTGATTTTGATGCTTCCCGCACCTACCCGGACGATGTGGCATACCTGCTGGAAGCGTTCCCCGGTGCATGGGTGAATGCGCATACCTCTGCCGGTGTGGGCACTGACCCCGATACCGGGGCGGAAAAAGCCTATAACACCGCGGGCTATGCCCTGAAGCAATACGGCAAGGACGGCGTAGTGCAGAGCATGGCGGACAGCTTTGCCCTGTACCTGGCGCACGATGTGCGGGATTCTGTGCCGGACCCAGTCAGCGAGCCGGTCAGCTTTCTGGTCATTCCATTCCTGCCGGGCGCGGTCGGTATGGCGCTGGCACGCCTGCTGGGCTTTGGCGCGCTGGGCTGCCTGTATGGCGGGCGCATCGTCAACCTGCTGGCCTACACGCTGTTGTGCGCGTTGGCGCTGGCCAAAGCGGAGCGTTACCGCCCGGCCTTTGCGGCCATTATGCTGCTGCCGATGTCGCTTTTTATGGGGGCATCACTGAGCTATGATGCAACCCTGCTGGGCTGCTATTACCTGATGCTTGCCCTGCTGACCCGCAAGGAGTGGGACACCCAAACGGCGGGCATTTACACCGCCGCCTGCATCTTTGTCAATATCGCTAAACCGTACCTGAACCTTTTGTGGGTGCTGCCTATCTTTTTGGTGGCAAAGCGGGAATGGCACGCCAAGGGACGCCGCCCGCTGTGGGCGCTGGGCGGCTTTGGCGGTGCTGTGGCCGTTACCCTGCTGACGGAATGGTACGGCACGGCGTTCCGCTATAACTATCCCATCATTGAACGCCAGGGCGGCAGCACGGTAAACGGCGGTGAACAGCTGGCCTTTGTGCTGCGCAACCCTCTGCGGACCATTGCTGCGTTCTGGGGGACCCTGGGAGAGAATGATTTCTTTATTGGGCAGCTCGGCCTGTTCGGCTGGAAGGACCTGCCCATTAGCTTTTTGAACCTGACCGGCCCGCTGGTGCTGCTGTTGGCCGCCCTGCTGGCTGCTGCGCAGCCAAAACGCGCCGGTGCGTTCCCCACCCGCCGCCGCGTGGGCGGGGCGGCGCTGCTGGCGCTGGTGTACGCCGCCGGTGCCATGGCAGCCATGTATATCACCTATACCCCTGTGGGCATGGTGCGCATTGTGGGACTGCAGGCGCGGTATTTCCTCTGCGTCTG
>ERZ857922.3957-NODE-3957-length-11847-cov-3.966588_pt1 | contig 11847 bp, 12 predicted proteins | sample MGYA00519579_ERZ857922 | MGnify/ENA primary metagenome ERZ857922 (study PRJEB31778, sample SAMEA3449375) | human gut metagenome | biome: human gut; feature: human-associated habitat; material: faeces | place: United Kingdom | collected 2010/2012 ... | reverse complement strand
TCAAAATTTTAATGCAATTATATGATACTGAACTCCAATTAAAACCTTTTTTAAAGATTTTAATTGGGGTTCAGTATAAGCTGCAATCGTGTAATTTACTGATACGGATAATGCCCGGAATATGTTGGGATTCAACATATTCCGGGCATTTTGTGTCCGCTTGCAAAGTTTATCCGTGGTAATCGCCGGTCGCGGAGTCCACCGTAACATAGGGAACGGTCTTGCCGTCGATCTTCACATAGACCTGATAAACGCCGTCGCCCAGATCTTCGTAGTATTCCGGCGTGACGCCGTAGTTCTCCAGCAGGCTCTTTTCAAACTCGATCTTCCATGCTTCCTCCGTACTGGCGGTCGTCTCCGCCGCCGGCGCGGTCTCAACTGCCGGGGTGGTTTCCTTTATTGTGGAGGCCTGCGTCGTTTCCGGCTGGGTCGTCCGCTGGGTGGACGGAATTGTCTGGGTAGGCGTGTTGTCAGCACGTCCTTTTTCGCAGCCCGCGAAAGCGAGGAGCAGCACCGCCACAAGAATGGCCGCGGCAAACGGTTTGCAGGTATCCAGTAAATTGTCCATTGTCTTGTTTGTATCTTTCATTGTAAACACTCCTTATTGTCTGTTATACTGAACTCCAATTAAAATCTTTAAAAAAGATTTTAATTGCCTGAAGGGCATGGAGTTCATATGAGACTTGTTTTGTGATTTCTTTCCTTATAAATCACAAAACAGGCAGCGCCATCAGGCGATGCCTTCCTGATTAAAATTAAGATTTTAATCAGGAAATAGTATTAAAGAACATTTTGATGCCGTAGACCAGGGGGAACGGTACAAATGGGAAGCTGTCGCCTGGTATAAGAAGCATTGGAAGATCGATTCTCCCAACTTTGCGCGGATGCTGGAAGAGGCGTTCGGAAAGGCAAAGAATCTGCTTGCCTCCGCGATGTATTATCCTTATCGTGTATGATAGTGGCGAGCAGTGTCTGGGTGCTACCCAGCCGGATTTTTGCTTGTTGGGGAATCCCCCAAACCCCAGATCTGCTCTTTCGGGCAGGCAACGCGTTTTGTAAACGCTGACAAGAAATTTTACAGAAAGCGAAAAATAACATTTGAGGGATTCTCAGATTGTTTTTTATTCAATTTCGGCTTCAGCGATCAGCGAAAAGTGTGCAATGCCATGGTCTGGGTAAGGAGATACGCTGACGGAAGGGTGGCGTGTTTCACTACACCCATTTCCGGCGCACCAATCGGAAAGCAGAAAAATTCGCCCACACGGGACTCGTCAAATCTCGTGTGGGCGATTGTCATGCCTGCCTTAAAACTGCAAAAGCGCCGGCGCGGATGCCGCTGGCTTCTGCGCGCGCCCTTGCCACCTGGTGGGCGTAGATATTCAATGTTGTGGAAGCGGTAGCATGTCCAAGCTCAGCGGCTGCGTTCACAAGATCCACACCGTTGGCAATCATCATGGAAGCTGCGGTATGTCTAAGCTCGTGGAAGCGGAAAACAGAGTATTACTCATGGTAGCGGAAAGCAGAATATGCTATAATGCAGACAGGCTATTGACAACAAGGAGTATGAACCGCTGATGCAGAATCTTTTGGATACGCATTTGTCCGTAGCTGGTCTGAAGCAGATTACCAATCCGGTCGATATCCTGAATAAGGATGACTTTGAGCGGGAATTGGAAGAACTGGGTTCTCTGCGGGCGAAAGCGGATGCAATCACCAGCAGACTATCCAAAAGTATCAGCGCAAAGTACGAGGAGAATCCTGCATATTATGATAGCTTCTCCAAGCGGATTAAGGATGCACTGGATCAGTACAAGGAAAAGGTTATCAGCGAAGCGGAATATCTGGCAAAGATGAGGAGCATCATGGAAGATTACCATTCTGGAAAGAGCTCTGTCAGCTATCCGGAACGGATTAAATGCAATATCCACGCACAGGCTTTTTATGGCGTGATAACAGCATTATTTGATGATGCTCAAATAGAGGGAATGACGCCTGATTTTGCAGCCGAGATAGCCGAGGAAATCACGGCCATCATTGCAAAACACAGCCGTGTAGACTGGACCAATAACCAGACAATCCACAATCGGATTTCCCAGGATATCGATGATTTGTTCTATGCGTATGAAAAGAACCGGGGACTGGTATTGTCATTTGATTTGATTGATAAAGTCATTGAGAATGTGAAAACCGTTGCCCTGCGGAGGTTTTAATCATGCCTGAAGATATCACATTGAGGACAATCCAGATAGACGAAAAGCCGCTGATATATTCGTTGGAACGGAAGGATGTGAAAAACATAAACCTCCATGTGCGAAAAAACGGAAGTGTATATGTATCTGCCAATATGGCGGTTCCGGCAGAAAAGATAGATGCATTTTTGGTAAGCAAAGCGGAGTTTATCCTGAATGCACAAAAGAAATTTGCGCTGCAGGAACAGCATAAACCACAGCCGAAGCAGTATGTCAGCGGTGAGACCTTTTATCTTCAGGGCCGAGCGTTGCGTTTGAAAGTAATACGAGCCAGCAAGGAACAGTTGTATTCTGATGGGGTCCATTTATTCCTTGAGGTCAAAGATCCACAGGATTTTTCAAAAAAAGAGCGAATGGTTATGAGATTCTTTGACCGGCAATGCAAGGAGGTTTTTGGAGAAATTGTCGAGGAACTATACCCTGTGTTCCAGAAATACGGAGTTGCAGTTCCTTCTCTTCGGATTCGAAGCATGGATACACGCTGGGGTTCTTGTTTACCGGGCAAAGGCGTCATTACGCTCAACAAACGGCTCCTGGAAGCACCGCGAAACTGCATTGAGTATGTGGTGATGCACGAGTTGTGTCATTTTATCCATCCAAATCATTCCAAACATTTCTACGCGTTTCTTTCCATGCTTATGCCAGACTGGAAGGAGAGAAAAAAAGTGCTGGATGCAAATGACACATATTACTTATGAAGTTGTATGGATTTTATTGCAGTGGAATGAGGTGAAAATATGACTGAGTTTAATAAAGAAAACACCGACGATTGGAAAGAGAAATTACGTTCAGCGTTCATCTCTGCTTTCTCCGGGAATCCACAAGAAAACATTCAAGTTTATACAGAAGTCGGTTATTACTACATGTGTTGTGCACCAAGCTCACTGTATAAATACTACAGTGATAGACAAGAAAAGCTCGAGACTGTAAAGCATAACAAGATGTGGTATTCTGCACCGTGTAATTTTAATGACGTGTTTGATTGCGATATGTCAATGGATGAGGAAGGAATCTTTCAGAGTATATTGCAGATGTATCCTGATAAAAGAGGGATACGTGAGGGAAGTCCCATATGGAGAGACCTTTTGAAAACTTGCCGTCAGCAGATTCGGACTTTTCAGTCAAGCTACGACATATTGAAATCCCGAATGGGGATCTCATGCCTGAGTGAATCGGATGATTCTTTATTAATGTGGGCACATTATGCCAATAACCATTGTGGGATATGTGTGGAATATGAGCTGCTTGAAATCAATAGACAATTAGGTTTTTCACCCGTACCAATTATATACTCCGATGATAGAGTGTGCGTTCATACGCTCGATCCAAATACTCTTGAAAAGGATATCCAAGGGATTTTTATTGAAAGCCTGACGTCAAAATCGCCTGAATGGAGTTACGAAAAAGAATGGCGTATTATCCGGGATGATGGTGCTTGCGGAAACAAATGGGATGCAGAGAAAAAAGGCGCATTACTTGAAATGATTCGCCCCAGCTCAATTATTTTGGGCTGTATGGCAAAACCAGAATTTGAGAAGGCAGTACGAGAACACTGCGAAGAATGCAGAATCAACCTATACAAAATGAAAAAAGACAAGGGGCGGTATCGCTTGGAAAAGGTCCCGGTCATACTGTTTGATGACTAGAGAATCGAGCTATTGGGAATTTGTAATGCGTCAGATATGAGGAATATTTTTCAGGAGGGAAGATACATGTATAGAAGTGAGATTAACATAAAACATTCTAACCGTTCACAGCTATATTGGGGTATCGATAAAGCAACCGGAGAAGTAGTTGGTATCGACGACGTCCGTTCCCGTGGCCTGAATTGTAATTGCAAGTGCGCTGCATGTAATGGAGACTTCATTGCGCGAAAGGGCGAGAAGAACAAGCATCATTTTGCACACCAGTCAAACTATGAGTGTGTCTATGCGAATGAACTTGCTATATATCTCTTTGTTAAGATGGTTTTCGCTTCATATCAGACGATTGAAGCTCCTGAGATTCCAGTGAAGATAGGAAGCAGAACAGAGATAGCGAAGAATAATTGGGATGCCCGTGTGGGTGAAGTTTACTATCAATGTGATCCTGAACAGTACCCACCTTTGCTTGTTGCGGAGCTGGACAATACTCCGACACGTATTATTCTATTATTTGGGAAGTACTACACAGAAGATGATATTGTTTTGTTGAAACAGGAAGCTTGCGAAAAAGGGTGGGATTGTCTTTCTATTTCATTCCCCAGGATTACTGAACAAAAATCAATAAATCCAGATCTCATGCGGCTCGGAGTGCAAGGAAATATACAGGGAAAGACCTGGATACATAATGCAAGAGAAGCCCGCTGGCAGCATCGTTTACAGGAAAATGCCGTAACGCCTCCACAAACGATGCCTGCTTCTTGGGGGACTGCTTATGAATGTCCCATTCATAAGCGAGAGCGAGAAGGAAGATACTATGCTCGACCAGAAGACTGTAGTAGGTGTGCATTTAATTATACCTTAGTTCCAAAGTGCAAATGCCTGGCAATGAATGGAATCCAACATCTGCGAGATATCAAGCTCCCCATTGAGCAGCGAATGGAAAGTATTCAAAAAATGCAAAAAGAAAACGATGAGCGGCGTCTATTGATTGCTCAAATGCAAAATGATAGAGAACAGTCATTATGCCGGAATCAGCGTAATAACAAGCAGTACAACCCGACAATGTTTCAAGAGTCTGCTCTATCTGTTGAGGAAAGAAAGTACCTTGGCAAACAAGAGATCCTGAAAAGGATGGAACGTCCTTCTGATGACCCTGTCTTTGATCAGTTTCATGTCAGGTGGTTAATGTGTACACGCTGCCACGAAATCAAGCCCAGTGATGAAATGGCCAGTTATGGAGGGAGACACAGCGCCAATATGGGAATTTGCAGAGAGTGCAGTCGAAAACACAGCGGCAGATAAAAGAAATCCCGGTAGTACCCCCAGCCAATATCCTGTCTTGTGCAAAAGCTGTTAGATACCAAATAGTCAAGTGTGTATATTTCCAAACTTTTTTGCAAATTTCATGGGGGGATAGTTTGGGGGATAGTTTATTTTAAGTTCTATCCCCGCGGTTTCAGTTTCTCAACATTTGACTATCGTTATTTTAAGTTAATTACAATATTTACCGGTAAATGCAAACTTTTAGAACCTCGAAAATGCCCTCATAACCCGGAGGTCGTAGGTTCGAGTTCTGCATCCGCAACCATAAAAAACAGCCGTTTTCACCAGAAAACGGCTGTTTTTTCTAACTTTTGGTGGTTACAAAAGTTACAGGCCCTACGACTTGGGGTTTATTTGGGGTTTACGCCAGTGGTGGACAGTGTTTTTCTAACTTTTGGGCCGAAAATGATTTTTGGGGTAAAACAACACTTTGGGGAGAAAGTTCCGGAAAGTTGCATTCAAAATGGTAAAACACCATTTTCATTATACAATTCTGTAGAATACTCTGAATATTCTCGGCTTTTTGATAGTATATGCGACTAGCATATAGTCGTAGTAATCTGGCGGATCCGACATATGGGGGTATTTTTCATGGGCAGCGAATTGCAGACAATGAACAGTCAGAATAAACTGGCACTTTGGGCGGAGCGTGTATCGGCCTGCCGGAGCAGTGATCTAAGCGTAAGGGACTGGTGTAAGGAAAATGATATCTGCGAGCAGACCTATTACCGGTGGCAGAGAAAGCTGTACGGGATCGTCAAAGTGCAGCAGGAACAGTCTCGTTTTGCTGAGATAACCCCTGCCCGTGTATGTTCCGGTAAAGCAGCAGTTACTGTCCGAATCGCAGGGACAGAGGTAGCTATTCACAGCGGAGCAGATGAGGAAACCGTCGGTATGGTGCTGCGGTTGCTGAAATCATGCTGAACGATTTTAACGGAGCTGACAGGGTGTTTTTAGCCACTGGTTTTACCGATTTACGCAGAGGAATTGACGGCCTGGCATCTATTGTACAGCAACAGTTTGAACTGGCCCCCTTTACCAATACCCTGTTTCTTTTCTGTGGCAGACGTCGGGACCGGATCAAGGCGCTGTACTGGGAAGGCGACGGATTTGTGCTGCTTTACAAGCGGCTTGAGTCCGGTTCTTTCCAATGGCCACGGTCTGAAACAGAAGCCAAAGCCCTGACACCTCAGCAATACCGTTGGCTCATGGAGGGGTTAAGCATTGACCAGCCCAAGGCACATAAAGCCGTAAATACTTTGGAAATTATTTGAAAAATGATAAGTTTTTCTGTACTTTCAGGTAGAAATACGGTATAATAATTTCTCCTGCAACTTGCACTTGCAATTTGCGATTTATATTGAAAGGCCGACTTTTGAGAAATGTTTCTGTTATTTTTTGCAGGGTTATGATATAATAAAACGCAGAATATGAAAGCCTATTGTTGTTTTCTGCCTGACAACATTGTTGCCAGCTATTGATGGTTACGACAGAGAATAAAAGTGGAAGGGTGTGGTACAGTGCCCAAAATTTTGCTTGTAGAAGATAATCAGGCCGCCGTTGTAAAAATCAGACAGTTTATAGAAAATATAGATACTGCTCTTGAACTTCTGACTTGCAAGGAGGCTGGTGCGGCTTATATTCTTGCACAAAAGCAAAAAGTGGATTTGTTCATTCTGGACATTCAATTGAAGGACTATAAGGGAACCAGTCTGGCCGCCCAACTGCGCGGTTTGCCGGAATATAAATACACGCCGATTATTTTTGAAAGTGCTTTGGCTGGAGAAGAACTGTCTGCTTACCGGGAGGTGAAGTGCTACGGATTCTTGATTAAGCCTTATACCGAAGCAGAATTTCGCGCTGTCCTTTGTGATGCTCTGGGGCTTTCCGCTCATCTGCATCAGGAGGAAAAACATATTCAGATTGAGCAAAAGCAGTTTATTCTGGACTATCCTGTGTCAGAAATCGTATATGTGGAGGCATTGGGGAAAAAACTTACCATTCATACCCGAAATGCTCTTTCCGGAATGAAGGAAGATGTTATTTCAGGTTATACATTGATTCGCTTTTTACAGCTGATTGATGATCCGAAAGTTGTGCAGTGCCATAAAAGTATTCTGGTCAATACTGCATACATTGATCGAATCGATAAAGCAGGAAAAGAAATCATACTGAAAGGCTCTGCGGAAAGGCTGCCGGTGGGCAACAAGTATCAGTCCGCACTCTGGTAATGTCCATGCAGAATACGTTTTTATATTTTCTTTCCATGTTGGTGGAATCAATCGCTCTTTCGTGCTGTATTCTGGCCGTGTTCAGAGATCAAAAGGATTTGAGGAAAAGAGATTTCATTCTTGTTCCTTCAGTTTCTCTTTGTCTGCTCATAGCCAGATCCAGCTATGGTGGGGCATCTCCCGGTTTTCATCTCACGCAGGGCTTTTTCCTGGCTCCGGCAGACAATTTCCCAATCCTGCTGATTCTGCTGATGGGGCTTTTATTGCTGACCAGCACTCTGTTGAATACGCAGGATGGCGGACGCACATTTTGTGGTACAATGGCCGCCTTTTCTCTTTATTTGTTATGCCACTTCTGTGCAGTTATCTTTACGATCTTTTTTAACTTGACAAGCTCCGGTATCGCTGTTGTGAGCAGCGTTGTTACCTTGCTGCTATGTATCTTCGTGGTGTGCCTGCCCTGGTTTCAGGGGCTTCGCAGCGCACTGCGAACAGGCTCCTTTCTGGTGCAGGTACTCTCAATAAATGTTACTTTATTTTTTACGGCTGTCTGTGCGTGCACATCCTTTGACCCGATTCGTTTTATGGCGCATTGGAAGTTCATCGCCTTTTTGCTTCTGCCACTTCTTTTTCTGGACATCGTTTTATGGATGATAAACACCCGACAGGAGGAACAGCGGAAACAAATCAGAATGACGGAACAGTATGTTCCGATTGTAGAGGAACTGATTTCACAGGTTCGGGCAAGGCAGCATGAATTAAATAACCGAATGATGGCCATCGAGGCAGCTGTTTCTTCGGCAGAAAGCCTGCCGGAAGCACAGGAAGCTGTTGCGTTACTGACAAAGGGGCTTGTGCTGAGCGCGAACGACAGCATGCTGCTGGCCTGTGACAGCAAAATCATTTCCGGTTTTGTTTTCGGGAAGATCAAGCAGTCTGAAATTTCCGGTTTGGACATCCGCCTTCAAATTTCTACCAGTTTTAAGAAGGCAAGCATTCCTGAAACGGTATGGATCGAACTGATTGGAATTCTACTGGATAATGCCTTAGAGGCATCCAAGCAGGGAGATACCATTTATCTTGAAAGCTGCCAGGCGGAAAATGTTACGGAGCTTTGGGTATGCAATCCGCATCCGCCTCTGTCCGGGACAGAGTTTATGCGTCTGTTTGCGAAAGGCGTTTCCACAAAGGTGGGGAACTCTCGCGGATATGGGCTGTATCAGCTTATGCGGATCACCGAACACTATCGCGGCAAGATTCTGACCCGGAACGAAATTCGGAGTGATCGGAATTATGTGGTGTTCGGCGTTCGGTTTTCATGAATATGCGGTATGAACAAGGGTTTTGTGGGAATGAAATTCGTTTTATTTTTCGTTTCCATAGGGTTGTAGTCAGAAAGAGGATTGCGTATAATACACGCAAACAAAGGAGGGGACGATTTCAATGTTTCGACTTATGAAAAATGAATGGAAAAAGATATGGATACCGGTGCTGCTGACTTTGATTGTCGTTACCGTGGCAGCGTGTACTATGACGGCCACGATGTATCCGGATTATTCGCTCACCTACACATTGGATGCATGGGAGGTTGGGACAGAGTATCTTTCTCTGCTATATCCTCTGTTTGTGGTTCTGCCTGTATGCTGGAATCTGCATCAGGAACGAAAAAACAATTTTCTCGTCTATGTGCAGCCCCGTGTGCCTATGAGGAAATACCTCTGGGTCAAGTGGATGGTCTATGCAATCAGCGCATTTTGCATCATCACAATTCCGTACATTCTCTCGGCAGTTACGGCCTTACGCATGGATCCTCATCTGGATGCCCTCAATATGGGAAATCGCATTTTTGAAAACACCTATTCGGAGTACCCTGTAGTTTACGCGGTGACGCTCTCTGTTTTCAGAGGCCTGATCGGCGTTTTGGTGATGACAATGGGCTTCTTTTTAGCCATGTATTGTGAAAATATTTTTGTTGTACTGACGGGGCCGTTCCTATATACGATTTTGGAGAATTTTTTGCTTGCGATTTTGGGAGTTCCACAATATCGGCTCGTGACGGCGTTTGACCCTAACTGTTTGAGCCCAGAAGTTATTACAACAATGTCCTTTGTTGCCGGCCCTTCCTTATTGGCTGCCGTTATCATACTTCTGGCAATCTACTTTTCCAAGGTAAAAAAGGAAAAGGTGGTCAAGGTATGATTCCCTTGATTCGGAAGAATATCAGGTTGTTGGGAATCGGAAAAAACTTGCTCCTGTTTATTGGCTGCTTTCTCTTCTCTTTCAGTTCACGGGGCGGTACGGTATTGAGCTTTGAGCAGCATTTGCTGTCAGGAACAACAGACCATTACTATCTGATATTTTTCCTTATGCCTTTGATTCTCCTGAGCTGCTTGCCTTTGGCAGAAGATGATCCACCCTATGTAATTTTCCGCTTTGGAAGTTACCGCCACTATTTTATTCGGAAATGGATTAGCCTTGGCGTGCTGCCTGCCATTTTGGTGCTGGTTCAGCTGGCGGCAATCTTGTTATCCGGAGTGGGGCTTCCCATGGAGAACACATGGCGGCTTCCTGACGGGAGTTTGGAAGCGGAGCTTTTTGAAGCGCTCAGTCAGGTGTTTTCCTCCCCGCTGACAGCGTTTGCGGATTGTACCGGGTACTTATTTCTTGGAATCTGGCTGATTTCCGGTCTTTGCATGTGGTTAGCTCATTTTGCCGGCCATAAACACTCTGTGCGGATTGTGGTCGGTCTCTATGTTCTTTCGATTTTATGGGTTAAGGTACCGGGCATTCATGCTTTCCCTATTACGGGACTCAACCATCTGCTGATTCTTCATCATAATTTGGGAATACCACATCGTTGGCTCGTTACTGGAATTACCGCGGCGTTGCTGGCATTGTTTTTGATCGGAAGCGTCTGTTTTCCGTCAAAAAGAAAGCTGTTAGGAAAATCACAAAAAAGAAGAGGTGTTCAGGCGTACTACCAGAGGGCGCTGTTCCAAAAACAAGATCTCATGATTTTATGCGGTGTTGTGCTGGGAATGACTGTATATAAGGGGCTGAGCGGTCCTGAGCTGTCCTCCGGGCAGGAATGGGTCTATCGCCTTTTCTCTGGCCATGGAACCGGATCCTTTCATATCCTGGCATTTCTGGAAATGCTGCTGGTGAATACGGCGCCTCTTTATTTGATTGCTGTATTTGCAGAGGCCAGCGTCAGCGAACAATCCACTTTCGTATCCGTTCGATCGAACAGCCGAAAAGAGATGTTTCATGGAATACTCAGGACAGTCATCAAATTTATTGCCATCTATCCAGTCCTTTGGTTCCTGACAGGACTGACAGGTGGGCTCATCTTTGCGGACGGGATGGATCTGATTGCGATACAATTTTTAGTAGAATGTGTTGCTTTCAAATTTCTGGATATTCTGCTGCAGACACTTGTTATGCTTTTTTGCTATCTGCTGACAAGGCAAATTACAGTAGGCTTTTTAGCAATCCTTGCCGGGAATTTTTTGTGTGTAATTCCACAAAATTGGGTACATTATCTACCCTTTGGCTTGTCCGGAACAGTAAGGGTTGACTGGGATTCCTTCGGCATGGGAATCCCGGCCGGGATGGCGTTGGTGATTCTGATAGGGTGCCTGGCTGTTACATTGAGTCTGCTGGAATTGCTTGGCTCTAAAAACTTACTTGGGAGGTAAACTTTATGCGTTCCTATATTGAAGTAGAAAATGTATCCAAACGATTCGGGAAAAAACCGATTCTGGAAAATATTTCGCTGTCCGTAGAACAGGGACAGACAATCGGTCTGGTAGGCGCAAATGGAAGCGGTAAGTCCGTTCTGTTCAAAATACTTTGCGGTTTCGAGAAGCCGGATTCCGGCAGTGTGTCCATTCGCGGGAAGCAGCTTGGTAAAAACGGCAGAGATTTTCCGGAAAACGTGGGCGTCTTTATCAATGCTCCTGGTTTCATTGGAATGTACAGCGGCCTTCAGAATTTGAAGTTTCTGGCTGATATTCAGGGGAAAATCTCCGAGACGGAGATCCGGGAAGCAATGGGAAAAGTTGGCCTTGATCCTGAAAACAAAACAAAAGTGAGCAACTATTCCCTTGGCATGAAGCAAAAGCTGGGACTTGCACAGGCTATTATGGAGGGACAGGATATTCTGGTGCTGGACGAACCTTTCAATGCACTGGACTATCACACTTATCAGGATGTAAAATCCATTATCCGAATGCTTAAAGCCGAGGGAAAAACAATTTTCCTGACATCCCACCACTATAAAGATCTTGAGCAGCTCTGTGACATCATCTATGCGATTGAAAACTGTCAGTTGATTCCGATTACTCCGGAAATCGTGGCACATTATCAGGAAGGGGAATAAGCTTTTTCGTGTGCTGACGG
>ERZ857922.3955-NODE-3955-length-11852-cov-3.162414_pt1 | contig 11852 bp, 9 predicted proteins | sample MGYA00519579_ERZ857922 | MGnify/ENA primary metagenome ERZ857922 (study PRJEB31778, sample SAMEA3449375) | human gut metagenome | biome: human gut; feature: human-associated habitat; material: faeces | place: United Kingdom | collected 2010/2012 ... | reverse complement strand
GGTTTTCGGCTAACAGCGCATGGACCGCCGCATCCGCCTCACCGCTGACGCCGCCGTAGAGCTTGATGCCGACCTCGGCCAGAGCTGCCTGCGCTCCGCCGCCGATGCCGCCGCAGATCAGCGCCTCGACCCCGTGCTGCATCAGAAAACCAGCTAAAGCGCCGTGACCGCTGCCGTTCGTATCGACCACTTCTTCGCTGACGATTTTTCCGTCAGCCACTTCATAGATCTTAAACTGTTCGGTGTGACCAAAATGCTGAAAAATTTGTCCATTTTCATAGGTGACTGCAAGTTTCATACTAGATTCTCCTTTTGATGTATGTTTATTTGGGATGGCACCTGATTTCTGCATCTGGTGGCATCTGTCGCAATGAGATTCTCCCTGTTCGGAAATCAACGACTTATATAAAAAATAAAGAGGTCCATGATAATGAACATGATTCCGAACACATGATTAGAAAGTTTAAATAGGAAGGGAGTATCGTTTTCCAGTATATCATTTTTAAATTTTGCAAACATGACACATTTTAATACACAGAATACAAAGAATGCCAAAAGACCATTTATTACTAAGCTCTTATAGCCGAAATAAGAAGCCCATGCAATAAAGATGCAAAACGATATCCCTAAGAAATTAAAATATGAAAAGAAATTTCGTCTATATGTCATGGTAGATACCTCCTTTGATTTAAAAATGCTAAATTTGGGGGCGCCTATGATGAAAATATTTATTTTTTGAGTTACTGTCTATATGGTCGAAATTGGAACAATTACTATAAAAAATAATGATGTGTTTTGTACGCAAATACTAACATATTGTATAAGGATATGCAAGAACAAAGAATGAAAAGTAAAAAAACTGTAAGAATTTAAAGAAATAATCTAAAAATAGAGTGGAGGCGTGTGGGTAATGCGCAAATTTCAAGTTGTCATTGGTGGGAGAGGACGGAAAAACATGAGTGCTCTGGCTTGGCAGATTTGTTTGATTTTCATACGCACAAAATTATGTATATTTTCCTCCAACCCGCTCATACTAAAGCGTGTACAAAGGAAGTACGAATCATAAATGGGCGGAGTCCATGGGTAAGCCCCGGAGCGACTAAAGAGGGCTTACAAAAGAGACCGCAGGAGCCGGAAGAAGCGAGAGCTGACGCCGGTTTCCTGTGGTTTTTCGTTTAGTGAAATGATGTTTATTTGGACGGATAAGATGGTTTGAATGGATGCGGCAAAATGGAAACATAACCGTGTATGGAAGAAAGAAAAATTGGGAAGGTGGGAATTACGAAGATGGCATTCAGCAGAAAACAGAAAAAAGCATTTCTCACAGCAGCAGTCACGGCGGGCGTGTACTTAAGTTTCCGGTATCTGCTGCCACTTGTGTTCCCGTTTCTGGCGGCTTACCTGATGGCACTCTTTCTCCGCCCGTCTGCGGCATTTCTTGAAAAAAGGCTGCGAATCTCCTTCCGCGGGCGCACCATCGGCATTCCTATTGGTGTGATCGGGGGCGTGGAGTTGATTTTGCTGTGTATACTGCTGTTTGTTTTGCTGGCAGCAGGGGGACGGCGTTTCATGGAGGAGCTGGAACGCTTTTTAGAAGAGCTTCCCGGACGGATGGAGGAACTGTCACTGCTGGGAGGGCAATTTGAACAGTCGGCAGAACGGTTTCTTCATTTACCGGCGGGAAGACTGGGACAGCTCTTTCGCGGGACAGGCTTGCAGGGCGGCGGACAGGTCAAGGAAATCCTGCTGCCGCAGCTCCTTCAAAAATCGGTTCCGGCTGCGGCGAGGATCGTGCGCGCGGTTGTTGTGGTTGTTTTATTTTTCATTGCCTCGATTTTGAGCTTACAGGAAATGGATGAGCTGCGCCGGAGGCGGTTTGACTCGATGTTTCACCGCGAATTTTTTCTGCTCGGCAGGCGGCTTGCGGTGACGGGAAGCGCGTGGCTGAAAACACAGTCAGTTATTTTCCTGATGACATCTTCGCTCTCGATGCTAGGACTGCTGCTGATTGGAAATCCATATTATATTCTGGGCGGAATCGGAATCGGTGTTCTGGATGCCCTGCCGATCTTCGGCACGGGGACGGCGCTGGTGCCGTGGAGTATCCTTCTATTATTTAAGCGGGAGTGGGGACACGCACTGATTCTCTTCGGACTGTATCTGCTTTGCTATTTCCTGCGAGAGTTCACGGAGGCGCATCTGATGGGAAAGAAAATGGGACTGTCGCCGCTGGAGACGCTGGCGGCCATCTATGTGGGCTTACAGCTGTTTGGTCTGTTCGGTTTTTTGCTGGGGCCGATTGGGCTGTTGATTATTAAGGATTTTGTGGAGGAATATGGGGATGAGGACGAAGGGACGGTTGTTTATAGGTAGGTATTTTTAGAGGGGGGAAGAGGAAAAAAGTGGAGTATTGGTGGATGGACAACCTGAAATTGTTTTTAAATGTGGGAATTTAAGGAGATGAAAGGATTTTTTAGAATTGTCGGGAGACAAGAGGATCGTATATAATAATAGATACGGAATTAAAAATGCAAAAAAAGTTCCAGAAAAACAGCAGAGAAAGAGTTGCTGGAGGGTAGTTGGAAGCTGAAATAAGTTTGTATATCATTTAATATGGAGGAACAAACGTGAATTTATATACAAAAGAGTCAGGAACCGGACAGCCGATGGTGCTGCTTCATGGAAATGGAGAGGACAGCTCCTATTTTGTAAACCAGATGTCCTTTTTCGAGTCAAAATACCATGTGATTGCAGTGGACACACGCGGACATGGCAGATCGCCGCGCGGCCAGGGGGCATTTACACTGGAACGTTTTGCCGAAGATCTGAAAGAATTTCTCGACCGCCGGGGACTCAGGCGCATCATTTTGCTGGGATTCAGTGATGGCGGCAACATTGCGCTGATTTTTGCCTTGAAATATCCGGGATATGTGGATCGGCTGATTTTAAATGGAGCGAATCTGAATCCGTTTGGCATGAGGCTGTCCGTGCTGGCGGATGTGGCGCAGGAGTACCTGGGCGTTGAGGGGAAACTCTGGCTGCAGAAGAGCGGCATCGGGCAGGTAAGAGAAAAAATGCAGATGGCAGCAGGGAAAATGCGGACAGAAAAGCAGTTTTCAAAAGAAAACGAAAAAAAGAATGGACAGGAAGGACGGAATAAACAACAGAGAAGAAGCTGTCAGAAAGAAAAAATTCATGGAAAAAGGGAAAACGATTGGGATGCCAATATACACAAAAAAGAGCTTCTATCTTTAATGCTGTATGAACCCTGGATCCGCCCTGAACTTCTCCGCCGTCTGAAAATGCCCGTCCTTGTGATAGCGGGCAGTGATGACATGATCCGCGAACGCCACACACGCCGGATTGCGCGTTCGTTGCCAAATGCGAGACTTCGGATTTTAGAGGGAACTCATTTTATTGCGGCAGAAAAGCCCGACGCATTTAACCAGTGTGTCGAGGCATTCTTAGAAGGGACTCAGGGCGGCGAGCTGGCGCAGATGAGTCGCATCTGGGGCAGCCGGAGAGCTGGGCGGCTGGAGAAAGAGAAAATCCGCCGGGCGGCGGTGCTGGTGCCGCTGATTCAGAAAGGCGGGGAGTACCACGTGGTGTTTGAGGTGCGCGCGGGCAGCTTAAAAACGCAGCCGGGCGAGATCTGTTTTCCGGGTGGTGCCGTTGAGCGGGGGGAGACGCCGAAGCAGGCGGCGGTCCGTGAGACGATGGAGGAACTCTTGATAAACCGCTGCCAGATCCGCGTCATCGCGCCGCTAGATGTGCTGGAAGCGCCTGGAGCGATGGAGATTTCTCCATTTTTAGGGGCGCTACAGGGCTACCGCTGGTCATATTCCGAGGCGGAGGTCGATCACACCTTTTCCGTTCCGCTCCGCTGGTTCGCGGAACATGAACCAGAGCGCTACGAGACGGAGCTTGTGACTGTGCCGGAAGAGACATTCCCATTTGAAGATGTACCAGGCGGTCGCGATTATCACTGGCGGCGCGGGCATTACGACGTTTACTTTTACCGGCGTGAGGAAGGAATCATCTGGGGGATGACGGCGAAGATCCTGCGGTCGCTGGCGGAGATGTATCGGGAGGATATTTTGTCAAAATAGGGAAGATGCGATTTGGGGTATATACGTTGATTTTTTACTCGGATGCAACCGAGTCAGTGACGACCGAGTAAAAAGAAAGAGTATTGGGAAAGTCGATTCAGGTGTGCATGATGGGTGATTTGTGTTCTGGTTCGCAAGCAATATAAGGGCACGTTCCAGCCTTGACAAACCCGCCCGATTGGCGTAAAATCATAATACTGTCAGGATTTGCACGGCTAATTCCGTGGATGGATGCCGTAAAAGAAATCCGGCGTTTGATTTTAGAACATCAAACAATAAGAAGCAAAACAGGCGAAGAGAGGAAATAGTAAACTTTGACACACGTTCAGAGAGAAAGCTGTATGGTGCGAGGCTTTTGTGTCCCTGAAAGTTGAACCGACCCTGGAGCTGTGCATGAAAATGCAACGTATTTCCGGCGTTAACGGAAGGTAAGTGAACCAGAGTAAATGAGATTCTGGTTAAGCAGGGTGGTACCGCCGAAGTTAAGCCATTCGGTCCCTTTGATCGCAGCGATCAGCAGGGATCGGATGGCTTTTGTTACATTCAGCGCAGAGGAATATGGCTGTGATGGCAGCCGCGCCTCGGCGCCAAAATCCGGCAAGCCGGATTTCAATAAAATGTTTTTAACAAGGAGAAATGACATGGCAAAGGAAAAGAAAATGGTAGAAGCCATCACATCGATGGATGAAGATTTCGCCCAGTGGTATACGGATATCGTAAAGAAAGCAGAGCTTTCTGATTACTCCAGTGTAAAGGGCTGTATGATTATCAAACCGGCCGGATATGCGATCTGGGAGAATATCCGCAATGAACTGGACAAGCGCTTTAAGGCAACCGGCGTAGAGAACGTATATCTGCCTATGTTTATTCCGGAAAGTCTTCTGGAAAAAGAGAAAGATCACGTAGAAGGTTTCGCACCGGAAGTAGCGTGGGTGACACAGGGCGGTTTAGAGCCGTTACAGGAGAGAATGTGTGTACGTCCGACTTCCGAGACTCTGTTCTGCGATTTTTATGCACATGACGTACATTCTTACCGCGATCTGCCGAGAAACTACAACCAGTGGGCTTCGGTTGTACGTTGGGAAAAGACAACCCGTCCGTTCCTTCGTTCCAGAGAATTCCTGTGGCAGGAGGGACATACTGCTCACGCAACAGCAGAAGAAGCAGAAGAAAGAACGATCCAGATGCTGAATCTGTATGCTGATTTCTGCGAAGAAGTTCTGGCAATTCCGGTAATCAAAGGTCAGAAAACAGACAAAGAAAAATTTGCAGGTGCAGTAGCAACTTACACAATTGAATCTCTGATGCACGATGGAAAAGCACTTCAGTCCGGTACCAGCCATAACTTTGGTGACGGATTTGCAAAAGCATTCGGCATCCAGTACACAGACAAAGATAACACACTGAAATATGTTCACCAGACATCCTGGGGTATGACAACACGTATGATCGGTGCGATCATCATGGTTCATGGTGATAACAGCGGACTTGTTCTGCCTCCGAGAATTGCTCCGACACAGGCTGTTATCATTCCGATTCAGCAGCGTAAAGAGGGTGTTCTGGAAAAGGCAGATGAACTGTTTGCAGCACTCAAAGCAGCTGGCATCCGTGTTAAAGTTGATGACACAGACAGAAGCCCGGGATTCAAATTTGCTGAGCAGGAAATGAGAGGAATTCCGGTTCGTATCGAATGTGGCCCGAAAGATATCGAGAACGGACAGGCTGTTATCTGTCGTCGTGATACAAGAGAAAAATATGTGGTTTCTTTCGAAGAGCTTGCAGCCAAAGTACAGGAAGTTCTGGATACCATGCAGAAAGATATGCTGGAGCGCGCACGTGCACATCGTGATGCACACACATATGTTGCAACGAATTATGAAGAATTCAAAGATACCATCAATAACAAACCTGGCTTTGTAAAAGCTATGTGGTGCGGAAACCGTGAATGCGAAGACAAGATCAAAGAAGATGTTCAGGCAACATCCAGATGTATGCCGTTTGAACAGGAACACTTGAGCGATGTCTGCGTATGCTGCGGAAAACCGGCTAAGAAGATGGTTTACTGGGGAAGAGCATACTAATATGAAATTAACGATTCCTTCCAATGCGGAAAAAATACTGCACATTTTAGAGGAAAACGGTTATGAGGCTTATGTTGTCGGTGGATGCGTCAGAGATTCTATTCTGGGACGCAACCCCAACGACTGGGATATCACCACATCTGCTTCTCCGCAGCAGGTGAAGGAACTGTTCCAGCGCACGGTGGATACCGGATTGCAGCATGGAACAGTGACCGTATTAATGGATAAAGAAGGCTATGAAGTAACGACGTATCGTGTGGATGGAGATTACGAAGATGGACGCCATCCAAAGCAGGTCATGTTTACTTCGAGTTTGGAAGAAGATCTGAAACGAAGAGATTTTACGATCAATGCAATGGCATATCATCCGGAAAGAGGTCTTGTAGATCTTTTTCATGGAATGGAAGATATGGAGCATAAAATCGTACGCTGTGTCGGTGATCCGATGGAGCGTTTTCATGAAGATGCACTTCGAATCCTGCGTGCAGTGCGCTTTTCCGCACAGTTGGGATTTACAATTGAAGAAAAAACGAAGGCTGGTATTCAGGCACTGGCACCGAATCTGAAATGTGTCAGTGCAGAGCGAATCCAGACAGAGCTGGTGAAGCTCCTGGTGTCACCACATCCGGATTATCTCCGAGTGGCTTATGAAACCGGAATTACCAGAGAATTTCTACCGGAGTTTGATGCATGTATGGAGACTGAACAGAATACGCCGCATCATTGTTATACAGTAGGAGAACATATTCTTCACGGTCTGCTTCTGGTGCGGCCGGACAAAGTCCTTCGGCTGACGATGCTACTTCATGATATTGCGAAGCCAGTGATGCGAAAGACCGATGAAAATGGGCGTGATCATTTCAAGATGCATGCACCGGAAGGTGAAAAAATGGCAAAAAGCATTCTTCGCCGGCTGAAATTTGACAACGATACGATCAGTAAAGTCTCCAGACTGATCAAATATCATGACGACCGCCCGATGCCGGAAATGCGTTCGGTAAGACGTGCGGTGAACCGGATCGGAGAAGATCTGTTTCCGATGTATCTCGAAGTACAGGAGGCGGATATGCTTGCCCAGAGTGAGTATCGCCGAGAGGAAAAATCTGCCCGACTGAAAGGGGTGGCAGAGTGTTATCATAAGGTGGTAAAGGAGAATCAATGCGTTTCGTTAAAGACACTTGCCGTGACAGGAAGAGATTTGATCCAGGCCGGATATAAGCCAGGACCGGAACTCGGAGAGGTGTTGAAGGAGATGCTGGAACATGTGCTCGAAGAACCTTCCGATAATACAAAAGAGAAGTTAATGGAATTTATAAATAAAGAAAAATATTAAAAATAAATTAAATCTAGTAAGTATAAATATTGTTAATATAAATTGATAAAAGATTATAACAACACATACAAAAGAACAAATATACCATTTTCCTTTACCACACCACCAATTATTTCGCATGTAAATCACCTAATATAATATATGTATTTTAATCACATTTGTATGGATTATAGTTTAAAACAAGATGAAAATCTTGTTTTTGTTATGCTTGATTTATTTAGAAAGTTTTTATATAATTTAAATAGAATAAGAAGGTGACTTTGTCATGAAAAATAATAAAGGTTTTGCAATCTCAACAATTATTTATTCTATGGTAATTTTATTTTTAATGTTAATGCTTTTAATTCTTTTAATGTTAAGTACAAGAAAAGTTATATTAGATAAACAAAAAACAGGAATAATAAATAGTATTAATGGGACAGAAGAAGATGCAAAATTATATAAAGAAACACTTTTAAATGGTGCATATCCAGAGTTATACAAAGGATTAGTACCAGTTACAATAGATAACGATGGAACTGTAAAAAAAGCAGATACAACAAAAATGTGGTATAGTTATGAAAATAAAATATGGGCAAATGCAGTTATTTTAACTGGTGCTGATATTTATAATGCAGGAGATACAATTAAAGAAGAAGAAATTAAACAATACTATGTATGGATTCCAAGATATAGATATAAATTATGGAATGTAAATAGTGAATTATCTGAAGGAGCAGAACAACCTATAAATATTGTTTTTGAAAATAAAAAAGAAGTCAGATCTACTGGTTCTAATAATGGAGAATGGTTAACACATCCGGCTTTTATTTCTTTTAATTCAAATGGAATATGGGTAGGAAAATTTGAAACAAGTTATAATGAAGATTCTTATACAAATAGTAGTACTTTTTTGACTAAAAATGCTAATGTTTCAACGGCTATACAAGGATCAAATATAATAATAAAACCTAATGTAAGAAGTTTATCTAATAAAAATGTAAGCCAATTTTATGAATTAGGTATAAATACTAATAAGAATTTAAACTCACATATGATGAAGAATACAGAATGGGGAGCAGTAGCTTATTTAACTTATTCAGTATATGGTAATTGTACAAGTAGTTCTTGTGAAGAAGTATATCCCAACAATGTAAATACAGGTTACTTAACTGAAACTGCTAAATTTACAGGACAATGGGAATATGGAGCAACTATAACAGGCTGTAGCGCCAGTTCAACATCAGCAAGTGTAAGCAGTAATCAAAGTAGTTGTGCTGCAGGTTATGCATGGAATGGTAAAAATAATAAATCTTCCACTAATGGAAATATAAGTGGAATATATGACATGAGTGGTGGAGATTATGAATACATGATGTTTGCCATAATGGATTCAAATGGTAATCCAATTAGTGGTCAAAATTCAACTAGAAATAGTGGTTTTAATGGAACATTTGGATGCCCTACTTGTAATAGTGATACTTCTGGATTAACAAGTCTTACGAATGGAGTAGCTTTTCCAACTGATAAAAGATATTATGATTTATATACCCCAAATTCAACTGAATTAAATGACGGTACTTGGTATGTATATACTAATAGTTATTTAGGAGATGCAATGAAAGAAATGTCAATTTCCAAATCTAACTCTTCATCTGGATCAAAAACCTTATGGTTTAATGATTATGCATATTACCCTACTACAATGAATCCCTTAATTTATAGAGGAGGAGCTTATAATTCTAGAGATACAAGTGGTATAACTTCTTTTGGTTGGGCTACAGGAATATTAAGTGCTGGTGTTTCATTTCGTATTGTTTTAGCACCTTAAAATAAAAAAATATGGTATATAAAAAAATTGTTTGTTTATAATAAAAATGTAAAGGTTTATTTCAACTCATCAATATTAGTATTGACTAAATATGACAAAATATGCTAATATTATCATAGTAGAGCAAGGTGGTGATAAAATGAATAAAAAAGGTTTTACATTAGTTGAATTATTAGCAGTAATCGTAATTTTAGCAATCATTGCTTTAATCGCAACTCCAATAGTTATAAATGTAGTTAATGAGTCTAGAGAAAAAGCTAACTTACGTTCAATTGAAAGTTATGCAAAAGCTTATGAAACAGCTTATTATCAAGCATTACTTACAGATAATAGTGTTGATTTTAATTCAGCAACAATAGCTCCACAATACAGTGGTGTTAGAATAACTGGCTGTAAGATGACTTTAGATAAAGCAACTAATAAAATAACTGCTACAGATTGTCAGATAGGTGATGATGCTAAAACAAAATATAAATATGATTCTGAAAAAGGTGCAAGTGTGCAAACAACTACATCATCAGATGCAGGTCAAGATACTGGTAAATAATATTTTATAATTAAAGAAGCTATTTATTAATAACGGTATTAATAAGTAGTTTTTTTATAATATTTTTATATATAAGCAACATAACATTTTAAGTGATACAATAGGATATCAAAATGAGCTTCTGCCCAACCGTCGGAGCCGGCTGTATACAGCTGATACCGTCGTTTTTAGCGGAAATATCCCCTAAGCGAGGGCAAATTCCGGGTGCGCAGCGGACGATAAGACATCCGAAATAAACGACCGGAGCATTTGTCAGAAAAAATTATTGAAATCATCATTAAATTGTAATCAAAAATTAATATTCTCCCCCTTTTCACGCGGCAAAAAACCTGCTATAATATAAATACTAATTTTCGATAAAAGTGTTGCTGCAAAATCGGCACAAAACCGCTATACGATGGGATTTTGCACCGATTTTGCAGACACTTTTTAATCGAAAATAAGTATAGGGGCGAGCTACCGGAGTGAGAATATGCCGGTCAGCGGCGCGCGGAAAATCGCGTATTATAAAATTCGGAGGGAAAAATACTTTCGTTCATGAATATGATGTTTGAGAGATATGCACGGTTTTGTGCGCGTATCTCTCTTTTCATTTTGCGTAGAAAAAGGGCAAGACCTTCGCTTAGTACAGCGATTTCGGTCTTGCCCTGTTAATTTTTTGTCGCTTACGCTATGATACATCCCTTTCGCAAAATCAGATTTGCATACTGGCTTGATTCCGAGGTGGCGATTACCGCATACGCCTTTTTAGCTTCGTCGTAAAACGCAAAGCGTTCTAATTTTTCGACGCTCGAAAAGTCCCTGCCCTCGTGTCTGGCAATAAGCTCCTCGTATTTTTTCCAGATGGAAATATCGGCGTTGTCCCCCGGAACGCGCTCCATTATGCTCACCGGCTTTTCAACATACTGGTCGAGCGGCATAAGAGTAAGCACAGCGTCTAAAATTTCGGGGACGCCATGACCGTCCATCCGTATGACAATAGAGTTTTTTCCTACCGATTCGGCAGGAAAATTGCCGTCGGCAATTACAACGGTGTCGCCGTGACCCATCTCGCAGAGAACCTTTAAGAGGACAGGCGGGATGATTGTTGGGATTCCTTTCAGCATATGTGCGGGCTTCCTTTCTTTGATGTGATTGGAAAATTGTGAGCTAAGGACAAATTGTAAAGTTAAGAGAGAAAAGAGAAGAACGAAGAGAGAAGAGTCGAGCAATTCACCTTTGGCGAAATGCGCATAGCCGACATAATTATATATGCGGTATATGCGGCTCCGCCGCTTTCAAGCCGTTTACGGCGAGAAAAAATCCATCGCCGAAGGCGAAACCTTTACTTTTCACTTTTCTCTCTTATCTCTTATCTGCACTCCGGTCAAAACCAACCAAAGTGCAGCTTCAAAAAATCAGTTGGTATAATTATCAAAGTAACCCTGAACCAAAACAACAGGAGTGCCCTTGTCTCCCGATCCGCTGGTGAGGTCGCACAAAGAACCTATAAGGTCGGTAAGTCTTCTGGGGGTTGTGCCCTCGGAAGCCATGTTGCCAACAAGGTTGGAGCCCTTTTTCTTTATACTTTCGAAGATAGCATTTTTAAGCTCCTCGCCGGAGAGGTGACCAAAGTCGTTGTCGGCGAGATACTTTATCTTAAGCTCGTTGGGGGTGCCGATAAGACCGTCGGTATAAGCGGGGGAAACGCAGGGGTCCGCAAGCTCCCAGATCTTGCCCTTGGGATCCTTGAAAGCACCGTCGCCGTATACCATTACCTCAACGTGCTTGCCGGTCGCCTTTAACATTCTTGCCTGAATATCCTCAACAAGCGGCTTGCAATCCCTTGGGAACAGCTTGATTTTGTCCTCGGTGGACTTGTTCGAGCCTAAAAGACCAAATTCCTCGTTGCAGCCCGAGCCGTTTACGGGGGTGTTCAGAATCTCGTCGAGACCCAAAACAACCTTTGCACCTGCTGCTTTAAGAATCCTCA